>Ga0160440_100231_pt1 | contig 39346 bp, 31 predicted proteins | sample HID1971I_E1MG_FD_108277 | JGI IMG/M metagenome (GOLD analysis project Ga0160440, IMG submission 108277) | Enriched millipede-associated microbial communities from UW Madison campus, WI, USA - HID1971I_E1 MG | ecosystem: Host-associated > Arthropoda: Insects > Digestive system > Unclassified ... | reverse complement strand
TCGCCATGGTGGTGGAGTTCGATTGTGGAAGTGTTACCGTGAGAAGCAACATTCTCCTTCAATCGCCACCGCCTTCTTCCGTCTCTTCTCCACGCCGCGTACACCAGTTTCAACGATAGCTCAGTGCAGATGAGCAGGTTTCTTTGTGGCCCATCGACAACTTCGAACCTAATCGGTACTCGGCCAGCGAGCTTCCATCTGTGAACAGTCTCCCAAACTTCTGGGTCGCTGTGGTCGACGAGCCAATAGATTTCCAAGTCGCGATAACGCAGACGGATGAAATCAGGTTGGCGAGTCTCGAACCATCCAAAAGTGAGCTGCCCTCCTTCCTCACACGACGCCACGAAATCCGCCAGCGACGCATCTATCTTGCAGGTCAAGACCGGGGTATCGTCTCGCATGCCGGCCAGCTCAGGCGCTCTACTTCCGAGCGCCCACAGCGGTAACAAGGCCCCCGATTCGACCGTTCCGCCACACACATCAATATCGTCGTCCATCTCATTCATATCTATTCTTGCCAGACCGCGCCGTCATTTTTCGCATAGTCAAACATCTTCGACATTAGGCCGTACCAGAAGTAAAAGCGTTTTCCGAGCGCTAGCGCTCTAACATCCCACGCCGCGAAATCAGCGGCAAGCTTGGCCGAGGCCACCGGGCCGATAGTCCCGAACTCGCCAGGGTGGCGGAACAGTTCGCGGAACGGTCCTGGCGCATCAGCTCCGGCGGCCCGCCAGTTGTATCCAACTAAACCCGCCAACTGTTCCATGCGCTTGTGAAATTCGCGCCTCTTCCTCGCAACGGCGAACCACTGCTCTTCTTGGAACTGGTACGCGCGGCCGACTTCCAATCCCTCTGCGACATGTGGGCAGTCCGGGTGGCCAATCACTTCTACGACGTTATCCAAGCTCATCGCCCAAATATTTGTGTCGAACTTCGAATCCAGCTTCTTCAAACCCTTCCGTACAACGAAAAGAACCGGCATTTCACTTCCCTTTAATCAATGATTGAGAACACGCCTTCCGCGTTGAACGAGTACAAGGCGCGTCGACGATCGAGATCAATCAATCATCGCCAATCGTATAGTGCGATTGGAGGGGCATGACGGGTCGAGAAACTCGCTCGCAGACCGAGAGATTTTCGCCAACACGAATACAGCCACGAATGCAAGGAGTTTTTCGTGGCAGATTCACCGACTTTTTCACGTGTCGAGCCACGTTCCTTGGCTGCGATCAGCTTCGATGCTCCGCCGGCTTCCTGGTTGCCACCGTTCGACGAAGCTCAGAACCGTGACGGCATGGTGGCGCTCTCGCCGATCAAGCGACCGGCGCGATTGTCGGATTGCAAATCACAGGTCAAGGCAATCGCCATCGGGCCTCCTGGTGGCCCGGGTGCGGAAACAACTCGCGGACAGGTCGCGCAGCATCAGCATCCGCCGCACGCCAGCTTGAGCGTGCATGTCGTGCGGATATGAAACTTCTCGCCGACGTCGCCGGTGCAATCACTATTGCAAAGCGCGGACAGCGCTTATTAGCGTGCGCAGATTCTTCCCCTGAGGTAAGGGCGTCGTGGCAGGAATCCACCGAAGCGACTACGTGGAGCATCACGTACCGCAGTAGGAATTCTCCCCCTTCCCGGCCTTAGGCCGGCGAGCGTCAGCGAGACGGGGAGGAGGATGTCAAATATCTACACAAACCGATGTAGATACATGCTCGCCGTCGCCGGTGTAAAACGCCATAGGAACTCGGCCTTCCTGCTGCCACTTATCCACTGCTTCCCGGATTGCCGGAACACTTAATTCCTCAAGCCAACAGACCTGAACGTCGCCAAACTGAAGGAAAATCAGAATCAGTCGACCTTCGCCGCCTCTCATAACGATAGCTTTCGACGGACTGCAATCCGACCTGATGTGGTCGGCCACAGAGGATTCCATCCGGCATACCAACACTGGAGTCGCATCCGGCATTTCGGCCGTTCCCTCGGGCCTTTGCTCGAAACAGGACAATGGAACCAAGGCGGCAGTTGCAAGGTACTCTCTAAGGTCGCTAGACACAAAAATGCTTTCCATAATTCTTCGTCACATAAAAAGATATAGTTGGAGTCGTATAGTGCTATCGAGGGAGCATGACGAACCGAAAAGCTAACGAGTGGAACGGCGAATTTCCTCGGCGATGAATACAGCCGGAAATGGAAAGGTTTTTCGAAGTAGATTCGCCGCCCTTTTTTACTTCTCGATCCGCTATCCCGGCTGTGATCTTTGTCGCTGTTGCCTTCCTGGTTGCCCTCACAAACCTGAGAGGCACCGGCGGCGCCCTCGCCGCTCAAAACCTCAGCGAGAGCGCCAAGCCGAAACTCGCCGCTCGAGGCGGCATCCCCCTGCGTTCCTGAGCCGGCGGCCCAGTCCCATCAGGCGCCTGAAGAAACAGGAGCTAACGCATCCGGCAAGATATTGCCCTTGCGCTCGCGCTCATCGCCTAGCGCGAGCACTCGACACCACCGCGGCTCAGCAACGTCGAGCCGCAGGGGTACCAGGACCGATAGCGCTTCAGTCAGGCAGCGTTCCATCCGACCAGCTGAGAATCACGCAACCATCGTTCATTGCGAATTCAAAAAGCTTGCGCATATGACGGTAGAACTTATAGAAGTCATCGTCCGCGAGCGCCTTAATCGGCTCTTCCCATTCGACGAAATCCGCCACCAACTTCGCGGAAACAACAGGACCAATCACTCCTTCGGCTCCCCAACGAAACAGTTCGCGGAACGGGTCTGGGTCGTTGACAGCTGGCGTCCGGGAGTCATAGCCAGCGAAGACAGCGAGCTTGCTCAGGTTCACGACGAAATCAAGCCTGCTCTTGAACCCAAATCCAACGTTTTCTGTGAACATATAGACGGAGCCGATTTCCAGGCCGTCAGCAAGGCATGGCCAGCCCGCTTTCACTTCTATCTCCAGCGCGTCGACGTTAATGTGCTCCCGCCGAAAATCGTCATCGACGATACCCTCGAACTTTTTAAGGCCTTTGCATGCCACAAACATTACGGACATCGGTGCTGCTCCCTTTGAATAGTTGAAAAGCGCGCCGCAGGCTCGAATAAGCCAATTTTATTGGCGCGCTGATCAAGGGAACGACGAAGCCGGTGCCCCTTTCGGTTAAAACAGAAACGGCGAACGGAGCGCGTATTGCGAGCAGTCATGATGTAACACACGTATTGATGGGAAAAATCGAGCTTCGCATTTTTCTTAATAATCCCGGATAAGTTGTTCTGATTCGCGCGCCGGTCACAATCGACGGCCAACGGCTCTGCGATATCCGCAGGGTAATTCCACTGCACGCGATCGAATGACATCCGCGACAACGCAATCGATCGGCGACTGGCAGTCGGCCCCGGCACGTCGCGATGCCGACGATCAGTTCATCGATGGGGAACGACCGACCGTCTTTGGAAGTTGGGCGATTCTTCGGTTGGGCGGCGGTATGCGGTCACACCCACCAACGCACCACGATAACGCCGCGCCGAGTTGGGAGTCGAATTGACCGGTTTATCAAGTCAAACGTAGTCTGCTCACGAGCATCGGTGGAATACGCAACCATCGTTCATTGCGAATTCAAACATCGCGCGCATATTTCGGTAGAAAGCGTAAAATTCCTCGTCTTTCAGCGCCTGAGCACGCTCCTGATAGTCGGTAAAGTCAGCCGCTAATTTCGCGGCAGCGATTGGTCCAATCATCCCCTCGCCTCCCCACCGAAACAGTTCTCGAAACGGACCCGTCTCATCGGCCCCCGGCATGCGCCAGTCATAAGCAACGAAGTTAGCGAGTTTTTCTAAATTGGCATTAAATCGTCGCTCCTTCCCGAAACCGCCGAACCAACAATCTTCTTCATACATGTAGGCGGCGCCAACTTCGAGTCCATCGGCAAGGTATGGCCAGTCACTGCTGCTATCTACTTCAACGGCGTCTTCATCAAGGTGCAAACGGCGAAATTCGTCGTCAACGATTCCATTGAACTTCGTAAGGCCTTTGCACGCAACGAAAATTACAGACATTTGTTTCATTCCCTTTTGGTATGTGAACGCGTCGACGGCACGATTGAACCTGCTCATCGGTGCGCGTGAGATCAAGGGAACGGCGAAACCGATGCGCTTCTCGTGCGACGCAGGGGCTTAGGAAAGTAATTTTGCGCGCAGTCATGATGCAAAACATGTATTGGTATTAAAATATTCAACTTCGCGAATTTTTTTGAAAAACTGAATCTGATAATCGTCGTGAATCGTTGAATCAGGAATGTTTCGCAGTGTAATGCCCAAGCGTCGGGTTGAAAAGCTCCCTATTGCATCCAAATGACGCCCCAAAATAGCCAGTCAGAAATATTACGGTTAATCATCAGCCGATTTTGCAATTAGGCAATTTCCTCTAATCTCGATTGCGAGCGCGCGTCGACGTAGCCAGCAAGGCAGTCGGCAATAGATGCGTCGCGGGCACACGTGCTCTGACGGGAGGACCACGGGTCCTGCGCAACCGCGTGACGACATTCAAAAAAGGAGCTAGGTCGTCACGGTTTTCATCTCAATGCATTCCGGATCGGCAGCCAAGGGGCGACGCTCTGCGTTCGCCGGCGCCCCTGTGCGTAAAGGCGCGCTCTTTTTCAACGCGCCCCCTTGGCGGTTCTCGAAGCCGACGCCGCATTCCTGGCTGCCGCCTCTGCGCAACTGCTCTGTGGGTGGTGCAACAGCGCACAAACCTTCTGGCCGGCCGATGCGCATGTGCATTCACCGCAGCACGCGCTAACTGACCTCACGCGCGCCTACACGATTTCTTCGGGAAACGCGCCGCGCTCCTCAGCACGCAATCAGCGACTCAGAGCCCAGCATAGCGACTGGCTGACACAGGCCCCTTCGTGGTCAACGCGCGCCCATCAAAACAGCAGCCCGCCCGCCCTAAAAATGCCGCTTATTTACAGGCACATTTTCCATCAATCGAGTTATTTTATATAATTTAATGCTAACAAGTTGCAACTTGACAGAATTAAACGCTATAATGCACGCATCGAACGTTGCGATTCTCCGAGTGGACGCTCGGTTAATTCGTCGTTCGACGACTTCCATCGACAAAGGCGCCCAAACGGAGCCCGTCGCGCCGCTCCAGCAGCGGAGGAAGTCTTTGCGTTCGCCTTTGAAGAATGCCCCGCAAATCGGCCTTTGGGCTCCACTGCCGATTTCGCCCAGATCGCGTCCTCAAGCACGCCCCATCGGCGCGCGGTTTCGACTCGCCTGTCGAGACTCGAGGACGTACGCGCCAGAGCGATGCCGTCTTAACGGGACATCACATCTGTTCGATCGTCGCACTTTTCATTTACAAAGGCTAATGCATGACTTGCAGCTCAGAAATCACCATTGGCGGGCACGAACTCTATGTAATGAGACGCTCCTACACAGTGTGGGAGCACTTCACGGCAGAGGATAGGGTTATTCGGGCCATTGCAACGGATAACCCCGGCTCAAATGTCCCTTATATATTCCGTGACTTCGCATACTCGGTGACCGCAGATGTCCTCCGCCGACGTCTCGGCCGTGCCGGCTTCACCCGGACAACGCTGGAGCAAGAGTTTCAGGCGTATTACCATGCCGTTTGCCGGCTGCCTGACACGATGTTCTTCAGGACCTATCCCGACCGTGAAAGGGCGCAGGCTCGTGCTGACGCATTCCGGGCCGCCACGCTGAACGACTGGCTAGATGCACTCTCGAAGACTGTCGAGATTGGCGTGACTCGCGTTGGGCGCAATGCCTTTGAGTTCGCTCGGCCCGAGAATATTCTGGTTGACATTATAAGTGGTCGCGATGAACCAGATGGCGACCTGATGTCAAAGCACTGTCTCTTCGGGTTTCCGTGTAGTTCGCTGAACAACATGGCGGTCGCGTTGTTGGAGGTGGTTCCAGGAGAAGCAATCTGCGAACAGGAGGTATCGATGTTCGTGGAACACGATAGCGACACCTCGTTCGACGACATGTTGCTTCGAAAAAAGCTCGACCAAAAGAATGAACCTGAGTACGAGGATATTTGAATTCTCGCGGCTTCCGCGACGAAATTTTAGTATCTGACAAGTGCCCACAACTCAAGGCGATCCTAGCGCGAGAGCTCACATAGGAAGACTCTCTCGTTGGCAAGGCATCTCTTGATTATCAACTGAATAAAGACATCAAATGGACTGCATCGCACAGACCACCATCGGTGGTTATCCACTCACAGCCACCGTCGACCGATACGACCCGTGGTACTTCCGTCCAGAGGACAAAATCATTCGGTGCCGAAACAAACAGCGCCTAAACCCGCTCACCTATGGGCTGCCATTCACTGATGTCGCAGAGACGGTCGACGTGGAATTCGTATTCTCGACAACGGCTGATGCCCTCCGCCGACGGCTGGCACGCGCCGGATACGACCTTGGCACCTTGGAGAGAGAGCGATGGGAATACTACAGGACGGTCGTCAAACAATCGGAATCTAAACACCTGCATTTCACCGGCGAGTCCGCGGAGGCAAAAAGTGACGCGTTCCGTCGTTCAATGCTTGATGACTGGCTTGATGCTCTAGCCCAGGTTGTCAAGAGTCGTCTGAGTGCGAGCTCCGAAGGCCCGAAAAGAGCCAAACCGACTGAGAATCCGCTCACGGACATCATCACGGGCACAGAAAAACCGCCATTTCCGGACATTAACCCTGAACATGGATTCGCGGGATTTCCATGCACCAGCTTAACGAGCATGGCAGTCGCGTTGTTGCAGGTCACTGACGGTAAAGCGTTATGCGAGCTGGACGTAACGCCATTCATCGTGCATCGAGGCGACACAACTTTCGATGACCTCCTCGGAAGAAACGAAGAGTATTACGAGTATTGAGTTCGGCGTGCGCGAGCGACCGTCGCGCACCTCCTCGTCAAACGAAGATCGGCCCGCGCGAGTTCAAGCATCGGAAACCCGTCATCGAAGTCGCGTGGCCCTCTCTCACAACTTACAACATGATGAGCATCAAAGACCCCAACCAACAAGCTGCCACGAACACTCACAATGAAGTGTACAGAACCATTGTCGACTTCATGAACGACTGTGGCCTCGGAGACGCCGACGTGAACGCGGGCCACCTGTTTTTCGCGTTCGAATTTGCGTACAGGCCGCTACCGAGATTCTGGCGCGACTTCGACATGCCAGCGCTAGTCGAGGCCATCTCAGAGCGCTTTCCCAATTGGCGTTCTGCCGTGCAGGAGCCGAACCGGAGTGCTGATGATGTACTGCGCGAAGTCGAAGAAGTCTTGCACTCCAATGCATTCGACGAAGCGAATGCTGAGATGATGATGGGTGTCCCAAAGCACGCTCGTCCAACTGAATGGCAAGCAGCCGCCGATTGGATTTGCGCGGAGCTTCGCAAGCGGAAGCTCGAAGCAGAGCTGCGATTTGCAGAACGGCTTGGCAAACGTTGCGGCGAAGGCGCTCTGCAGGAATTGCACTGCCTCGAGCGCATTGCAAGTGGGATTAAGTTCGAGAGGATTGGAACGAGCGTTGCCCGTACCTGGCGCAACCGGGTATTGGCTGAGCGGCAAAAAGGTGACCAGAACGCCTGAGAGGGCTGCAAGGATGTGACGATGCGATTACAGCGTCACATGCCCTGGCTGCCCTAACTCCTCATTTCTGTCGCGTGACTGCGCTGCTAATCGCGCGATCTTTGATAGCAGCGTTGGGCGCATCCCTATCAACGTCGAATGGCATCGAGCCCTGTCCCGCTCTTCGCTGGTTGTTCGAGCAGTTGCCGGATGCGAAGATCATCGACGAATGCGCTGCACTCGTCCCACGGAACTCGCCATTGGCTCCTCTGGATGGAAAAATGGTGACGTGAGTTATTGCCTCCCTGCAACCTCCCTTCGTTCAGCGCCGTCGCGCAGTTCGGCTTTCGACTGACGCAGGATGTGCATTGCGGAGGTCAGCGCCAGGGTCGACATGATTGCAGCAACAATTAGATCGGGCCATGCCGACCCTGTTCCGAATACGCCGAGCGCAGCAAGCAGAACCGCGACGTTTCCAAGTACGTCGTTTCGGGTACAGAGCCAGACGCTGCGCATATTGCTGTCGCCTTCCCGGTACCTAAATAGCAGCGCGGCCACCGCACCGTTCGCGAAGAGTGCGCACGCTCCGACCACGCCCATAGTAGGCACGCTGGGTATGCGGCCGGTATGGGCGTGCCAGCATACTATGCCGAGTATCCAGGCGCCGAACGACAACATTGAAATTGCCTTCAACCGTGACGCGTGTGCGCGAGCGGCCACGCTCAAGCCCAGCACAGAAAGACTGATTCCGTAGTTGGCCGCGTCGCCGAGGAAGTCGAGCGAATCTCCCAGCAGTGACACGGATCCTCCGCGAAATCCTGACAGCAACTCGACGGCAAACATGAGGAAATTGATTGCCAGCGCGATCCAGAGCAATCTCCGATAGCCTTCGCGGGGCGGGCTCGGGTCGTTCTGACGGCGGTCACAGCAACTTCCCGGCATGGCGACCTCCAGTGGATTCCGAAAGGGATATGCTGAACCCTGTAGCTACTACAGGGTCAAGCCATGACCATCACCTATCGCATAGGTACGCTGAGCCAGCTCTCCGGCGTCAATATCGAAACGATCCGCTACTACGAGAAAGTTCATTTATTGCCTGCCGCGAGTCGCGCGGGCAATGGGTACCGGCAGTACGACGATGCCATCGTTGAACGTCTCGCGTTCATCCGGCGCGGGCGCGAACTCGGCTTCACGATCGATCAGATTCGTGAACTGCTCGCGCTCGCCCATCACCCCGATCAACCGTGCTTGAATGCAGACCGTATGACGCGAAGCCACCTTGAAGACATAGAGGGCAAGATCCGAGGCCTGCAGCGTATGCGACGCTCGCTTCGACGGGTCGTCGATTGCCACAGTCAGACGGCGGAGCATTGCCAGCTCCTCAGAACTCTCGGCACGTCGGACACGCGCCCGAAAACCGCAGAGGCGTAGTTGAAGGACCGCTTACGATGTACTCGGCGAGCCGGGAGAGCACGGGCGCTCGCTGTTCCTCAAGGCAGGAGTGCCGCGAGGTAATCGCTCAAAAGAGAACGGTAGTTGGAAGCGAATGTTTGCAAGGAACGAATGGACGCTCTAACATGGAGCATTGCCAGACCACAATCAATGGTGAAACGTATTGCGGCTTTGATGTGCAAGGCTGTGAGACGTAGTCGAAAAAGCGCCGCCGCCAGTTGAGATCTGGGCCGATCCGGAACTCTGAAAGTTCGGTCTATTCAACGATGGAAAAACGCGCGACCATTGGCCGCGCGTTTTAAGAACGTGAGACTTGGCCTCAGTAGACGATTGCCTGCCGGAAGACCGGCTGAACATGCATCGGCATCTCGACAAGCTTGCTCTCGTCGACACATGCCTTAAACCGCTCCGTCAACAACACATTGACGAAGACTCGCCGCAGAGGAATTCCCTCAATATCGGTTTCCGCCTGCTGCTGCAGCATTCCGCTGTCGGCCAAGTCAGTCATCGCGCGCCAAATATGTTCCGCTGGCGGAGGCGGCGCGTCGCGGAAGGCCTCGTTACGGTAGCTACCAAGCGGTACACCTGGTTTGAGAAATACCGAGTGACTTTTCTCTCCCGGCTCGCCGCGAACCTCGAACTGGACGAGAGCATGTTTGGCCCTCCTCCACTTGTCGATTGCTGACCAAACCTCCGGGTCCGTCATATCCGTTAGCCAAAAAATCTGCACGTCGTTGACTTGCACGCGGATGGACTGGACGAGCCCCGCTTTCAGTTGAATGGTGCCAAAGCCGAAGTTGACGTCGGCGTTCTGAATGCGGAAGCAATCTGCGTCGACGGCCGCAACCGGGCATTTAAGCACCGGTGTGTCGCCGGGCAGACCGATGGATGCCTTTGGCCTCCAACCTAGCGAGTTCAGCGACTCCAAGCGTCCCATCGCGATGAGACTGGGATTCATGTCAAAAACTGCGATGCCTTTCATTGTGTTTCCTATCCATGTTTGAGGGTTTGTTTGGCACGAAGACGTGCCGCCACTGCATCTCTGCTGACGCCGACGCGGTACTCGAGCCGGCGCTGCTGCTTCGATACAAGTTCGTATAGCTCGATCAAACGCGGGCTAAGGACCTTCAAAACATGGCTGCATCTTGGAAGTTTTCATTCGGGTTAAAAAATGCTTCGGCAATAGAGACCGCTTTTTACTGTGCTGTCGGTCTTGATTTTTCAAAGCGTGCGACGACTGAAACGAATTTTATTGCCGCCGCGAGATAAATTGAATACCCCCAGAGCCGGGTGAAAGACGCCGCCAACTCTCAAATTGAGAAAATCGAGTTAAGACGAGCACAGTTTTTTCATTTAGAGTAGCCGCTCTAAAATGGCCTTTTGTTGGGTGACTGTGCGAATTTCGTGCGCCTTGCCTTTATCACGGACGGGCCCCGGCGCGATCACGGCCGAAGAAGTCCGCGGGCGAAGCAGTCATTGCTCGCATCTAGACCTCCGTCAACGACGCGAAGACTGGGGGCGCCCGGCAGCCAGGGCGAAGCGCTCGCAAGCGCACTCCTGGCCACGATACTGCGTGCACCCGAACTGAGGCGGCGCGACCTGTTCCGCACGTCGTATGTCGGCCGCACGCTACGCGAAGATCTCGGCCCGAAGCGCCCGGTGCTGCGGCAGGCTCGATTTAGTGACCTTGAAAACAGTGTTGGTCTTCACGTAGTCGTGCGGATACACACTTCTGCAGACGCCGCCGATTTTTGCGTCCGGAATCGCCTGCGGGTTGAACGCGCCGCAGCGGTTCAAATGCACGAGTACGCCGAGTAAAGATGCGATGCGCGCCGGAAACCATGGAAAGCCATCGGCCCAACGTTGTCGGACCAATCTGACTGAAAATATTTGGGCCACACACTAAAGTTTGAGGCGCTCTTGACGTTAATTGATCTGCGAGGGCACGAAGAATATGCCGTGCCTTAGCGTTGGCTGCTCAGCGCGCGGTAACGTACCCGAACCAAGCGGGTCAGCCATGCGTAGCGCAAGACGACTTAAGCCCGGTCGCTTCGCTTAAACAGACAACCTTTCACCACCGCACGCATACTCGACGATGGAGACGCGCCGTGATCTACAAATGCACCTCTTGCAGCAAAACGTCGTTCGAAATCAAGTGCCCGTGGTGCGCCCTGGTAGCGACTCCCGAAGCCGGAAAACAAACATCTCAATCGGTCCAGGTTCCCCTCGACCCGTCCTTCTATCCGGAATTTCAGTATCAAACTAAGGGCTTCCTGAAAGACTTGCTTGGGAAGAAGAAAGAACAGGCGCAGCTCAACGACTTGCTCCGCGCCGTGCTGCAGAAATACTCTGAACTCAGGAAGCCATACTTCGCAAACTTCTTCCATACAATTAACCACGAGCAGGCACAGTCTAATGACGCACAAACTCCCGGCGCGCGGCTCAATGGCTCCTACTCCAATCGAGAGCTATTCCGAGAAGTCCTGATCCGTAAGGGATTCCACGAACTCGAAGAACTTCCGCATCTGCTCGAAAAGCTGCTGCTGACGACCGGGTTCAATACCGCCTATCTCGGATTCTCGAACGAAATTTCGCGCCGCATGACCGATGGGTCGTTGATGGAGCTACTTCGTTCTTGGATCGCAGAAGCAGGCACGAGCTTCAGGGATGACCTCAGCCTCTTCTTTTACTTCTTGTGGGACAACGATATTCGTCACCCCGAAGTTGACTATGTTGGCGAGGCAGCCTCAACTTTCGGTACGCCATTGCTTCCTTGGTCGACCATTCAAACTTGGTTGCGCCGATGCGAGACGATCCACTTCGACATCCTCGTCGAGCGCCTAGCTACGAAACTGGAACATTTTGACCCGTCTCGATTCGTCACGATGTACCACGTTGACGCAATGAACGGGTACGATTTCGAGTCTTTCCTGGGAGAAGTGTTCCGCACCGCTGGGTATGATGTAGAGGGGACGAAGCTGAGTGGCGACCAAGGCGCCGACCTGTTCGTCAGCCGGTTCGGCAAGAAAATCGTGATTCAAGCGAAAAACTATTCAGGAAGCGTGGGCAATGCCGCCGTGCAAGAGGCTATCTCTGCGAAGAGCTTCTATGGGTGTGACGAAGCTATGGTGGTCACAAACTCGTACTTCACGAGATCGGCTATCGAGCTCGCCGGCGCCGCCGCAGTACGACTAGTCGGCCGCCGCGATTTGCAGACCTATCTCGACGACTACAATCAACGCATCATCGAGCAATATCAGCTGGATGGGAGCGATATATTGAGCCCAGAGCCGGCTTGAGAGTTGCCTCTGACAGTGACCACGGACGCTCGGCCACGCCTCGACCCTTTTATGCGGCGATTCAGCGTGGATTTGATAAAGCCGCGCCCGTAAAGGCACTCAGGGCACCGGCTATGATAACGTTTTGGCCTATTTCCAAGCATTTCGCGAAGCCATGTCCGCCTATGTGAAGCCCCGCTGGTTAAGGGATCTGTTGCGCTTTTTGCCATTGAAGAGCCAGTTCGTTCTGTCCGGAAACGTTCGCGACCTCCAGGCCTGTGAGGTGGCACCCGGGGTGGTAACGGCCCAGCCTCTCGTGAGCGCGCTGGCTGACAATCTCAGGGAGGTGGGTTACGCACAGTTAGTGGTTTGGAACCCGGTGTCCGGCTTTGCTGTTCCCGAAGGGCGCGTTCCTCCTGTTGAGCGCGGCGATGAGACGTTACAACGTCTCGGTCTGACGCCGGTCGGGGATGCCGCGCCAGGCGGGATCGATGCGCTTGCGGCTTGTCTTGAGCGCCTTACCGCCCTGACCGGACCACCAATAGCGCTAGTCGTTGACTTCGCCTCGCGACTCGCTGTTCGGACGGAGTCTTTGAGCGCGGCAGAACACAACCTCTTCACGCGGGCACTTGTGCTCGCGCACGCGGTTAGCGCTCGTCCGGCAGGCGAGCAACGACGTCCCTTCTTTAACACCGTGATCTGGGTCGTCGACAAGGAAGGCGACTTGCCCGATTGGCTGCTCATCGGCAACCCGCGAATCCGACATATCCCGGTATCCAAACCCGACAGCGCCGCCCGGCGTGCTCTTTCGGGCGCCCTTCTGCGCGGTGTACCAGGCTCGCAGGGAGCTCCGTCGACGACCCTCGAGGAAGCCGAGTCGGCTTTTGTCGACGGAAGCGAGGGCCTGTTGCTAGCCGATATGAATGCGATCGCTACGCTCGCCAGAGTCGAAAACGTCTCCATCGAGAAAATCTCTGACGCCGTGAGGCGTTACAAGGTCGGCGTGACGGAGGACCCGTGGCTTCTGATTGAGCGCGAGAAGATACGCAATGCAGAACCCGTTATCCGAAAGCGCGTGAAAGGGCAAGCTCATGCGGTAACGCATATGCTCGACCTTGTCAAGCGTGCGATGACCGGCGTGGGTTCGCAACGCAAGGGCAACCGGCCGCGCGGCGTCGCGTTTCTCGCCGGGCCAACTGGTGTTGGAAAGACCGAACTCGCGAAAACACTCACCGGTCTTCTGTTTGGCGACGAGAGCGCCTATATTCGCTTTGACATGTCCGAATTCAGCTCGGAGCATTCAGACCAGCGCCTCATCGGTGCGCCGCCCGGCTATGTCGGTTATGACGTTGGCGGCGAATTGACGAACGCGATTCGAGAGCGACCGTTTAGCGTCGTGCTTTTCGACGAAATCGAGAAGGCACATCCACGGATTCTCGACAAGTTCCTGCAGATTCTCGATGATGGAGTGCTCACGTCTGGTCGTGGTGACAGGGTCTACTTTTCCGAGGCATTGATCATCTTCACCTCTAATCTCGGGATCTACCGCGAAGACGAATTGGGCCAACGCGTGCCTAACGCGCTTGCCAGCGATTCCCTTGAGGAGATGGAGGAAAAGGTGCTCGGCGAGATCGAGCGACACTTCAAGATGGTGCTTAACCGGCCGGAAATTCTTAACCGGATCGGCGAGAACATCATCGTCTTCGACTTTATCCGGTACGACGTCGCGCAAGAGATTTTCGACCAGATGGTGTGCGTTGTGCTTGAGGACATTGCATCACAAGGTATGGCCGTCGAACTCGATCAAGCCTCCAGAGTGGCGCTTCAGCAACGGTGCCTCGGCGACCTCTCGAATGGGGGTCGTGGAATCCGTAACCAAATCGAGGCCCACCTTATCAATCCGCTCGCGCGAGGCCTGTTTGACCAGGACGCGAAAACGGGTGACCGGTTCCTGATTACAGGTATTTCAAGCGGTGAGCTTCAGTTGCAAAAGCTTTAGGCCATGAACATCCATCTGTCGCGCTTGCACTTTCCCGTCAGGTCGTTGGGGCCGGGGCAACGTATCGGCATATGGTTTCAAGGCTGCAGTATTCGCTGCCCGGGGTGTATCTCAGCAGATACATGGGCCGTCACTGGCGGAGAAGCCACTCTCGAACTCGTCCTGGAGCAAGTATGCCCATGGCTACCGCACGCGGACGGTTTTACCATCTCGGGTGGAGAGCCCTTTGACCAGCCCGATGCCCTCGTCGCGCTCGTTCGCGCGCTGCGCGAGATGTCTTCCGGCGATATTCTCGTCTACAGCGGTCACCCTATCGAGTCGCTCGCAGGCATTCTTGCGCAGACGGACGGTTTGATCGATGCGCTCATCACCGACCCATTTGAACTTGATGCTCCACACACGCGACCGCTGCGAGGTAGCGATAACCAGCGCTTGCATTTCCTCACGGAGCTCGGTCGGGAGAGGTTTTCGCAATATCAACGCGACCTTTGCAAGAGCGATAAGTCGCTGGACGTCATGTTTGACGAGGACGGTACCGTCTGGTTCGCGGGGATACCGAACCGAAACGATTTTCATCGTTTGAGAGACCTATTGACCGATCAGGGCCACAGCGTCCAGATCAGCGCCGACAAAGCGCAAAACCGATAAGACAGGAAATGTCAGCAATGATGCGTTTTTGCCCGAACTGCAAGACCGAGCGGTCTGTAGAGGAATGGTTCTGCGCAGGCACCGTCGCCGGAGCCACGTGCAACTGGGACTTGTCCAGCCTGCCGATTCGAGCGCCGGGGTGGCGCCCCCAGGAGGTGGTCACTGCCGAACACGCAAACAACCGCAACGAAGGAGAACGCTCTGCGCAGGTCGAGCCCCAACTGCTGTGCACTAACGGGCACCCGATGAATGACGGTGACCTGATGTGCCTAGAGTGCGGGGCCGACCCCGCCACGGCAGCAGACGACGTTCCCCATGATCGGGGCGCAGACGAAGCCGAGCGCGTCGTCAGAGACGATGAAACGACGTTGCCGCAGACGACCGAGACTCAAATTGGCGGGTGGCGCGTTCTCAGGCAGATTTCTAGTACCGACGGCGTACGAGAGCGCTATGTAGTGCAGCACTGCGATACCAACCGACAAGCGGTTCTGACGCTCTACCGCGACGGTGCCGAGCCAGACCCATCTGTCTACGACGTTGTCCGTCGCCTTCCGCGTGAGCACGTCCCTGAAATCATCGAGACCGGTCGTTGGAATACGCGGGCTTATGAAGTCGCCGAAGAGCTCAGTGGTGGCACACTTGCCGACGTGGGTATCGCAGTGCGGGACATGGCGACGATACGCCATGTCGTAGACGAACTCGGACAGGCGCTCAACTCTTTCTCCGAGGCTGGCTTGCGGCATCGGGACCTTCGGCCGGGCACGTTGCTTGTGCGGAGTCGCGAGCCACTCGATCTCGTGATCAGCGGATTCGGCTCGGCACGGTTGTCGGAATTCGACCTCGACATCGTTTCTCCGCTCGAAACGACCCGCTACATGGCGCCTGAAGCCATCGCCGGCGGTGTTGCTGCTGCTTCCGACTGGTGGAGCCTTGGCATGATCCTGCTCGAGCAGTTGACCGAGGGAAAATGCTTCGAGGGTATCAATCCACGTGCGTTTTTGATCCACGTGCTGGCGAACGGGGTCACACTCCCGGACGACCTTGATCCCGCTCTTAACCTTCTTCTCCGCGGTTTGCTAGCGCGTGACCGCCATCAGCGATGGCAGTGGGCGCAGGTCAAGGACTGGCTCGAAGGCAAGCACGTCGATGCGCCATCTGCGGTGACTTCCGAGACTGATACGGCTGAAGGCGCAAGCATCTCACTCGGCTCACGGCAATATCATAAGCCCACCGTGTTTGCACTCGCGGCTGCGGAACGCGGGAACTGGGACGAAGCCCGCGACCACCTTAATCGTGGCGTGATTGTCACCTGGGCGGAAGAAGCTGGCCTTCCTTCTAAGGAGCTCGCAGGCCTGCGTCAGGCTGCACAGGTTGACGGCGTTGACGACGACTGCCGGCTGATGATCGCGCTCAAGCTTCTGAACCCGGAAATGCCACTCATCCTTCGCGGCGACATAGTCACGCCAGGATGGCTGCTTCGAAACCCGCTTGAGGGCTATGACCTCGTGACAGGCTCGGTACCCTTGTTCCTCGAGCGACTGCACACAGAGACGTGGCTCTCGCGCCTTCGGCGGCGGGCCGAGGAAGTCCGCATGCGTGCGCACAATCACGCCATCGAGCTAGACGAGGAGATGGTGCGCGTCGCGGTGCTCTCCACCTCACGAGCTCAATTGGCAGCGCAATGGGAAGAGCGGCGGCTCCTTCTGCCCGACTCCACTCACTCGGGCCTTTTATCACTCTCAGAGCGCAAAATTGTCAGCGAGGAAGACCTAATCGTTCTTCTGAGCGCAAAGATCTCGCAGTTCCGGTCAGTTGAGGAGATTCTTAACCAGGCCGCTGACGTAGCCGAGCGGGAACACGTTCTTGCGTTCGACCGGGAGGTTGCTCGGGCAGAGCTTGCGATTGCCCGGTCAGAGCTCTTCCGGAAGGTTGACGACCGGATCGCGGGCTTCGCTCGAACCGGGAATCGGTCAATTGACGAGTGGGCTGACCACTTCCGCCTTGAACGCCGATTGCCGCTTCATGAGGTGCTTGTCCTGCTTTCAGTGCCTGCGGAGCAGTGGTTGGAGCCGCAAAAGCAGCAATACGTATCTCAGATCCTGGAGTTCTTCGAGAAGAAGGTCGCCACGACTGTGTTGCGCGGCCCTTTGGTGCGAATGACCATTGGCAAAACGACTGGCCGGGTTGATGTCCACGAACTGAACGGCGAGCGTTACTCGAGCGCGGCGCTGCTTGAGCACCTGCTTCAGCGCAATGCGCAGTCGGTTTCGGTAGACCCTGCGGTTTTCGGCGCGAATACGACGCTGGAAAACCGGCTGAATACACTCTTCCGACAAACTTCTCTGTACAAGCGGGATACCGGGATTGACGGCCTCTACCTCGGGTTCCCGTTCCTGCACTACAAGGATGGTCGGAGCGGTTCGCGCCCGCGCATTGCGCCCGTTCTGCTCTGGCCGGTCAAGCTTGTGATGGAGCTGGGCGCGCGCGGTCAGGTTGCGCTAGCATTCGACGGAGAGCGAGAGGAAGTGCGGCTGAACCCGGCGCTCGAAGGTTTGCTCGGCCGGGACTCGGTCAAGGCATGGCGGAGCGCAGCGGACGATGTACTCGGACGCTCGGCGCTCAAACTCGCCGACGTGGTCGACGCATTTGGGTTGCTTGCAAATTCCGATCGTCGTCAGCTCAGCGCCCTGCCCTCTCCCACGGCCGACGTGCCGGTGGGCGAACTTCGGATTGCGTGTGCCGGCGTCTTCTTCCACGTGGATTTCGCCGGCCAGGCCATCGGTGAAGATCTGCGCCAACTGAAGGTACTGTCGCCCTCCGGGACTGCGCTCGAATCGATGCTCCGACTCAAAGATAAGTCGGCCTACGAGCCACCCGAAGCGTCAGCCAATGAAATCGGGCGCTTTCTGACTGTCGCCAGTGACCCGTCGCAGGAGTCTGCAATCATGCAGGCTCGGCAAGGCCCAGGTCTCCTCGTCGAGGGCCCTCCCGGAACCGGAAAGAGCCAGACCATCGTCAACATGGTTGCGGACGCGATTGGACGCGGCAAGAGTCTGCTGATCGTGTGCCAGAAGCACGCCGCATTGGAGGTGGTACACAAGCGGCTAGTTGCGGAAGGGCTAGGTGAACGCATCGTCATGGTCAATGACGTGAACAAAGACCGCGAGCCGACGATCAGGGCTGTCCGGGAGCAACTTGACGCCATCATTCGAGGTTCGTCGTTTGACAATACCTGGGTGCGCCAACGCGAACGCATGGCAGCGAGAATCGAAACGCTGGAAGGCGAACTCGATCGCCAACATCAAGCGCTCCATCGAGTAGACGACTCGACGGGCCTGAGCTATCGCGCGTTGCTCGGCGAGTTGATCCAGCTTGAGGCTGGGTCGGCACCTGTTAGCGTTCCGCAGCTTCGAGCAAAGCTTGCTGGGCTGGACATCTCTGCGTTGACAACGCTCGAGGAGCAATGCGCCCCGCTCGCCCGCTATTGGCTCCCAGCCAAGTTCGAAGGTAGCGCGCTCCCACAGTTGAAGTCGTTTGCGACCGATCCTGCAACAGTCGAGGAATTTAACGCCTTGTTCGCGAGCTTCCGCGAGGCTGAGCAGTTACGTGTCGATACCCTCGCCGCCCATCCGGCACGGTTTGATGTTGACGACCCTGCGCCGTATCGAGCGTGGCTCGAGACAAACGCAGGCCGCCTCGTGAGCCTCGACGAGACCCAGCGCAAGCGTCTCGCCCAATGGTTGCCCCTGTTTCGACCGGCCGACAAAGCCGACGCACTTGGTCATCAGCACTACGCCGTGCTTAAGCAACTCCATCAAGCGCTGCTGGAAATCGATGGTTCGGCCTTCGACAAGACGCTCTCGCCGGCGCTCACGCAGCTGGGCAGCGCAGAACTCAACGACATCGAAGCACGCGCTGCACTCGCCACCAGAGCGCCGACGTTTTTCAGTCGACTCAATCCCGCGACCTACATCCGACGCAGCGGGCTGAAAAAATACCTTGCGAACTGTTGTGCTCCAACGACTGACGATCCGCTTCGTGTGCTGCTGGCGGCGGCGCGCCTTGAACAGCAATGGCGTCCGAAGCGCGAAGCGTTGAACGCTACGAGCCGCTCGTTGCACCTGGATACAGTAGAACCGGCATGCGGGCCGACACTTGCCGAAGAATGCCGCGCCCGCCTGCGCCAGCTCGAAGAGGTACGCGAGCTCGCGCAGCATCTTGCAATTGCTCCGCGCGGCGACGAATTCGATTCGGCGGTGATGACGGGCGATCAGTCTCACGTGAAACAGCTGCTTGACGGATTTGAGACAGCCTTCGTTCGTTACAACGCTCGCCAGCACAGCCTCAACGCGCTGAGCGGACTTGAGGAATGGATCTCGCCAGAACTGGTTGATACCTGTCGCCGCGCCATTGCGGAGAACGTGAGCTACCAGGCGCCCCTAAACCGTATCAACGACGCGCTGCCGACGCTGGCCGCTTATCAACAGTTCCGCGCACGTTCAAAGCACCTCAATGCGCAAGCGCTTGAGCTGTTTGCAGTCATGCGAACCCACGAGACAGCTCTCGCGAGTGTTCCGCCCAAAGATCTCGATTGGGAAGTGCGACGCCTCATCAATCGAGAGGCACGACTGGGATGGAAGCGTCGCTTTGAGCAGGAGAACCCAGAATTGCTTCTTAACCAGACTGAGACCGTCGCAAAGGTTGAAGCACTGGCCGGTGCCGACGAAGAAATGCGTCAACTCAATCGTGAAGTCCTTCGCAACGGGATTGACCGCAGCAAGCTTGGCTCGGTGCGCGACTGGGAGGACGTCACCCGGCTGAGCGGCAGACGCTCTCGTCGTCTGCGGGAGTTCGTCGAACTTGGCGCCGGCCTTGGCCTAATGACACTGCGCCCGGTCTGGATGATGAATCCGGACGTGGCCAGCCGCGTTTTGCCGCTTAAGTCGAATCTGTTTGACTCAGTGGTCTACGACGAGGCGTCACAGATGCCGGTTGAGTACGCCATTCCCACGCTGTTCCGCGGCGGCGTCTCCGTCGTGAGCGGTGACGAAAAGCAGATGCCGCCGGCCAAGTTCTTTTCGGGTCGCACGGACAGCGACGAAACGGAGATTTACGACGGAGAGCAGCCCGACGAAGACGCAACCGAGGAAGAACGCGAACTCTTCGAAGACACCTGGAACCGTCGCGAAATTAAGGACTGCCCCGACCTGCTCCAACTGGCACGTAGTTCCCTCCCCGTTACCACCTTGCAGATTCACTATCGCTCTGCCTATCGCGAACTGATCGGTTACTCGAACGCCGCGTTCTACGACAACGAACTCAGCGTGCCGGTCCGGCATCCTGAAGCGACGATTCGGGAAATCAAGCCATTGGAGCTGATCCCGGTCAACGGTATCTATGAACGCCAGACGAATTCTGACGAGGCGGACCGCGTGGTCGAATACCTCGCAGAACTCTGGAAACTTCCTTTTGACCAACGCCCGTCAGTAGGGGTCGTCACGTTCAATCTTAAGCAGGCTAACCTCATCGAGGAACGGCTGGAGCTACGCGCAGAGGAAGACGAGGAGTTCCGAAATGCTTATCGGGAAGAAAGCGATCGCTCTGACGGTGGCGAAGACATGGGCGTGTTCGTCAAGAATGTGGAAAACGTCCAGGGCGACGAGCGCGATGTCATCGTCTTTTCGACTACGTTTGGCCGCAACAGCCAGGGCGCCTTCAAGCGCTTTTTTGGCGTGCTTGGACAAAAAGGTGGCGAACGTCGCCTGAACGTCGCGGTGACGCGCGCTCGACAGAAAGTCGTGCTTGTGACATCGATGCCCATCCGGGATATATCGGACATGATCAACACCAAGCGTAAGCCGGCCATCCCGCGTGATTACCTCCAAGGCTATCTGGAGTATGCACGCGCGATTTCAAATGGAGAGTTCCCAACCGGGCGAGCGCTTCTTGACCGCATGAGCAGCGAACGCGCTCATCTCAAGTTGCAGGAAAGCAGCGAAGCCGACGGCTTTTCGACGGACGTTCTCGAATATCTGCGTGAGCTAGGACTGTCACCCGTTATCGCTCAGGAAGGCGACGCTTTCGGTCTTGATTTCGCTATCGCCGACCCGGAAACCGGCTTATACGCCATCGGTATCGAGTGTGACGCCCCGCGCCACCACCTGCTCCAAAGAGCGAGGGCGCGCGAAATCTGGCGACCGTCCGTGCTCCGGCGGGCCATACCGACACTGCATCGCGTTTCATCCCAGGCCTGGTATCACGAGCCGGCAGCAGAAAAAGCTCGCCTGAAAGCGGCAATCGACGCAGCCCTGAAAACGGAGGTCGTAGCATGAGTGGGCCGAAGGTTGTGCGAATCGTCACGCGCGAAGAAGTTCTCGCTATATGCGAAGCTCATCTACTCCGGCTCGATCAGGCGATTGCCGCATGGACAGCGTCGGGGCAGCGTATTCGAGAGCTTTCAGCTGAGGAGATCGCCGCGACCCACGAACGTCGTAAGGCACTCGCTGCATTGATTTCCAAGGATGCTTTCATGGAGCTGCAGAAGAAGGTTCCGGATGAGATCGCCTTCCTGAAAGCAGACGTCGGACGGCGGCAACGTGCTGCGGTCGAGAAAGCGGAACAAGCTGCGAAGCGTAGGCGACAGGGACGCGATAGCGCGACAACACTATTGGGGGCGTTCAAATCCAAAGGTATCGTGGTGCCGCAGGAACTCGCGTCAAAGCTCGACCACATCGCGTCGGGCGAGAACGTCGCAAACGCGGACACGCTTCTCGCTCAAGGATTCAATCTTCTTGTACTGGAGCCTTCACGGACAATCAGCGAGGCGCAGCAAAAGCTTGCGACCCGGCTGTTGGGCACCGATACGCCTCAAGACTTTGGCAACTGGAAAGCGACGAACGTTTCGCACTCGAGCAACCTTCTTTACGACCGCGTCGACCGCCAGATTGCTGAGGCGCAAGTGTTCCTTGAAGAGGCTGATGTTGAAAAATTTTCGGCCAGATTGCGCGCGATCGAAACCGAGGCAAACGAGCAGCGTCGTAACCTCTTACTTGATAGTTTGATACTTGACCTCTCTAGTGCTGTCGATGCGACCCGTGGACATCGTTCGGCAATCGAAGAACTGCAACAGCTCGCGGCTGAGATCAGCATAATCGCGTCAGCCGAGGTCAAAGATTTGCTTGCTCGCGTTCAGCAGTGCGGCGTCGAGACGTCATTGCAGGCGATTGCCCAGCTTGCGGAGGAATGCAAGAACGTCGTGGAGCAAGAGCAGCAACGCCTGGCAGCACACGCACGACGCGGCGCGATTCTAAGAAACCTCACACGCCTCGGTTACGAGGTCAAGGACGGCATGGAGACCGCATGGGCACGCGATGGCCGCGTCGTCGTTAAGAAGCCAGCCTTACCTGGCTACGGTGTCGAGATCGGTGGACAAGCAAAGTCGAGCCGACTACAAGTTCGCGCAGTAGCGCTATCCGCAAATCGCGATGTGGCCCGCGACAAAGACGTCGAAATGCTTTGGTGCGGTGATTTCGACCGACTCCAGGAGTTCCTCGTAGCCGAAGGCGATAGTGTGCTCATCGAGCGCGCAATGGGTGTCGGCGAGGTTCCGCTTAAGGTCATCGGAGACGCGGACGCCGAGGCTGCATCAGTCGATAAGCAACGGTCGCTACGTTAATCGGGCAGAAGCAAACTGGCCGTTCGGCCTTGAACTACGGTAGCGAGGAACTTCACCCTCATTGTCGAGAGGCTGACGGCGCATGCCGCCACGAGAGAGCGATCGGACCACGAAGGTGGCTGCGATGCTAAGTGAGCGCGGGCCCACTAGCGCGAAGACTCAAACGCACCCCACACAGCAGATCAACGAAAGCACCAATGACAGCTTACACCGCGGCCCCGATCTCCGAGACGCTAGTCGGCAACGCGAGCGACATGCGCGACGCAGACATCGTCTCGTTGGCCACCAGCCACGCAGTGGCCACCAAGGCGAAACATGCAAAATCTTCGCCTCGGAGCAGATCAGTGACGAAGCACGGACACGCGCGACCCGCTAAAAGACGCGTCTGCTTGTCGGCAACGGGAAAACGATGCTCGCTGCAAGCATCCGCTCCTGGCTGCCAGCCGCGCAGCGGCCTGCTTACAAAACGTTTCCGACGAGAGCCAAGCATATTTTATTTAAGATCGAGCATATGCTAAAGCTAAACATGTTCTTTTGAGAATGGCAAGATATGCTCACGGAAGAAGTTCCTTTGTGAGCATATCCTCCTTTAGGGTAGCCAGGAATAGCCGGGGCCCCTGCCAAACACAGCAGGTTCCCCTTCCACCATATCGTATTTGAATGGCTCCGACAGACTTCGAGGTCGCGGCTCTATCCTCGCCACCGCACGGACTGTTTCAACCTACCCCCGTGGTAGTCCGATTTCCCCAGCGCGCCACCGGTCGCACCCGTCCACGCTGGAGGTCACCGCCGGAGCTCTTCAATCGGAAGAAGCGGCATTAACGTCGGGCGGCTCGATGCTCGGCCGACGCGTGACTATCGACGTATAACACCGAAATCGCTTAATCGCCTATAAAAGCTCCGGCCAAGATTCGCTCTCGGATTTCCTTCCAGCCAAATTTTCCTTTATTCGATGAACGTTTCTACGAAACGCTAAGCATCAACAATTTTGTAACAATACGAATTTCCCCTGCGATCGCCTCCGCGCTTTGCGCACAGCGCGTACGAAGCCGGACTCGCGCAACCTATCGCTACTTGTGGTTTCGCAACACGAGTTGGATCGCCAGCTTGCGAGCCTCGGCACATTCGGCTGGGCGCACAACAGTGGCTCGACGGCTCCCTCGCCAGACGTCCTCCTCCACCCCTGCGGCGGCCCAAACAGAGGCTCATGAACCTTGCGACTGAGGCGGTATAGCAGCTTCGGCCGCCGCTGTTGTCATTCCGCCTATCAGGCGCATAGGATTAGGGCTATGTTCCGCCTTCCACTGTCTGAGACGGCAGACGAACCCGCAAAAAACTGACAACTTTGAGGAGCGGCTCAGGCCGTCGTAGTAGTGCTCGTCTCTGCGCTTTCAACAGCGGACGACGGGGCCTCTGCAGTCATCGGCACTTTCTTCGCCGACACCTTTTTGCCCGGTGCTCTGGCCTTCTTCGCTGCCGCCTTCTTCACGGCTGTTGTCTTTGAGGCTGCCTTCTTTGCTGCCGTCTTGTCCGTCGCGACCTTTTTGCTGGCAACCTTCTTCGTCACCGCCTTCTTTGCGCCGACCTTCTTCGATGCCACTTTCTTAGCGGCCGTCTTCTTCGCTGGAGCGGCGTCTGGCGCCACAGGCTCATCGGTCACCTTGTCGATGAGATACGTTGTTCGGTCCTTCGCGCTGGCCAACCATGCCGGAGCTTTACCACGGCCACTCCAGGTCGCCCCACTTTCCGGGTCGCGATACTTTGGCGCCTGCGGTCCGCGCACATAGTTCCCAGCTTTTGGCTGCTTCGAAGCGGCGACCGGCGGCGTGGTCGTATCAGCCTCGATTAAAAAGCGACTCCGATTCTCGGCGTTCGCAATCCATGCGGGCGCGCGGCCACGGCCAGTCCACGTCGCGCCTGTTTTTGGATCGCGATATTTCTCTGCTCCTGCGTAAGTGGCAGATAATTTCGAAGACGGCGCCTTCTGACCTCGTCCCGATTCGCCAAGGTAGCTTTCAATGTGGGCAATCGTCACGCCATGTTTGTCCATCAGATTTCGAATCTCTGCAAGCACCTTGGTCGATTGCTTCTTGGCAATTTCCGCTGCCTGCGCCTGTAGCTTTTGGATCTTTGCCTGAATTTCGCTCAGCGTTGCCATCACATGCCCTCCTTATGTTTGCGATGGTCGCACTATGCCACACCGTTCTGCGAAATGTCAGTCGTTTAGCGGCTTTCTTGGATCGTTGTCGACTCAATCGAAGAATTCATGTTGCACCAAACCATAGAGACTGAACCGCCATTCGACAACGAACTGAAAAGTCAAAGAATGAACACCGTAGAAGACCACCTAGAATACGGAGCACGTATTTAGATCGGACTTGCAAAGACCGCCATCACCGCGTTCTTGATCAACTGCCATTTAAGGCTAGTCGACTGCGTCATTGTGTTGCCACCGGCCGGATCCGGCGTGAAGGATCGTAATACTTCCATTTGATGGGCTTCGGGTTTTTGGTGTGCTCACGGATGAAGTGCATGAGTCTGCGATCCAGGTCTTTTAGAAGCCGCCCCGACCAGCGTGCGATGAAGCGCGAATCGCAACCCAGGGTGCGCATGGTACTGTCGCGCGATTCGCCGTCCTCGAGCATCAGGATCAACTTCGCGCGTCGTACATCCGCCGCACGCACCGTTCGGCTGCGCGCCGCCGACAGCAGTTGCTCGCATTAAGGTTCGGTCAGATTCATTTTGCCCATGACCATATCCAAACATAGACAGGGTGCAGATTCAACGTTGCACTGCACTAGTCTAATAGGTCAAGATCGTCAGCGCTCGTCACATCCTGTAGTCGCAGGGTGAAGCTCGTCCTGGTTCCTCGTGCGCAGGTCTCAACCGTCATCATGGATGCTGTCATCAGTCCCGCGAACTACCTTTGCGACCTTTGACTAACCTGGTTACGGGCGGTACACGCTCCGCGCCTCGCGCGGCGATCCGACGCGATCGAGAGGTAGTAGTTATTCAACTTTTTTGTGCTCATCCCGCTGCCATCGTCTGAGATGGCGATCGGTATATCGCTCATTGGGCCCGGCAACGATATAGCTACACACTCTGCGTCGGCGTCCCGAGCGCTACCCACGAGCTCATTAAGGGCCTTCTCACTCGAGGTGTACTCTCGACTGAGAATATTTGCCAGCCGGGGATTAACGCGAAAACGAGCTTATTTGTTTTTCAAGTTCCAGAACGGGATCCGGTCTCGTTGCTTTCCTGCATTTCGCGCTCGTCATTCCTCGCTTGTGCGCCTTATCCGTGCGCGTTAGCGGCAAAGCACTGCAACACTTAATGTGCGGCGCCACGGAGCTAACCACCGGCGTTAAACAGCCCTGCAGCAACGAACACGCCGAGCGCGCTATCGTGACCCTTCTCACGCCATAGCGTCCCCGAAGGCCCCACACCTTCGGCAAGCCTGGGTTTCAGTCAGTGACAGATGGTGGATGACTTCCGACATCGCAGACTGAGACAGAAAGCGTACCCAAACGAAGCTTTCAACCGCATTTACTCAGTGCAGCGCAATTCGCGCCTCCGTGTCCCAATGGGACTTCTTCAAGTGAGCCCAAGCTTTCGTCAAATGTTCGGGGCTTCAAAGCAGGGCTCTTGCTTATCAACCATTCGCGTAAGCCTGCGATGGCTTCTTGATTGACGCCAGTGCCTTCAGTTGCGGCAACGGGTACGACGGCGTATCAAGCCGGCCGAAGACGCTTCATGAGTAGTAGTTGAATCCGTAACGGTGACCAACCTGCTTGATTCGGCGGAGCAAACCTTCGGCAGCCAAACCGTCACCGTCGAGTGAGTTATCACGATTGCGGCGCTCGAAGCTTACTTCTGGCTGCCGCCGTAGCCAAGCGATGAGCAGATTCCCAAAGATATTTGCGGCAAAAACGGTGCATCCGTGCGATAGCGGAGCGCAAGGTGCTCGCACGGCCAACGACAAAGGTCCAGTTGACGCCTGAAGATGTTGCACGTCCACGAGAACGCAACGTTAGCAGGATCCCGGCGACCGCCTCCCTAGGGTCAGAAATTGAGCGCCGATCATCGGCACGCGGGCATATCGGTAACGTGAGCCTTGGCCGGCAGCGCGCCGGCTCGGCGTTCGTGGTGGCAATTGTCGCTTATCCGGCGTTCACTCGCTGGACCATCAAGTGGGACACAGGGGCGTTTGGCTGAATGTGCATCTGGTGCTTCCCCTCAGCCCGGCATTCGTCGGATTGAGAAACGCGTCTGCTTGGTCATTGCATCGCACCCAACATCGTATCGAGTCCGGCCTCGCAATCTGCAAAACCTTTGCCGCCCAGTTGCCGGTCGAACTTGGCACTCGCTTCGTCTATCCGCAGCCGCACCTGGATCGACATATCGGTGAATCCGTTGAACACCGCGGTAAGCGCGATTGTTTGTGATGGGTCTTCTTGGTCCGGCTCCGACACCACGATCTGGCTCATCCTCCATCGTTGCCCGACCTCTAGCAGTCCGCGCCGCCAAGCAGGCGTCCTGGGTTCGATAGTGTCATGCGCCGACCTATCGTAAGCACGATTCGCGTGCTCTCTGATGCGTCGCGCTCCCGCGACGTCTTTGAGAAGAAGCTGGTCGCTTATCCGAATCGAACAATGTGCGCTTCCGAGACGCGAGACGTGGAGCGGCTCTCCTGACCCTCCTTCGACCTTCGAAACTACGGTTTCTAGATGCGCCATCTGAAGCTTCTGAGAATTGGCCGATTCCGCGTTGGCTTGGTCTTCGTCCACTAATGCCGTGATACGCGTGAGGACAAGCAAGGGCTCCCTAACGCCATGCACATTCACGACAACTGCCGGCAGCTCTAGAAAGCCCGCTCGCGTCTCGTCCGGCAGGTTTGCGGTCAATCCAGCATCGCCGAAATTACCGTTGTTGGACGGAATCCAGGCCCTGAGCCGTGCGGCCCCTTTCGGCACCTTAAGATCGATGACGCGATCGAGGTCGTCTGCACTCCATTCCAGACCAACCAGCGCTGCGGAACCGTCGGCAAGCCGTATAACGTTGAGTGGCTCGTTCTTCTCGCTGGCGCGAATCGCAAAGCGCTGAACCGTGCCGCCAGCCTTCAGTTCCTGTCGCGCCACCGCAACGCATGTCCGATAATCCTTTACCGCGTCGCCGCACGGCGAGGACACGGTGTTTGCCGCATGTTTGGGTTCGTCCGTCTGCTCGAAGTGCTGACCGTCCTCGGTCACAGTCATGCCGCGAGCAAGTACCCAAGCATGCGTACTCTTGCCGTCGGCGTCAGACTCAAGGAGCACGTCATGCTGCAGGAATCGGGCATTGGCGCTGACAGATCTGGAATCTAGTCTCAATAACTGCGGTTTTGACGGCCCATCCAAGTGCCGCAAGATGATCGTCGGTGTCACCCCGCTGAGCTTCTTTGGACTGCCCTGCAATGGAATGCCTGTGCGATGTGAAAGCGACAGCAGGCCAATGCCGTCATCGAGCAATACCAGTTTGTTGACGGAGGCGTCGGCATCCATATCGAGACAACGCAGTCCGCTGCCGTCTTCCCCGCGGCACGGCCGGATGTGAAGCGCGTGGCCGTCGAAGGGCGTGGAATAATCGAACACGTAAACGGCCACGCTTGTGTTAGCAAAATTGTCTCGTGCGACCGATGCGAGCGTGGCTGCGCCCGGTGTCCGCACCCACTGCGGCGGGGTAGCAATGCGCTGGTCAGGGAACACCGTGCTCGTGGATGTCTCGGCACGAATCGTTTCGCCGTTCAGGTCGCCCAGCGCTGACATGACAATGCTGTTGCGTTTGATGTAAAAAGTGCGGATTCCCATATCGATAGGCGATCCCTGCGCCTGAGGCTTAGCCGGGACAGCCCTTGCAACGACGTAGTCGTCGGCGACGCTCGGCATCGGGTCGTATTCGAAGTAAGTCGAGTGCCCAGCGCCCATGTATGAACCAGCGCCGCCTAGCGCGACGCCCAACAGCACCTTCCTCGCTTCAGTCTCGCAGAACGCGAACGGATTTTCTTTCGTATCTGTGCCGCTCTCCTTGCCCACAGAGTTTCGCAGGAATACTTGGCGGCATAATCTGTAAGAAGACTGTTGCAGCATCATGTCGCAGTCATTCTGCGAATAACCGTACGTTGCGAAGCCGTGTCGATAACAGAAGTCGTGGATTACGCAGGCCTGTCGAAATCGTAATCTCACATCGGACAGGCTGTTGCTCGGAGACCGAAATGCGACATCGGCCCAGGAGGGGATGGAGCAATCCAGGCTACGACCGCCCGCGCCGATAATGGCCTGGGTTTCCGCCGACGAAGGATAACTAGTGAATGTTCGCGGCGCCTCAGATTCCCACGGTTCAGACAAGCTTGCATAAATCTTTCCGGCTGTCCAATCCGCGATCGGCTGGCACGCGCTCAATGTGGACATACATACAATGATCGTGGCGGGACAAATGATGCGTCGCCCTAGCTTCCTCCGCTGCAATGATGTACGCCGCAAAGCGGCCATGCTGACGGTATTCATGCGTTATCCTTCTTTTAGGGGACGCGCGACTCAGAGATGTTCGAGCTTAGTTTTTCGCCATTTTTTGGCTCAGCGAGGCTACGTTGCTGAAACGTAATATAGGAAAAATTTGACCTGAGCGCGGACACTCTGCAGCTACACCGTAATCGAGCGTCGCCACTCGATCGCGCGATACGAGCAGACCTAATAGTAGTCGCCGCACGTCGGGACAGACTGGCCTCGGGCCCGGTCACGCGACCCACCCGGTTTAGCTCTTTCGCAAGTGAGCGCCTCGTGCAGGACCGCTCTCACGGGAGATAGGGGCGCCGCGAAACTAGGGGGGTCGCAACCGGGCAGTCGTTTCTCCCGGCGTTCGGTTCGTTATCGAACAGTTGAACAAAGAATTCGTGACATTTGGCGCCGCGGACAACGCCTGATACCACCGAAGCGGTGGTATCAGGCAATTCGAGACCTGGCTCAGACAACGCGAGCGGAGTGACACCAGTATCCGGAAAGAAATGTGCGCCAGACAACAAACGGCCTTACGTGTACGCGTTGGCTTTCTCCACGGCGGCAGGGCTCGGTAGACGTCGGGGCCAGCGCAGTTCCACACCATGAGCGCGATGGCAGATATGAAAACGCGAGCCACGGCACCATGAAGGCCAGCGCGGCCGAGGGCATCGCGCGCTCCGCCACGCCACCGCCGATGTGCGCAAGCGTGATCGCCCCGAAAGGTGAGCTGACACGACACGAAGATAATTTCGGAAAGCTCACTCGCTTTTAGAACCAGTTCTTACATTTTCATTTCATCCGACACGGCCTTTTCGGTGATGCAACGAGGCTAGGTTGACGCTAGTTTGGAACGGCCAACCGTTTCGTGATTTGCCGGGCGGGCCGGAAGACAATCGGAACCCGATGTGAAATCTAGTCCGTTTCCCGTCCTATGTTGCAACACGCCCTGTTGGCCATGCCTTTTACGCTGCGACCGCGGATCCTCCAGTTTCATGGATGGAACGCGGCCGCTGCGGAGTTAGACAACGTAATGGACCCCTTCGAGTGCGAGGAACACGATCTTGCAGCCGAAGCCCGTGAGATACAGCGCGAAGAGAAGCAGGTGGAGCGTTTCGTGGCTCGGCTTCTCAACCTTCTTGATGACCAGTCCATAGCACACGGCCATCAGCAGCTCAAGCAGCGCCGAAATGATCGTTTCGAGAGTGTGAGCATCCATGACAGTTCTCCAACAGCAGCAGGTCGCGGCTCCCGGCGCACCGTCGAGATTCCGCTGGCCGATTGGCTGCTTTGACGTCAACCGGCTTGCTACCATTGGACACAACTATCGCAAAAACCTGAAATCCCGCCGCGAGAACGTTTGCTGAAAGCCTGCCCGTTCAAGGGTACCCTTCCCTTTGCTGCGGGAAGCAAGTTGCACCTTCCCGCGTCAGCGGCACTATCAAACTTTTACCGTGGCATCCCTTCGAGAAATTGACGAAAACTGCGTCGAACGAACTCCGGGAAGAGAAGCAATGAACACAGCGTCCGATGTCCTTGACTCCGATGGCACCGCGGCATCTGCCGCAACGACTTTATACAGTAAAACGGCCCCTTACGACGAGTCACGCATTCGCGACTTATGGCGTGCGCTCTTGCTGCAATCGGAAACGGGTCGACTGCCAGAACCGGACTCGTTCCCCGTTTCAATACCCGGACATCATCCGATAGCGCGATTTCGTGACATGCTCATCGATGACGAGATTGGGCTCGGAATGCAATTCAGGTGGAATCTAATCGTCTGCACCCTCAAGAACCACTTCCTTGAGCGGTGCAGACAGAGGGAGCGATTTGGGGCACCGGAGGTGTTAGTCCAAGAATTTTTGAAGGGTGCTGGGTTTCCACCGTGGTTCAAGCAATTGGGCAACGTCGGCTTGGCTGCAGACGCGCCATCAGAACGACAACGCGAGCGCGCTGAAAAAGTCAAGGTTGACAGTTATGGAACTGCTGCCCTTGATGAGGCATGCCGCCTCCTCAACAGTTTCTTCGGCGATCGCTACCGCCAAGTGGCATCGAGCTTCAAAATGTCGCCCGACAAGCTCAAGAAAAGGCACTTCGGCGAAGCAGCTGTAGACGAGTTCGTGACGCTCATCACAACGGGTGTCACAGCTCTTGTCGCAAATCCCGAGCAAGCCCTGATGCTACAGAAAAGGACTTACTTCGAATCGGAAACCCGCAAGGAGATGGAAAATGTCCTCGTTTCAAGGCTCAGTCGGGAGAACGAAGGCAGATCGATTCAGTGTATTGTTGCGCCCGGTGCGCCGACGGGACTTGAAGCATTGGCTGTGCATCTCTCGGAAACACTACCAGACTTACTCGCTTCTTCGTTGAGGTCGAGCGAATATTCGGGCAACCCTCCGGCGCGGAACATCTTCGTCATCCCGTGTGGTAGATGGATTGCCCCGGTGGCGTTTCGTGGCATGGAGTACTTAGTTCACAATTTCCTCGCACTATTGAGGGATGAGGCGCCCGCTGTCGTCGCTCCCGAAATGTCGGAAACGCAACTGCACGCCGGGATCACTGAGATTCGACAAGCGCTCGCGCATCGTTCCCTGATCGCGATTTTCGTCGGACTCGACGCGACTCCTGAAGTTTTGCCGAATCTCCGGCGCGCTGTATGTGATTCACCGCTTGCGGAATTCCTTGCATATCTCAGTCAGCCAACCCAGCCGGACAAGGAAAGCATCGACAATCCGGTCGATATCAAATTCTTCGACTGGTCCTACTTCCTGGTGCTTGGAACAACGGAACTGGGTGCGCTTCAGGAGTATCAGCAGCCCTCGCTTACGCTTGATGCGCTTGCGGTAAAAGACCTTCCAACGGTTTTGCGTGAGAGTGACTTCAAAAACACGGCTGAGGCCTGCTCCGTGATTCCGGATTTGCTTTGGGCACCGACCGAATCTGCGTTGGCTGTCTTCGAGCAAATTTGCAGAATAGAACAGGGTGTAACAGGGCAAGTGGATCGGGAGCCGCGTATCTCGCAGATAGGCGACTTCGAGGGATTCGGAGCCATGGTCGGACGACTGGCCGAACTCCTTGACGGGTGTTGCGACCCTCAAACTCGTGGCTTCCTCGCGCTTCTTGCATTCTCGATATCTGGAATGCGTCGGGCGACACTGATGCGCTGCTTGAGCTTCTTCGAAAGCGAGGGAATCGCAGAGCCCGGGGATCCTCTGGCCAGTAAGTTTGGAAACTTTCCATCCACGTCGGATGAATGGAGCAAATTTTTTGAAACAACACTCGAGAGATTTGCTCCATTGATTCGCCTCGGACCCGACGAGAAGTGGACCGACCTAGACCCTCATCGCCATCCTTTCGAGTATCCCAATAACGAACTGCTGGCCATAGATTCAAATGCACAGGACTGGTGGACGGAATCTATCGACTTCCTGCACCCCGACGTTCAAGACAGACTGGCTGTCGCGCTTCTGGAGCTTCGTCCGACCCTCGCGCTTAGATGCCACCAGATCATCCAGGAGGAAGCATATCGTCAGCACACACTTGTTCTACGACACTCTGTGAAGAGCAGTCGGACCACACTACGGTCGTACCGACGAGGGCTAGAATCGCTGTATCACGGGCTTGTCTGTCTTCCGCTAATGGTCGAATTGACGACCGATGCTAGCGGACGACATCAAGCATTCAACCTGTTCCACTTCTTGTATCGAGGTCTGTTCGACCTTTTGTTGGGCCCGAAATCCCACGAGTCCTCCCGCACAGAATGGGGTGCCGAGCTGATCAGATTTGAGGTCGCAATGTACGTCCAAGAAAGGATATTCCCGCTGTTTGCTCAGTCAGACCTACCGCAGCTCTCAGATTACCGATGCGATAGTTCATTCGACCTGCCCGGCAGGCAGTGTTTGAGTGAGCCAGATCTCGTTCGCCACTATATTTCCCTCGGCGTGGCCGCATTTCGGTGCGGGCCAAGCTCCACTTGGCGAACAATACGCCCTACGCTGAATCGCTTCGACGATCTTATGAAAGGAAAGTCGGTGATTGGGAAAGTGCTCGTTCAGATCGATGGACTCTCTTACGGTCCTACGAGCGAGCGCTCCAGTGGCGAATGCCTCAAGCTTCTGCGTAGCTACAGCATCCTTCCGCAACTCTTCGAGTTTCATGACACTCCGCGCAAACCTGCCGATTCGTGGCTACCAACTTTTGACCAGCTCAACGAACGGGTAGAAAGCGTAGTCGATTCGATTGATCTGAAAATCAACGACAGTACGGACGACGTTTTTTCTCACCTCGTGCTACTTGGAATTTTCCGTTCTGCCGCTGCAGAATCCAAAGACACCGAAAACATGGCAATGGCGCAGTTGCTCGGTTACACGGTACCATTTCTCGCCGCATTCGAACTCCTCAATCGCCTTCCTGGGGGTGCGTCGGTGGCTCGACCTCCGTATCTGGCGGCAGAGGGTCTGAGAATGTTCGGCCGATTGGGCTTAGAAATAATTCGGATTCTGCAGAAACCGAGTCGAGCTACCCACCCTGCCGCGAAGGCGCTCGTACTTGACCTGACCGGTAAGATCCGGAGAGCACTAGACTACTACGCGCAACAGTTCCACGAGAACGAGAACGAACGCGCACATATGCTGCTCCTCGAATCGCGCTTCGCAAGAATTGCCTACCGCGGCAACGGAAAAAACATGCTCGCGGTCCAAAAAGTCCCGGCTGCATCCACCATCCGCTGTGTCACGGCTGTGCAGTTTCCTGGTGCTGTACGGCGCTATCAAATTGCCTTGGGATTCGTTGGCGAAGCTGAACTGAGCTTGCTCAGGACTCATCCGTCCGACTCACTGACCATTAGGTTCCTTACTGAGAGATGCAGTGTTATGCAAGGCCTTAGCTGGGCGTTGCTTCGCGATGCGAGAGCCAGTGAGAAGGCTGACGCTGAGCTTCGACCAAGGGCGAAGAAATTTGCCGATTTCGCCCGCCGGGATGTCGTCCTGCTTCAAAACATCATTGCCAGATTGAAACAATCCGAAGTCGGCATCCTTTCGCATGCAGGCAAGACACGATGGGACGTAATCGTCAGGCGACTTGCTGAGACAAATAACGCGTTGCTCAGGGACTGCGACTCTGCGACCGCATAGGCTCGCGGGCATTCACTTCAAAGGAGTTGCTGCTCACGACAGGTGAACTATGCGACACGGATCTCGGACGTCGTGATCCCGAGCGCCTTGTGCCCGCAAGCACGGCGAGCAGTCACCCAAACGCGCGACCGCTACCGAATTCGCGATGGACTGCGGAGCCAAACGGCGCGCATGGATATGCGCGGTTGCGATACGACGGAACATTCCCGTTCAGCTTGATCTCGGGGGTGTCAGAAGGGCTTAGTCGGCAGGTATTTGCCATCAAGGGTGATTACGGCGCGCGATCCGCCTTCCGGGTCGTCGATCTTCTTGATATCGAGCTTGAAATTTATCGCACTGATAATTCCGTCTCCAAACTGCTCGTGAACGAGTGCCTTCAACGTCGAGCCATAAATCTGCACGATCTCGTAGAAGCGATAGATAGTTGGATCCGTCGGCACCCCACCTGGGATGCTGCCACGGAGCGGAACTGTCTGCAGCAGGCGGATTGCTTCTTCGTCGAGCCCCAGCTTGTCGGCCACAATCTTCGCAACGGCCGGCGGCAATGCATGCTGCCCCAGCAATGCTGCCGTCACGAAGGCCAAGCTCAGGCCCGTTCCTTCGTTGATTTGCTCAAAGGTCATGTTCTTGCGAATCTTCGAGTCCATTATGGCGTTAGTCAAGACTTCGCGCGATGCCTGGGTGTGTTGAGATTGCGTCATGGAGATATTCCAGTGGATTTAGTGAGATGTCGAACCGCCTGCCCAAACCGCAATCACGCGGCTAAGCGCGGCTGGGGAGGTATGGCTGAAACATTCTGGTGGTGCGCGAGTGAAACGAAGCGATTTGTGGCGCCGTCTAAAGCATCGATCAAGCCGCTTTCGATGTCATACACCCATCCGTGCAAAACGAGGCGACCTTGCTCAAGTGCGAGCTGCACTGAAGGGTGAGTCTTGATGTTCGCCAATTGAGCAATAACGTTCTCTCGGATCATCGAGTCGATGCACTCACGTTCGTCCGCATGGTCTCGCGCTTCGTTGACCGCCTTTGCCGAGTCCGCGTAGTGCAGCCAATGTCGCACGGCAGGCATGTGATCAAGGCATGCGCAAGTTGCGATCGCGGTCATAGCTCCGCAGTCGGAGTGGCCGCAAACCACAATGTCGGTGACCCCGAGGCCAGCCACTGCATACTCAACGCTTGCCGTCACGCCACCAGGCTCAGGCCCATACGAAGGCACAATGTTGCCCGCATTGCGGATGACGAAAAGGTCACCTGGTTCTCGCTGCGTCACGAGCTCGGGCACCAGCCGACTGTCGGAGCACGAGATGAAAAGTGTTTTAGGATGCTGCCGAGAAGCAAAATCCTTGAAAAGCGCGGAGCGTCGCGGGAAGGCTTCGCGCCGGAACCTCAGAAAACCGTCAACGACATCGCGCATGTTGTAATCCCCTGTTACCAATCCTCTTCGATGACGGAATATTGAGACGGTCAATGTATTACGTCCAAGACCGATTTATTATTCTGTCGATAGGCAATACCAATACTTCCGCGTCCACCATGCTGCTACGACACATTCGTTATCTGTTGGCCGTCGCCGAACATCGCAATTTCACGCGTGCGGCCGAAGCGCTACACGTCTCGCAGCCGACGCTCTCGCAACAGATCCGTCAGATCGAAGAGACACTCGGGGCGCAACTCCTGGATCGCACGGGTCGTACGGTCCGTCTTACCGATGCCGGCGAAGCTTACGTCGCCTATGCACAGCGAGCGATGCAGAATCTGGACGCGGGCGCCAGGGCAATCCACGACGTAAAGGAATTGAGTCGGGGATCGCTGCGAATTGCCACTACACCGACGTTCACGTCCTACCTCATCGGTCCCCTACTGAGTGAATTCAATCGCAGATATGAGAACATCACGATCGACTTAGCCGAGATGACTCAGGATCGAATGGAAGCTCTGCTGGCCGAGGACATGCTCGATGTCGGCATCGCATTCGATGACACGCATTCGCCCGATATCGAAGCGCACGTGCTGTTCATCGAGCAACTCGCGTTGATGGTCGGTCAGTCGCACGTGCACGCCGGGCGGCGTCGCCCGCTTCCGCTAGACAACCTCATGCAAGTAGCGCTGATCCTGCTGAATCGGAAATTTGCAACGCGTCGATATATCGACGGCTATTTCGCGCAGCATAAAGTAACGCCACGTATCGCGATGGAGGTCAATTCGGTCAGTGCCGTAATTGAGGTGCTTCGGCATGGTGCACTATCAACGGTCCTGCCCGCCGCGATAGCGGATGAGCACGCGGAACTAAGCGTGGTTGAACTAAAGCCGGCCCCACCGAACCGAACGGCCACTCTGCTGCTACGGAAAGATGCTTATCGAAGCGCCGCGACGCGTGCGTTTATGGAGTTAGCGACTCGATTGCAACGCCCTGCAAAGCGCCCGAAGAAAACGGGATAAGCCAGCGCACATGAAGCAGCCCGGCTTTCTGTGGGGGCTGGGATGGATGGTGGCCAGCTCGCTCGTACACACCCGCGGGCTTCCGATCTACGACAGCCGTCTATGGCCGGATTCTCCGCAAGGATTTCGATCACGCGTCTCCGGTCCATGGGCTCAGCTCAATGTGTCGGCAGAAGCCAAGCCGACCGACTCTGCCCTCAATACGTAGCTCGGACCGAATCCAAAAGGAGCGACTTCTGACGGCGATCAACTATGTGTACTGTACCAAGGGCGACGCAGCGAGCGGTTACCGCGGCATGCGGATGGCCAAACTTGTGGTCGGGCTGTGCATTTGCGATAAAGAGAGGCCGGTCACTCATAAGAGTGACGAGATCGTCGAGTTCAGCCAACGATTTGCCGTAGCTGTGGCGCGACCCATGATGAGGCAAAACCAAGACCGAGGTCAAAGGCAGCTCGAAGGCGTAGTGTGCAACAAAGTCGTCAAGTCTTGTACTGTCGCAAAGGTTTACGTCTCCCGTATGGAGCCAGCCAACCGCTCGTGACCTCGAACTTGCAAGAGGCGCGTGGTCAGGCAATGATGCGCCCCCTACTGCGAGGCGACGAATGAACCAGTACGCGAGACTACTCCAACCACGTTGCGAAGGACCGCTATAAAGGCATAAGGATGCGTCGTTGTAGTCCTTCAATACTACGGTCGACGCGTAAAGCTTTCCAAGCAAAGATTTGACTGAGACCGGCCCACGCAACGTCGTTCCCTTCCCCGCGACTTGCTTGATCGCTTTGTTAGCGTCCGCCGCCGGGATGACCGCTCGCAATTCCGCGACTACAGGCTCCATTAGGGCCTGCGTATCGGACGTCATACAGCCGGCAATCAAGTCATTCAGCGCTTTAGACAGTGGTTGAAGAACGTCAAGCTTCCAGATAACGTCGACCTCCGATGGGCAGATCCACTCTCGACTGTAAAATCGCAGCAGCCAGTCGATACGTTCAAAGGTAATCGAGCGTCCCGCCGCGAAGGACTTTTTCGAGTTGGCCGAGTTCAACGCTATCCTTGAAGATAGCGATAGAAACTCCGAGACGTCGGGATAGCGCTCATTGCCCCCGTCTTCGTCCAAAAAACGGTCAGGTGGACCCTCGTCATCACCAGGAATCACTATCGTCGGTCGACCGTAACGACCTCCATAAAGGCCCCCTAAAGTATTGACCGCCTCGGCGAGAGTTGCGCCATCAGTTTCACCATTAAGAAATGACAGACGAAGTATCATCCAACGTGCATACTGCTGCTGGTCTACGTGCGGTAGAAAAACATTAGCGAATCTAACACCTGCCCGCTCGAGTGTCGAGAGACCACTTATATGGTCCCAATCAAGATGGCTGATCGCGAGAATGTCGTGATCTTTTCCGCTCTCCACAAACGCGTTGACAAGTCCCTGCCGATGCTCATGAGTGTCACCACCACAGTCAACAACAAAACTGAAGCGTTGTCCGTGTCGATAAAGAACCGTTGAATGAAATCCGCCTTGACCAATAGGCAACTGGCGACGATCGGCAAAAAAATGCATCATTCTCTTTCCAAGTTTTGGTTCTTTATCGTAAAAACCCGAGATACGTTGTTAGTCCGCCTTTCACAGTCTCTTTCGATACCTCAGCAGCACTCACAGCTAAGTATCAGTTGATTTTTGTGGAAGCGGCCTGTCCTGTTAGTACTAACGTAGATTGATTGCGGCAACAGAATATAATCGTTGGTTGTACTCTATTCGTACCTTTTTGCTACTTTTGCCAACGCGCCGGCTCCGGTGTGTGTCCATCCGTTTCGCAGCGCCCAGATATGGATATCACCTGCATCCAGCACGCGACCCTTTTTCCGCAGTGCCTTGAAGGTATTCGTAACGAGCTCCTTGTCCGCTGCGTGCAACAGGTTGCTTGGAACATTGACTGTGGCGTGAATAGTTTGGAGTGCGGCTTCGACGTCAGGGTGTAGATTGAACGGCGCCACTTGCCACGTCTGTGCTCCCCAAACGACCGGCTGCCAAGTCCGCAACCACCTTTTTCCCTCATCCTCCGTCCAAGGACAGTAGACAATCGCGACGGGTGAGAGGATGTCGTCAACCTTAGCGATATCGGAGCTCGCCAAGTGAACACAGACAAGGATCGATCCGTGCGTTGCGTGCGCGGCCTTTGCCGCAGGAAGCATACTTAAGCGAGCACCCGAGTTTCTGAGTGCAATGCTCTTGCGCAGCAGGAGGGCTTTGGTCGCTTCCTGCCCCAACACTTGAGCGACGACGGTTCCAAGTGCGCTCTGCAATGTAGGAACGATTAAGACTAGTTCCCCAACGCCCTGTTCATCGCAATATTTCGAAGCCTCTTCTAGCGCCAGTTTGCACTGGCTCTCATGGTTGGGAACGCACTCTACCAGAACGCGGGCCAGTTCTTTAGACATGATCTTGCGCTGTATTAAAACTATGATGAACTGAGAAACCGGACATTAGCGCGGCGGACGTTGCGGACTTTTGCTTGACGTGGTGTGCGACGCGCGTATGCGCGGAACTGCCTACAGAAGCGCAATGGACGAAAGAAGCCGCGATGGAGGTGTATTATCTGCTATTA
>Ga0160440_100230_pt1 | contig 39510 bp, 35 predicted proteins | sample HID1971I_E1MG_FD_108277 | JGI IMG/M metagenome (GOLD analysis project Ga0160440, IMG submission 108277) | Enriched millipede-associated microbial communities from UW Madison campus, WI, USA - HID1971I_E1 MG | ecosystem: Host-associated > Arthropoda: Insects > Digestive system > Unclassified ... | reverse complement strand
CCGGTGTGAAGTGCTTAGGCTGGGGAAAGCTGTTTCTTTGGTTACTTTCTTTGCAGCAGCAAAGAAAGTGACTGCCGCCCCGCACAGGGGCAACGCTAATAGACCGACGCGAAAACGGGATCCAGCGAAACCCAAAAACCCAAACCCCAAAAGCCCCCAGCTGCGGGCCAGCACCCCACATTTGGGCTATGATCAAACCCTACCCGCCGGAGCCAAAAAAATGTCCCAAACCGCTAATGCGGCGCATCCCGAAGCTCAATCCAGCACCGAAACGCCCATTTCCCTGCCGTGGATCGAACGGCTAGTCTCCATCGATACAGTCAGCCGCAATCCGAACCTCGGCCTGATCGAAACCGTTCGCGACGAGTTGCGCCACGCTGGCATCGAAGCGACCATCACCAACGATCCGCGCGGCCAGTGGGCGAACCTCTTCGCCACGGTCCCGGCGCACGACGGCGAGACCAACGGCGGCATCGTGCTGTCGGGTCATACCGATGTCGTGCCGGTCGACGGTCAGGACTGGCAGAGCGATCCGTTCAAGCCCGAAGTCCGCGATGGCCTGCTCTACGGCCGCGGCTCGTGCGACATGAAAGGTTTCATCGGCGCGGCGCTCGCGATGCTGCCGAAAATGCAGGCGACGAAGCTCGCCAAACCCATCCACTTCGCGCTGTCCTACGACGAAGAAGTCGGCTGCGCCGGCGCGCCGCTGATGATCGCGGACCTGCAAAAGCGTGGCGTGAAACCGGACGGCTGCATCGTCGGCGAGCCGACATCGATGCGCCCGATCATCGCGCATAAAGGCATCAACACATATCACTGCTGCGTGCGCGGGTTCGCCGCGCACTCGTCACTGACGCCGAAGGGCCTGAATGCCATCGAATATGCGGCGCGGCTCATCTGTCACATCCGCGATCTCGTCGACGAGTTCCGCGCGAAGGGTCCGTTCGACGAGCTCTACGACGTGCCCTTCACCACCGGTCAGACGAGCACGATCAAAGGCGGCAACGCAATCAACACCGTGCCCGCCGAATGCAACTTCGAGTTCGAGTTCCGCAATCTGCCGACGATAGATCCCGACCAGATCTTCAGACGCATCGAGGCGTACGCGCACGACACGCTGCTGCCGAAAATGCTGAAAGAGCACGGCAAGGCGGCTATCGAATTCACGAAACTCGCGTCCGCGCCGGGCCTCGACGCCACCGAGCAGGCCGCGATCACGCAACTCGTGCGCGCGCTCACGCAAGATCAGGACAAGCACAAGGTCGCCTACGGCACCGAAGCGGGTCTGTTCGCCAATGCCGGCGTGCCGAGCATCGTGTGCGGTCCGGGCAATATCGAGCAGGCGCACAAGGCGAACGAGTACGTGTCGCTCGAACAGCTCGTCCAGTGCGAGGCGTTCCTCGGCAAATTCATTCACAGCATGTCCGTCGAAGCACAGGCTCGCTGACTCTTCAGAACAAAAAGCCATGTCCACTGCCACGCAGCATTCCGACAATACGATCGACGGCACGCCGATTCCGACGCTCGACGAAATCGCCGAGCAGCACATGGCGCTCACGCCCTGGGTCGCGCGCACGCCGACCTTCGAGCGTCACGATTTTCCGACGCTCGAAGGCACGCCGATCACGTTCAAGTTCGAACTGCTGCAAGCGAGCGGCACGTTCAAGGCGCGCGGCGCGTTCTCGAACATCCTCGCGCTTTCGGAAAGCGAACGCTCGGCGGGCGTCACCTGCGTGTCGGCGGGCAATCACGCGGTGGCCGTGGCCTACGCGGCGCAGCGCATGGGCGTGGGTGCGAAAGTCGTGATCATCAAGAGCGCGAGTCCGGCGCGCGTCGCGCTGTGCCGGCGCTTCGGCGCGGAAGTGGTGTTCGCGGAGAACGTCGCGGAGGCATTCGATGTCGTGCGACGCGTCGAAGCGGAAGAAGGACGCGTCTTCATCCATCCGTTCAACGGCTATCGCACGGTGCTCGGCACGGCGACGCTCGGCTACGAGTGGACCTCGCAAGCGCCCGATCTCGACGCCGTGATCCTGCCGATCGGCGGTGGCGGCCTCGCCGCGGGCGTATCGACGGCGATGCGTCTCGCGAATCCGTCGCTGCACGTCTTCGGCGTGGAGCCGGAAGGATCGGACGCGATGAAGCGCAGTTTCGAAGCGAATCACACGATCAAGATGGGCGCGATGCACGGCATCGCCGATTCGCTGATGGCCCCGCACACCGAGCAGTACAGCTATGAACTGTGCCGGCGGCATATCGACGATATCGTGACCGTGTCGGACGATGCATTGCGGCATGGCATGCTGCAACTCTTCAGCGAACTCAAGCTCGCGGTCGAACCGGCGTGCGCGGCGGCCACCGCCGCCCTGCTCGGCCCGCTGCGCGAGCGTTTGCAGGGCAAGCGCGTCGGCGTGCTGTTGTGCGGTACCAATACCGATCCGGCGACCTTCGCGAAGCACCTGGCGAACGCCTGAAATGCGCGCGGCCCCGTACAGGGGCCGCGTTTCCATTCGTGTACTTTCTAGCGTTACATCACGCCCGCGAGCCTTCTGCGCTCGCTGCGCTGCATGAACGCATTCGCCGCGACCACACCGATCGTCACGAGCGCGATGAACAAGGTCGCGAGCGCATTCATCTCGGGATTCAGACCCAGTCGCACCCGCGAGAACACGACGAGCGGCAGCGTAGTCGAGCCCGGGCCGGACAGGAACGCCGACAGCACGAGATCATCGATCGACAGCGTGAACGACAGCAGCCAGCCGGCGACGAGCGCCTGCGAGATCAACGGCAGCGTGATCGAAAAGAACACGCGCAGCGGCGTCGCGCCGAGATCGAGCGCGGCTTCTTCCAGCGACGGATTCAACTCCCGCACGCGCGATTCCACGATGATCGCCACATACGAAATGCACAGCATCACGTGCCCGATCCAGATCGTGAAGAAGCCGCGATCCGGCCAGCCGATGAGCTTCGCCATTTCCACGAACAGCAGCAGCAGCGAAATGCCCTGAATGACTTCGGGAATCACGAGCGGCGCGTTGATCATGCCCGCGTAGAGCGTGAAGCCCTTGAAGCGTCCCATGCGCGCCAGCACGAAACCCGCCCACGTGCCGATCACGACCGACGCGCACGCCGTAAAGAACGCGATGCGCAACGACAGCCACGCGGCGTTGATCAGCTCGTCATCCGTGATGAGCGCGCGATACCACTTGAGCGACGGCTCCGTCCACACGGTGACGAGCGGCGAGTCGTTGAACGAATAGACGATGAGACTCAGGATCGGGATATAGAGGAACGCAAACCCGAGGCCGAGCGCGGTGATCTGCAATGAACGGCTGGGCTTGATCATCGCTTCTCCTCCAGTTGCTTCGCCTGGAAGTGCTGGAAGAGCGCCATCGGCACGAGCAGCAGCAGGACCATCGCGCAGGTGACGGCGGACGCCATCGGCCAGTCGGCGTTGTTGAAGAACTCGTTCCACATGACGCGGCCGATCATCAACGTGTCCGCGCCGCCGAGCAGCTCGGGAATCACGTACTCGCCCACCGCCGGAATGAACACGAGCAGACAGCCCGCGATGATGCCGTTCTTCGACAGCGGCAACGTGATCTGCACGAACGCCTTCCACGGCTTCGCGCCGAGATCGTAAGCGGCTTCGAGCAAGGTCAGGTCCATCTTCACGAGATGCGCGTAGAGCGGCATCACGAGAAACGGCAGATACGAATACACCATGCCGATATACACCGCGATATTCGTGTGATACAGCTCGATCGGCGAATGCAGCAGGCCGATCGACATCAGGAAATTGTTCAGCAGGCCGTTGTTCTTGAGAATGCCGATCCACGCATACACGCGAATCAGAAACGACGTCCAGAACGGCAGCATCACCGCCATCATCAGAATGTTGCGCGACGACGGATTCGAGCGCGCGATGTAATACGCCATCGGATAGCCGATCAGAAGGCACAGCAGCGTCGACACGGCCGCGACCAGCAGCGAGTTCATGTAGGTCGCGAAGTACAGGCTGTCCTGCACGAGGAACGCGTAGTGCGCGAAGTCGAGCGCGATATGCATCACGCCTTGTTCCATCGACACGAGATCCGTGTACGGCGGAATACCGAGCTGGCTGTCCGCGAAGCTGATCTTCACGACGAGCAGGAACGGCACGAAGAACAGCAGCAGGAGCCACAGATACGGCCCGCCGATGACGAGCGTGCGCCCCGACACGCCCATGCGCTTGAGCAGCTTCATCATGAGGTCAGCACCACGCCCGCGGACGCGCTCCAGCGCACGTAGACTTCGTCGTCGAAGGTGGGCGAATCGATCTCGCCGATCGCGAGGCTCGACAGGTTCGCGACCACGACCTTGCCCGAATCGAGCGTCACGTGATAAAGCGTGTAGCCGCCCATGTACGCGATGTTCGTCACCCTGCCGCGACCCCAGTTGTACGTGCCTTCGGGCGGCTTGCGCGTGAGCGCGATGCGTTCGGGGCGCACGGAGATCGTCACCGGCATGCCGAGCGGCCCGGTGATGCCGTGGCTCACATAAAGACGCACGGGCAAGTCTTGCGATTCGACGAAGACGTGATCCGGCTCGTCTTCCACGACATTGCCATCGAAGAGATTGGTCGAGCCGATGAACTGCGCCGAAAAGCGCGTATTCGGATATTCATAGACCTCGTGCGGCGTGCCGAGCTGCACGATCTGCCCTTCGCTCATCACGGCGAGGCGATTGGCCATCGTCATCGCCTCTTCCTGATCGTGCGTCACCATGATGCAGGTGACGCCGACCTGATCGAGAATGTTGACGAGCTCGATCTGCGTGCGCTGGCGGATCTGCTTGTCGAGCGCGGACATCGGCTCGTCGAGCAGCAGCAGCTTCGGGCGCTTCACGAGACTGCGCGCAAGCGCGACACGCTGTTGCTGGCCGCCCGACAACTGATGCGGCTTGCGCTTCGCGAACTTCCCCATCTGCACGAGTTCGAGCGCGTTGTTCACGCGGTCTTTCAGCTCGCCGCCCTTCACGCCTTCTTGCTTCAGCCCGAACGCGACATTCGATTCCACGCTCATGTGCGGAAAGAGCGCGTAGGACTGGAACATCATGTTCACCGGCCGGTTATACGGCGGCATCTTCGCGAGGTCTTCGCCGTCGATCAGGATCTGCCCTTCGGTCACCGACTCGAGCCCGGCGAGCATGCGCAAAAGCGTCGACTTGCCGCAGCCCGAGCTGCCGAGCAGCGCGAACAGCTCGCCCTTCTTCACCGACAGGTTGACGCCCCGCACGGCCGTCGTCTCGCCGAATTTCTTCACGACGTCGACGATCTGCACGAAGTTCTCGTCCGTGCCCTGGGCCGATGGAGAAATGCCCGGCTCGCGCCGGCCGGAATTAGGCGCTGTCTTCAACGCGCTCGACTGCTCACTCATGATTGCCTGTTCGACTCCCTGCTTCCATGCGATGCGATCACGAACAAAGCCCCCGGCGGTCCAGGGGCTTCGTCGATTCAAAAGAATAACCGGCTTTTGGGATTCATCGGCCGGACTTGAATTCCGTCCAGAGCCGCGTCTGCAGGCGCTGGATTTCAGGCGGCAGCGGCTTCAGCAGGAACAGCGTCTTGATGACGTCCTGCGGCGGATACACGGCCGGATCGTTCGCGACGTCCTTGTCCACATACTTGCGCGCTTCCAGATTCGCGCTCGGGTAGTAGACCGCGTTCGTGATCGCGGCGTGAACCTGCGGCGTCTCGATGTAGTTGATCCACTCGTGCGCGGCGTCCTTGTTCTTCGCGTCCTTCGGGATCGCCATCACGTCGAACCATACGGGCGCGCCGCCCTTCGGAATGTAGTACTCGATCTTGAACGGCTTCTTCGCCTCGACCGCGCGATGCTTCGCGATCACAACGTCGCCCGACCAGCCGTAGGTGAAGCAGATGTCGCCGCCGACCATGTCGTTGATGTAGCCCGACGAGTTGAACTGCGTGATGTACGGGCGGATCTTCTTCATCATCGCGAGCGCTTCGCGATAATCGGCCGGATTCGTGCTCATCGGATCCTTGCCGATGTAATGGAGCGCCGCCGCGAACATCTGGTCCGGTGCGTCGAGCACCGAGACGCCGCACGCCTTCAGCTTCGAGATGTTCTCGGGCTTGAAGAGGATGTCCCAGTTGTTCAGCTCGGCATTCGGCCCGAGAATCTGCTTGGCCTTGTCGACGTTGTAGCCGAGGCCCGTCGTGCCGTAGGCCCAGGGCACCACGTACTTGTTGCCCGGATCGGCGCCCTCGACGAGCTTCATCAGGTCGGGATCGAGATACTTCAGGTTCGGCAGCTTCGACTTGTCGAGCGGCATGAAGATGTTCGCGGCGATCTGCTTGCCCGCGTAATTGCTCGTCGGCACCACGATGTCATAGCCCGAACGGCCGGTGAGCAGCTTGGCCTGAAGGGTGTCGTCGCTGTCGTAGTTGTCGTACTTCACCTTGATGCCGGTCTGCTTGGTGAAGTTGGGAATCGTGTCCTTCGCGATATAGTCGGACCAGTTGTACACATTCAACTGCGTGTCCTTCGCGGATGCCGCGAGCGGAGTCAGCATCGCGACGCATGCCAGTGCGCCCGCCAGCTTGGCCGTGCGGCCCGCCAGTTTCTGGTTCATTTCGATTCTCCCTTGTTCCGACTTGTCACGGTGTCGCGCTGCGCCGGCCCGGCGCTTCGTCTCATCGCCGATCTGGCCGCGACTCCCTTAAAACCCCGAAAAACTACCATTAAACGCATGCCCGACAAAAAATAAAGAGTCGCGTGTCGCGCAAAATGTACACGCCCTTGCGCGGTGCGGCGACAGTCTTGCCAGGCGGGCTTCTCGACGGCTTCGCGCGACGCGCGGCCGGCAGGAAAGAGCGCGCATTTTAGCCCTTAATCGGCCCCGGCGGCACCTGATAAAACCACACTCGTCAAAAGGGGACGCGATCGCGTAAGCCCGATGCAATGTCATCATTCGCAATCGGCCTCCGGCGCCCGCGAATGGGCGCCCGCGCCTGACGAATAGCCAGCGGAACAGTTGTTGCGAGCCAATTCGACGTGCGCCGCGAAGTGCGGCGTCTTCTGAACCGGCAACGCACGCGCATACGACTGAATCGACGCCGCCGTTGCATCGCTATTCGAGGCCGCTTTCCGCATGAACACCAATCCGTCCGTGCTCGCCCAGCTTTCCGCCGCGCCGTCCGACGCGCCGTCGCCCGCGGCGAGCCGCGAGGACCGCCGACGGGACCCGCGCCCGCACGGACGCTGGTATTCCTTCGCGGGCGCGGGCGCGCTCGTCGCCGTCGGCTACATGGATCCCGGCAACTGGGCGACGGCGCTCGCGAGCGGCGCGCGCTACGGCTACTCGCTGCTCTTCGTCGTGCTGCTCGCGAGCCTGATGGGCATGCTGCTGCAATGGATCGCGTCGCGCGTGGGTGTGGTGACCGGGCGCGATCTCGCGCAACTCTGCCGCGAGCGCTACAGCCGGCGCACGACGCTCGTGCTGTGGATCGCGTGCGAAATCGCGATCATCGCGTGCGATGTCGCGGAGGTCGTCGGCAGTGCGGTCGCGCTGCAACTGCTATTCGGCTTCTCGCTGACCGTGGGCGTGCTGATCTCGGCGGTCGCGACGTTCGCGATGCTTGCGCTGCAAAGCCGCGGCAGACGCCCGTTGCAGCGCGCCGTGACCGCGCTGATCTTCTTCGTGAGTTTCTGCTTTGTTGTCGAACTCGTGCTCGCGCATCCGGTCTGGGGCGACGCGATGCGCGGGCTCGCGCCCTCGGGCAAGCTGCTGCGGGATGCGGGCATGCTCTGGCTCGCGGCGGGCGTGCTCGGCGCGACGGTGATGCCGCACAACCTTTATCTGCACTCGGCGCTCGTCAAGGACCACGCGGACCCTCGCGACGACGCGGCGATCGGGCGGGCGCTGCGCGGCGTAAACATCGACACGTTCGGCGCGCTCGGGCTCGCGTTCATCGTCAACGCGTCGCTTTTGGTGGTCGCGGCGGCCGTGTTCCACGCGACCGGCCATACGGACGTCGACGATCTCGCCGATGCGCACCGGCTCATCGAGCCGCTCGTCGGCAGCCATTGGGCGGGTGTCGTATTCGCCGCCGCCCTGCTCGCCTGCGGCCTGAACGCGACGGTGACCGGCACGCTCGCCGGCCAGGCGGTCATGGAAGGCTTCTTGCAGCTGAAGATGGCGCGCTGGGCACGGGCGCTGCTGACGCGCGGTCTCGCGATCGGCCCGGCGCTCGTCGCGGTGGCGAGCTTCGGGCAGCACGGCTCGAACGCGCTGCTCGTCGCGACGCAGGTCGTGCTGAGCCTGCAATTGCCGCTCGCGGTGATTCCGCTCGTGCGCTTCGCCTCCGATGCAGGGCTGATGGGCCGCTGGCGCGTCGCGCGCGTGCCGCTCGCGCTCGCGTGGGCGTGCGTGGGCGTGATCGTCGCATTGAACGGCGCGATGCTGTGGCAGGCGGTGTTTCCGGGCTGAGCTTTCTGATTTCGTGTCGATGTCGGGATCGTGACGCGGCTCGCGTTGTCAGACCGTTCTGGCGCTCGCCTCCGCCCAAAAACAGGACACAAACCATATGGCTCAAGGCCCACGATCTATTTCCTTTTCCGTCCGCGCACGCACGCTTGCATTTCTTTTCGCCGCCATCGGCGCAAGCGGCGCGGCTCACGCGACCGTCGCGGTGCTTCAGCCCGCACGCGAAGCGGCCGCCTCGCAGCCGCTCGAACTGACGCTCCTCTACACCGACGATGACGCGAAACCCCTCACCGTCGACGTGCCCAGACAATTGACCGTGAATCTGACGAACGGCGATCTGCCGCCCGCGCCGCTCACGCTCGAACGCGATCCCAGGGTGCCGGACCGTCTGCGGCTCGCGCCCGGCCAATATCGCCGCGTGCGCTTTACCGCGCCCTGGCCGGATTCGGCGCGCGGCACGGTGAAGATCGATCCGGTCGGCTTCGATGCATCGCCGATGCTCGTCACGATCAATCGGAGCGACACGCAGACGCAAGTCGCCGCGGCCGAGCGTCGCGAGACCCAGGCGACGACGCCCGCGCAACTCGCGAGCGCCAGCGCCGCCGCCAACACCGCAGCCGTGCCGACGACCACCACCGACACGATGCTCTCCGGCCGCCTTTCCACCTTCGAGCCGATGTACTTCGCGGACGGCAAGAACGGCGACAACCTCGCGAAATTTCAGTTCAGCTTCAAATATCGCCTGCATCTGCCCGACGACCCGCGCTCGCGTGGCTTGCTGGACAATCTCTACTTCGGTTACACGCAGACGGCGATCTGGAACCTCTCCGCCGAGTCCGTGCCCTTCCGCGACATCAGTTTTCAGCCGCAACTGTTCTACTACGTGGAGGACACCGGCTGGAAGAGTGCGCTCTTCACGCGCATGGGCGTGTCGGCGGGGTTCGGACACGAGTCGAATGGCAGGAGCGGCGACGATTCGCGCTCGATCAACATCGCGTTCGTGCGCCCGACCTGGGATTTCGGCGACCTGAACAGCAACCACCTGACGCTGTCGCCGAAGTTCTATTACTACCTGTCGAAGTCCGGCAACGAGGACATCGCAAATTATCGCGGCTATGTCGATTTTCTCGTGAAGTACGGCAGCCCGGACGGATGGCAGCTCGCCACGACACTGCGCAAGGGTACGAAGCACTGGTACGGCAGCGTCGATTCGCAGCTCACGTACCCGCTCGCGAAGCTGATCGGCAGCGCATGGGGCGGCTATCTGTTCGTGAGTTACTTCAACGGCTACGGCGAGGACATCCTCGATTACAACCAGCGAAATCACTGGATCGCGCGGATAGGCTACAGTATCGCGCGTTGAGTTTTTTTTACGAATTTGAACGCCGCGTTCTCGCCCTCTTTTCCGGCGACGATGCGGTCACGAGTCAGCCCAATGTCTTCGAATCTTCACGACCTGCCCGACAGCCCCTGTATCGGCGTGTGCTCCACGCTTTTCGACGAAGTCTGCAAAGGCTGCGGCCGCACCGCGGGCGAGGTGTCCAACTGGGTTTTCCTCTCCGACGAGGAGAAACGCGCGATCTGGACTCGCATCACGAGCGAAGGCACGGCGATGCGGTTTCGGAATGACAGGCTCTGAGCGCAATGAAAAACGGCCCGCTCTTTCGAGACGGGCCGCTTCGATGCCTACGTAAGCAGGGAGATTACTGAATCCCCTGACTCGACAGGAAATCCTCGTAATTCCCGCCGAAATCGCGCAGCGTGCCATCGGTTTTCACTTCGATGATCCGGTTCGCCAGTCCGCTCACGAACTCGCGGTCGTGCGACACGAAAATCAGCGTGCCTTCGAACTTGTCGAGCGCGATCTGCAGCGACTCGATGGACTCCATGTCCATGTGGTTGGTCGGCTCGTCCATCATCAGGACGTTGTGACGGCCGAGCATCAGCTTGCCCCAGATCATGCGGCCCTTCTCGCCGCCCGACAGCACCTTCACGTTTTTCTTGATGTCGTCCGCATTGAACAGCAGGCGGCCGAGCGTGCCGCGCATCATCTGCTCGTCGTCGCCTTCCTTGCGATACTGGTCGATCCACTCGGTCAGCGTCTCGTCCTTCGGAAACTCTTCGTACGTGTCCTGCGGCATGTAGCCGACGTTCGCGTTCTCCGCCCATTTCACGGTGCCGTGATCGAGATCCAGCGCGCCCTTGAGCGACTTGAGCAGCGTGGTCTTGCCCGCGCCGTTCTCGCCGATGATCGCGATGCGCTCGCCCGGCTGCACGGAGAGGGAGAAGTTCTGGAAGATCGTCCGGTCGTACTTCTTGGTCAGATCCTCGGCTACGACCGCGATGTTATGCAGCTTCTTCTCGAACTCGAAACGGATGAACGGATTCTGACGCGACGACGGCTTGAATTCCTCGATCTTGATCTTGTCGATCATCTTCAGGCGGCTGGTCGCCTGACGCGCCTTCGACTTGTTCGCCGAGAAGCGGCGCACGAAATCCTGCAGATCGGCCACGCGGTCCTTCGCCTTCTGGTTCGCTGCCTGCTGACGCTCGCGCGCCTGCGTCGATGCGAGCATGTAGTCGTCGTAGTTGCCCGGCCAGACCTTCAGCGTACCGTAGTCCATGTCCGCCATGTGGGTGCAGACCTGGTTCAGGAAGTGTCGATCGTGCGAGATGATGATCATCGTCGAGTTGTACTGGTTGAGCACGTCTTCCAGCCAGCGGATCGAGTTGATGTCGAGGTTGTTGGTCGGCTCGTCGAGCAGCAGCACGTCGGGTTTCGAGAACAGCGCCTGCGCGAGCAGCACGCGCAGCTTCCAGCCCGGCGCGACGTTGCTCATCGGGCCGTTGTGATCGTTGATGTTGATGCCGATGCCGAGCAGCAGTTCGCCCGCGCGCGCTTCGGCCGTGTAGCCGTCGTATTCGGCGAATTTGGCTTCGAGTTCGGCGGCGCGCATGTAGTCGTCGTCGGTGGCGTCCGGGTTCGCGTAGATCGCGTCGCGCTCGGTCATCGCGGCCCACATTTCCGTGTGGCCCATCATCACGACGTCGAGCACGCGCATGTCTTCGTACGCGAACTGATCCTGGCGCAGTTTACCGAGACGGACGTTCGGCTCCAGCATGACGTTGCCCGCACTCGGCTCCAGATCGCCGCCAAGAATCTTCATGAAGGTCGACTTGCCGCAGCCGTTGGCGCCGATCAAGCCATAGCGGTTTCCTTCGCCGAACTTGACCGAGATGTTCTCGAAGAGGGGCTTGGGCCCGAATTGCATGGTGATATTGGCGGTAGACAGCACGGCGCGTCCTTTTGAATGGGGTACGACGAAAAACCTAAGATTTTAGCAGCTTTTGGCGGGATTTAACGGGGGTCGAGGCTTGAAACCCGCTTCCGCCGCGCATCGAATGAAAAAGGGCGCGGTCCAGACTGGCCGCGCCCCGTGCGTCTTCGCGATAAATCCGCACGAGGCGGACGTGCCTCCCCGATCAGGTGCGCTCGGCGATGAAAGCCTTCACCACGCCCGCATCCGCAGGAACGATATCGAACCTTTGTGGCAGTTTTTCAAGTCCCGCGAACGCCGACGGCCGCTCCGGCTCGCGATTGAGCGCCTCGCGGATCGTCTCGCCGAACTTGATCGGCTGGGCGGTTTCCAGAACGATCATCGGCACGCCCGGCTTCAGGTTCTCGCGCGCGACCTTCACGCCGTCGGCGGTGTGGGTGTCGATCATCGTCTGGTAGCGCTCGTACACGTCGCGGATGGTGTTCACGCGGTCGTCGTGATCGCTCTTGCCCGACACGAAGCCGAATTCCCGCACGCGCGCGAAATCGCCGCTCGCCGCGAGATCGAAGCCGCCCTTCTCCTCGACATCGCGGAACAGTTGCAGCACGCGCGCCGGATCGCGGCCGAGCAGGTCGTACACGAAGCGCTCGAAGTTCGATGCCTTCGAAATATCCATGCTCGGCGACGTCGTGTGATACGTCTCCGCCGCGCCGCGCACGCGATACACGCCCGACTTGAAGAACTCGTCGAGCACGTCGTTCTCGTTGGTCGCGACGACGAGCTGATCGATCGGCAAGCCCATCATGCGCGCGATATGTCCCGCGCACACATTGCCGAAATTGCCCGACGGCACCGTGAACGACACGCGCTCGTCATTGCTCGCCGTCGCGGCGAAGTAGCCCTTGAAGTAGTACACGACCTGCGCGACGACGCGCGCCCAGTTGATCGAATTGACCGTGCCGATCTTGTGCTTCGCCTTGTACGCGTGATCGTTCGATACGGCCTTCACGATGTCCTGACAGCTATCGAAGTTGCCCTCGACGGCCAGATTGAAGATGTTCGGATCCTGCAGCGAGAACATCTGCGCGGTCTGGAACGCGCTCATCTTCCTGTGCGGCGACAACATGAAGACGCGCACGCCGCTTTTGCCGCGCATCGCGTATTCGGCGGCGCTGCCGGTGTCGCCCGAAGTCGCGCCGAGGATGTTCAGCGTCTCGCCGTGCTTCGCCAGCGCGTACTCGAACAGATTGCCGAGCAGTTGCATCGCCATGTCCTTGAAGGCGAGCGTCGGGCCATTCGAGAGTTCCAGCAGCGACAAGGTCGTGCCGTTTTCCTCGCCGAGCGTCTTGAGCGGCGTGATCTGCACGGCGCTCTCTTCGTGGCGCACGTTGCTGTACACCTGCGCGGTGTAGGTCTTGCGCGTGAGCGAGCGCAGGTCGTCGGCGGGAATGTCGTCGCTGAACTTCGACAGCACTTCGAATGCGAGATCCGCATACGACAGCGTGCGCCAGCGCGCGAGTTCATCGGCCGATACGCGCGGATATTGCGCCGGCAGATACAGCCCGCCATCTTTCGCCAGGCCGCCGAGAAGAATGTCCGAGAACGTGTGGCGCTCGTTGCTGCCGGCGCCGCGCGTCGAAATGTAGTTCATCTTGCTTGCCCTTAGTTGAGCGCTTCCATGCGCAGCTTCGTCACCTTCGAAACGACCGTGGACAGCGCTTCAATCTCCGCGATCGCCGCGTTCACGTTCTTTTCCACCGTTTCGTGCGTGATGAGGATGATGTCGGTTTCGCCCTTGTTCGCGCCGTCGACCTCTTCCGATTCCTTCTGCAGCAACGCGTCGATGGAGATGGCCTTGTCCGCGAGAATGCGCGTGATGTTCGCGAGCACGCCTGTTACGTCCGCGACGCGCAGGCGCAGGTAATAGCCGCTCGTGACTTCGTCGATCGGCAGGATCGGCGTGTTCGAGAGGCTATCCGGCTGGAACGCCAGATGCGGCACGCGATGCTCCGGATCGGCCGTGTGCAGGCGCGTCACGTCGACGAGATCGGCGACCACGGCGGAAGCAGTCGGCTCCGCGCCCGCGCCCTTGCCGTAGTAGAGCGTGGTGCCGACCGCATCGCCATGCGCGACGACCGCATTCATCGCGCCTTCGACATTCGCGAGCAGGCGTTTGGCGGGAATCAGCGTCGGATGCGTGCGCAATTCGATGCCCTTCTCCGTGCGCCGCGCGATGCCGAGCAGCTTGATGCGATAGCCGAGATCCTCCGCGTAACGAATGTCGATGGCCGCCAGCTTGCTGATGCCTTCCACATACGCGCGATCGAACTGCACCGGCACGCCGAACGCGATCGCGCTCATGATCGTGACCTTGTGCGCGGCGTCGACGCCTTCGATATCGAAGGTCGGATCGGCTTCGGCGTAACCGAGCTCCTGCGCGGCCTTCAGCGCGGTCGCGAAGTCGAGGCCGCGGTCGCGCATCTCCGAGAGAATGTAGTTCGTCGTGCCGTTGATGATGCCCGCGATGTACTCGATGCGATTCGCCGTCAGCCCTTCGCGCAGCGCCTTGATGATCGGAATGCCGCCCGCCACCGCCGCTTCGAACGCGACCATCACGCCCTTCGCGCGCGCCGCTTCGAAAATCTCCGTGCCGTGCACCGCGAGCAGCGCCTTGTTGGCCGTCACGACATGCTTGCCATTGGCGATCGCGCGCAGCACCAGCTCGCGCGCGAAGCCCGTGCCGCCGATCATTTCGCACACGATATCGATGGAAGGATCGTCGACGACCGCGCCAAAGTCGTCCGTCACCGCGATGCCTGCCTGCTTCGCGGCCTCGGCCTTCGCCGGCGTGCGCACCGCGACGCGCGCGATTTCGATGCCGCGTCCGGCGCGTCGTTTGATTTCTTCCTGGTTACGGCGCAGCACCGTGAAGGTGCCGCTGCCGACCGTGCCGAAGCCCAAGAGTCCTACTTTGATCGGTTCCATGCAGGGCGAGTCTTTAAAAGAGAGATTAAGCGGAATGTCGTTTGCGATAGCCGTCGAGGAAGCGCGCGATGCGGTTGATCGAATCCGCGAGATCGTCGACGTTCGGCAGGAAGACCACGCGGAAGTGATCCGGTGTCGGCCAGTTGAAGCCCGTGCCCTGCACCAGCAGCACACGCTCCTCGAGCAGCAGGTCCGTGATGAACTGCTGGTCGTCCTGGATCGGGTACATCTTCGGATCGAGCTTCGGGAACATGTAGAGCGCGGCCTGCGGCTTCACGCAGCTCACGCCCGGAATGGCCGTGAGCATGTCGTAGGCGAGCTCGCGCTGCTTGTAGAGACGTCCGCCCGGCACGATCAGGTCGTTGATGCTCTGATAGCCGCCGAGCGCGGTCTGGATCGCGTACTGGCCGGGCACGTTCGGGCACAGCCGCATCGACGCGAGAATGCCCAGGCCTTCCAGATAATCCTTCGCGCGGCGGCGGTTCTCTTCGATCAACCCGGAAATCGCCATCCAGCCCGCGCGATAACCGCACGAACGGTAGCTCTTCGACAGGCTGTTGAACGTGACCGTGATCACGTCTTCGGACAGCGCGGCCATCGACGTATGCGTTTCGCCGTCGTAGACGATCTTGTCGTAGACCTCGTCCGCGAAAATGATCAGCCCGTGCTCGCGCGCGATGCCGATCAGCTCGCGCAGCAACTCGTCCGAGTACAGCGCGCCCGTCGGGTTGTTCGGGTTGATGACGACGAGCGCCTTGGTGTTCGGCGTGATCTTCGCGCGGATGTCGTCGAGATCGGGCATCCAGCCGTTGCTCTCGTCGCACATATAGTGGCGCGGCGTGCCCGACGACAGGCTCACGGCGGCCGTCCACAGCGGATAGTCCGGCGCGGGCAGGAGCACTTCGTCGCCGTCGTTCAGGAGCGCCTGCATCGCCATCACGATCAGCTCGGACGCACCGTTGCCGATGTAGATATCGTCAAGCTCGACGCCCGTCACGCCCTTTTGCTGCGTGTAATGCATGATCGCCTTGCGCGCGGCGAACACACCCTTCGAATCCGAATAGCCCGACGAACCCGGCAAATTGCGGATCATGTCCTGAATGATCTCGTCCGGCGCCTCGAAACCGAACGGCGCCAGATTGCCGATGTTCAGCTTGATGATGCGGTGGCCTTCTTCTTCGAGGCGCTTCGCGTGTTCGAGCACGGGCCCGCGAATGTCGTAACAGACGTTTTGCAGCTTGTTGGATTTGAGAATCGGTTTCACGGCTGGCGCTCTGGGTCTGGGTGTTGATGCGGACTGGTTGTTCTGATGTCGCTCAGGTGCTGCTCGGCATTCGGGCGAACAGCCTCGCGCGCGGACAGCGGACGGGCGTTGCGATGAAAACCGGACTTGAAGCCTGAAGGCGGCTCGCCCGGACGACTCGCGCGTTCCCGAGCGCCGAACGATGCATTTTAGACGCCGCGCCAGGTAGGGCATGGGCGATGCGGACCGGATTGCGTGTCGGAGGCGGCTTGTGGCGGCACGCGAGCGCAACGGAATGGCGCACGAGCAAGCCCGGCAGCCGAAAAGTTATAATTTACTGATTATGGCCCAGTTCCGCAATGCACCAAAGGAACGCGTCTGACCAGTCCTTCGCTGTTGCCGCAGACCCTGGGCCGTCACCCTTTCTCTTGCCGGATCATCGTTTTGAAACTGCACCAGGAATCCAACAAGGCGCTCAATACCATCACGAGCTACGGAGACGGTTTCGTGGCGATCAATCTCGAAAGACACGAAGGCAGCGTGATCGTCATGCCCGAGACGCCCGTCGTGGCGTGGCCGGTGTCGTCGTTCGAGGCGCTCACGTCCGAACATTTCGATGCGCTCGTCCAGGCGGCGCCGGAAGTCGTCATCTTCGGCAGCGGATCGCGGCTGCGCTTTCCGCATCCGCGGCTCACGGCTCAACTGTCGAAACGACGCATCGGCGTCGAGACGATGGACTTCGGCGCGGCGTGCCGCACCTACAACATTCTGATGTCCGAGGGCCGGCGCGTGGCGGCCGCGCTCCTGATCGAAGCCTGAGGAAAGCCTAAGGAAATGCTAAGGAAGCGGTGGCAGACTTCCGCCGCTCATCCGACATCGGCCCGCGCCCGCGCCCGCCGCGTATCGAATTTAAAGAATGCGGGCCGGCTGTGCGCTACACTCCCGCCCGGCGTGGGTGTTCGGTGGGCATTCGGCGGAGTCGCTTCGGACGTAGCGCGCCGCAACTCGCGAACTCACAGCGAAAATGCATGCCTGAGCAGGCGCGTACTGTAGTCTCACGCAGCCCGCGATCATCGCCCATTTCGTTTCACTAGCGCCGCGCATCGCGGCATCGGACAGGTCGACTTCATGAACGATACGCCTTCCCGGCTACCGCTCACGCGTCTTTCGCTCATTCTTCTCGTACTCGCGCTCGCGATCATCTGGTTCGCGCCGCTTGGTTATCGTCATCTCGTGCCGAGCGACGAAGGCCGCTACGCCGAAATGGCGCGCGAGATGTTCGTGACCGGCGACTGGATCACGCCGCGCTACAACGGCTACAAATATTTCGAAAAGCCGCCGCTGCAAACCTGGGCGAACGCGCTCTCCTTTGCGTGGTTCGGCATCGGCGAATGGCAGGCGCGGCTCTATACGGCGCTCACGGGCTTCGCGGGCGTGCTGCTCGTCGGCTACACCGGCACGCGCGTATTCAACGCGATGACGGGCTTCGCCGCCGCGGTCATCCTCGCGACCTGCCCGTACTGGAACCTGATGGGCCACTTCAACACGCTCGACATGGGCCTGTCGTTCTGGATGCAGTTGACGCTCTGCGCGCTGCTGCTCGCCCAGCGCCCCGGCCTGCCGACGCGTGAAGTGCGCCTGTGGATGTGGCTCTGCTGGGCCGCGATGGGCGCCGCCGTGCTGTCCAAGGGACTGGTCGGCCTGATCCTGCCGGGCGCGGTTCTCGTCCTGTACTCGCTCGTCTCGCGGGACTGGGCGCTCTGGAGACGGCTCTATATCGGCAGCGGTTTGATCGTGTTCCTGATCGTCACCGGCCCCTGGTTCGCGCTCGTCCAGATGAAGAACCCGGAGTTCTTCAACTTCTTTTTCATCGTTCAGCAGTTCAAGCGCTATCTGACGCCCGAGCAGAATCGTCCGGGCGCGTTCTACTACTTCGTGCCCGTGCTGATCGTCGGCTTTTTGCCGTGGCTGTCGATCACCTTTCAGAGCGTGCGTCACGGCCTGAAGACGCCGCGCCAGCCGAACGGCTTCGCGCCGGTCACACTGCTGCTCGTCTGGGCCGCGTTCATCTTCCTGTTCTTCAGCGCGTCGCACTCCAAGCTCGTTTCCTACGTGCTGCCGGTCGCGCCCGCCATCGCGCTCGTGATCGGGCTTTATCTGCCATCGCTCACGCAGGCGCGCTACCGCATGCATCTGATCGGCTATGCGGTATTCCTCGTCGCGGCGGCATTCGGCGCCATTTTCATCGGCCGCGCGGGCAGCGCCAACACGCCGAACGTGCTGTATCGCGAGTTCCAGATCTGGGTGTATGCGGGCCTCGCCGTTGCATTCGTCGTGACGGTGTTCGCGATCTGGCTGAACCGGCGCAGCGTGCTCGCGGGCGCGGCGGGACTGGGCGCGGCGTGGCTGCTGCTCGGCACGATCGCAGGCTCCGGGCACGACGTCTTCGGTACGCAAAGCTCCGGTGTGCGGCTCGTGCCCGCCGTCAAAGCCGCGATGGCGAAGCTGCCGCCCGACACGCCGTTCTATGGGGTCGCGAAGCTCGATCACACGATGCCCTTCTACCTCGGCCACACCATGATCATGGTCGCTGAGGCCGACGAACTGGGCTTCGGTGTGCGCACGGAACCGCAGAAATGGGTACCGAGCATCGACGAGTGGGTCAAGTTGTGGGATTCGCAGCGCTACGCGCTCGCGCTGATGTCGCCGTCACGTTACGACGAACTGAGCGCGCGCCACGTGCCGATGCAACTGATCGCACGCGACGAGCGCCGCGTGATCGTGGAAAAGCCGCAGCCGTGAGCCTCGTCATCCGTTTCAGCGGCGATGTTGCGCCGCACGATCGTTCGGCATTTGCCGCTGAACCGAGTATCCTTGTTCCGCATTTGAAAAACGCGCGATGAACCCGATTTCCTTTATTTGCATCGTCATCGGCGTATCGTTGAACGCGTGCGCCCAGCTGCTGCTCAAAGCCGGCGTGAATGCGGTGGGCCATTTCGACTTCACGCCCGCCAACATTCTGCCCGTCGGCTTAAAGATTGCGACGCAGTGGCCGATCATCGGCGGGCTCGCGTGTTATGTGCTGAGCGTCGTCGTGTGGATCGTCGGGCTGTCGCGCGTGGATGTATCGATCGCCTATCCGATGCTCTCGCTCGGCTATGTCGTCAACGCGTTCGCCGCGTGGTATCTGTTCGGCGAAGTGCTGTCGATGCAGCGGCTCATCGGCATCGGCATCATTCTGATCGGGGTGGTGGTGCTCGCGCGCGGCTAGTTCGTCGAATCGAAGCGTCGTAGATCAATTCATTTTTAAACGCATAGTCCAATGACTCAAACAACGCGGCCGTTTCTGCCTTTCGTGAAGCCCGAGATCGACGAGGAAACCATTCAGGGCGTGGTCGACGTGCTGCGCTCTGGCTGGATCACGACGGGACCGCAGAACCAGCAGTTCGAAGCCGAACTGTCGGCGTACGTCGGTGGCCGTCCGGTGCGGGCGTTCAATTCGGGCACGTGCACGATGGAAATCGGCTTGCGCATCGCCGGCGTGGGTCCGGGCGACGAAGTCATCACCACGCCGATGACCTGGGTGTCGACCGCGAACGTGATCCTCGAAGTGGGCGCGACGCCGGTGTTCGTCGATATCGATCCGCTCACGCGCAACATCGACCTGAACCTGCTGGAGCGCGCGATCACGCCGCGCACGAAGGCGATCATGCCGGTCTATCTGGCGGGCCTGCCCGTCGACATGGACAGGCTCTACGAGATCGCGCGCGCCCACAAGCTGCGCGTCATCGAGGACGCCGCGCAGGCGTTCGGTTCGAGCTGGAAGGGCAAGCGCATCGGCGCGATCGGCGACATCGTGTCGTTCAGCTTCCACGCGAACAAGAACGTGACGTCGATCGAAGGCGGCGCGCTCGTGCTCAACAACGAGGACGAAGCGGAACTGGCGCGCAAGTATCGCCTGCAAGGCGTCACGCGCACGGGCTTCGACGGCATGGACTGCGACGTGCTCGGCGGCAAGTACAACCTGACGGATGTGGCGGCGCGCGTCGGGCTCGGCCAGTTGCGGCAGATCGAGCGCTTCACCGAAAAGCGCCGCGAACTCGCGCGCGCGTACTTCGACGCGTTCGAAGGCGGCGCGGCGGTCAAGCTCGGCGTCGGCCTGCCGACGAAGAATTTCACCGACAGCAACTGGCACATGTTCCAGATCGCGCTGCCGCTCGAAAAGCTCAGGCTCTCGCGCGCGGAGTTCATGGCCGAGATGAAGGAGCGCGGCATCGGCACGGGTCTGCACTACCCGGCGCTGCATCTCTTCACGCTGTATCGCGCGCGTGGCTTTAAAGAAGGCATGTTTCCGCATGCGGAGCGCTACGGCGCGTCGACGGTCACGTTGCCACTCTTCACGCTGATGAGCACGGACGATGTCGAACACGTCGTGAAATCAGTCGACGAAATCTGCGAACAGTTCGCGCACAACGGGTAACCAGCAAGGACACTCAGCCCAATATGAGTCATTTGGATTTTCCGGCGACGTCTCCCGAGCTTTCGGTGATCATCCCGGTGTACAACGAGGAAGACGGCCTCGCGGCCCTCTTCCAGCGCCTGTATCCCGCGCTCGACGCGCTCGGCACGTCGTACGAGGTGATCTTCATCAACGACGGCAGCCGCGACAAATCGGCCGCGCTGCTCGCGCAGCAGTTTCACGTGCGGCCGGACACCACGCGCGTGATTCTGCTCAACGGCAATTACGGCCAGCACATGGCGATTCTCGCGGGCTTCGAACAGTCGCGCGGCGAAATCGTCGTCACGCTCGATGCCGACCTGCAGAATCCGCCAGAGGAAATCGCCAAGCTCGTCAACAAAATGCGCGAGGGCTACGACTACGTCGGCACCATTCGTCAGCAGCGGCAGGACAGCCTGTGGCGCAAGAAAGCGTCGCGCGCGATGAACCGCCTGCGCGAACGCATCACGAAGATTCGCATGACCGACCAGGGCTGCATGCTGCGCGCGTACAGCCGCCATATCATCGATACGATCAACCGCTGCGGCGAGATCAACACGTTCATTCCGGCGCTCGCGTACACGTTCGCGCAGAACCCCATCGAAGTCGATGTCGCGCATGAAGAGCGCTTCGCGGGCGAGTCGAAGTATTCGCTCTACAGTCTCATTCGCCTGAACTTCGATCTCGTCACCGGCTTCTCGGTGGTGCCGCTGCAGTGGCTGTCGTTCATCGGCGTGATCCTGTCGGTCGGCTCGGCGGGTCTCTTCCTGCTGCTGTTGATTCGCCGCTTCATGTTCGGCGCGGAAGTTCAAGGTGTGTTCACCCTCTTCGCCATCACGTTCTTCATGCTCGGCGTGATCATCTTCGCGCTCGGGCTGCTCGGTGAATATATCGGACGTATCTATCAGCAAGTGCGCGCGCGGCCCCGCTATCTCGTCCAGACGATCCTCGAACAGCGCGACGGCCTGCCCACCGCGATCAAGCCGCTGCAGGAATCCGTGCAGCACGTGGCCGTCGTCACGCGCGAGGAAGACGGCCGATGAAGCCGCGCGCAGTCGTCTTCGCCTATCACAACGTCGGCGTGCGCTGTCTGCAGGTGCTGCTCGCGCGCGGCGTCGATGTCGCGCTCGTCGTCACGCACGAGGACAGCGCGAGCGAGAACATCTGGTTCGGCAGCGTCGCGCAGGTTGCGGCGGAGCACGGCATCGACACGATCACGCCCGCCGATCCCAAATCGCCCGAGCTGTACGACACGCTGGAAAAGATCGCGCCGGATTTCATCTTCTCGTTCTACTACCGCCACATGCTGCCCGTCTCGCTGCTCTCGCTCGCGCGGCGCGGCGCGTACAACATGCACGGCTCGCTCCTGCCGAAGTATCGCGGCCGCGTGCCGACGAACTGGGCGGTGATCAACGGCGAGACCGAGACCGGCGCGACGCTGCACGAAATGGCGGAGAAGCCCGATGCGGGCGCGATCCTCGCGCAGACGCCGGTGCCGATTCTCCCCGACGACACCGCCGCGCTCGTGTTCGACAAGACCGTCGTCGCTGCCGAGCAGACGCTCTGGCGCGTGCTGCCCGCGTTGCTCGCGGGCGAAGCGCCGCATCTGCCGAACGATCTCGCATCGGGCAGCTATTTCGGCGGCCGCAAGCCGGAAGATGGCCGCATCGACTGGTCGCAGCCCGCGCAGCGTGTCTACAACCTGATCCGCGCGGTCGCGCCGCCGTATCCGGGCGCGTTCACGGATATCGGCGCGGACCGTTTCATCGTCGCGCGGGCGCGGCTCGTGCCCGAAACCGGCGCGCCCGGCCTGTCCTCCGAAAGGCTCGGTGAGTTGCGAGGTTTGCCCCCGGGCCTAAGCGTGGCGGATAATGCGCTGTTCGGCGTCTGCGGCGATGGCCGCGTCATCGCCATCCACGAGTTGCGCCATCGGACGCTCGACGCCGATTCGCAACCCGTGGACGAAGAGCGCCCCGTCGATCCCGCCGAATTCGGCCGCATCATTCAATCCTCTCGTCATTCATGAAAAAAGTTCTGATCCTGGGTGTCAATGGCTTCATCGGCCATCACCTGTCCAAGCGCATCCTCGAAAACACCGACTGGGAAGTCTTCGGGATGGACATGCAAACCGATCGCCTGGGCGACCTCGCGAATCACGAGCGGATGCATTTCTTCGAAGGCGACATCACGATCAACAAGGAGTGGGTCGAGTATCACGTGAAGAAGTGCGACGTGATCCTGCCGCTCGTCGCCATCGCGACGCCCGCGACTTACGTGAAGCAGCCGCTGCGCGTGTTCGAACTCGACTTCGAAGCGAATCTGCCGATCGTGCGTTCGGCCGTGAAGTACGGCAAGCATCTCGTGTTTCCGTCGACCTCCGAGGTCTACGGCATGTGCGCCGACGAGCAGTTCGACCCGGAGAACTCGATGCTCTCCTACGGTCCCATCAACAAGCCGCGCTGGATCTACGCGTGCTCGAAGCAGTTGATGGACCGCGTGATCTGGGGCTACGGCATGGAAGGGTTGAACTTCACCCTCTTCCGTCCGTTCAACTGGATCGGCCCGGGCCTCGACTCGATCTACACGCCGAAGGAAGGTTCGTCGCGCGTCGTGACGCAGTTCCTCGGCCATATCGTGCGCGGCGAGAACATCAGCCTCGTCGACGGCGGCGCGCAGAAGCGCGCGTTCACCGACATCGACGACGGCATCGGCGCGCTGATGAAGATCATCGAGAACAAGGACGGCGTGGCGTCGGGCAAGATCTATAACATCGGCAATCCGACGAACAACTTCTCGGTGCGCGAGCTGGCGAACAAGATGCTCGCGCTCGCGAACGAGTTCCCCGAGTACACGGACACCGCGAAGAAGGTGCAGCTCGTCGAGACCTCGTCGGGCGCGTACTACGGCAACGGTTACCAGGACGTGCAGAATCGCGTGCCGAAGATCGACAACACGATGCAGGAACTCGGCTGGGCGCCGCAAGCTTCCATGGACGACGCGCTGCGCAAGATCTTCGAAGCGTATCGCGGCCACGTGGGCGAAGCCCGCAAGCTCGTCGAACAGTCGTAAGCGAGGGAACCGCGCGTGGCCCGCATCGTTCTCAAGATCGACGTCGATACGCTGCGCGGCACGCGCGAAGGCGTGCCCAACCTCGGGCGTCTGCTCGACAAGTACAGCGCCCGCGCGACGTTCCTCTTCAGCCTCGGCCCCGATCACACCGGCTGGGCGCTGCGGCGCGTCTTCCGGCCCGGCTTCCTGAAGAAGGTGTCGCGCACGTCAGTGGTCGAGCACTATGGCGTGAAGACGCTCATGTACGGCGTACTCTTGCCGGGGCCGGACATCGGCCGCGAAGCCGTGTCGGAGATGCGCGCGATTCACGAAGCCGGCTTCGAATGCGGCATCCATACGTGGGACCACGTCTACTGGCAGGACAACGTGCGTGGGCGCGACCGCGAATGGACCGTCGCGCAGATGCGGCAGAGCCATGCGCGTTTCATCGAGATCTTCGGCGGACCGCCCGTCACGCACGGCGCGGCCGGCTGGCAGATGAACGGCTACGCGTTCGAGCAGATCGATGCATGGGGCATGCGCTATGCGTCCGACGGGCGCGGTCACACGCCGTACATTCCCGTGCTGGATGGCCGCACGCTGAACCACATCCAGATGCCCACGACGCTCCCGACGCTCGACGAAGTGCTGGGTGTCGACGGCGTCGACGAAAGCAACGTCGCGGCCCATGTGCTGCGCCATACGGCCGACAATCCGCACGATCAGGTGTTCACCCTGCACGCCGAACTCGAAGGCCAGAAGCTCGCGCCGGTGTTCGAGCAACTGCTCGCCGGCTGGCGCGCGCAGGGACACACCTTCGCCACGATGGGCGATTACCATGCGGCGCTGGACCGCGCGTCGCTGCCCACGTACCCTGTGACGTGGGGCGAGATTCCGGGCCGCGCGGGCGAGCTGATCGTTCAGGCGGGCTGAAGCGGCGCGTGGCCGCTTTTCGGGACTCGCCGCGAGTTTCGTCTTCTTTCTCACCTACAAATCAGAACAACCGGAGAAACCTACGTGTCAGTCGCAGTCGACCAGCCCGTTCCCGACTTCACCGCGCCCGCGACGGGTGGCGAGTTCACCCTGTCCTCCCTGCGCGGCAAAAAGGTCGTGCTCTTCTTTTATCCGAAGGACAACACGCCGGGCTGCACGACCGAAAGCCTGCAGTTTCGCGACCACTACGACCAGTTCAGGGCGGCGGGCGCGGAAGTGATCGGCATCTCGCGTGACAGCGTGAAATCGCACGACAATTTCAAGGCCAAGCTGGAACTGCCCTACACGCTGGTGTCGGACGGCGACGAAGCCATCTGCTTGGCCTTCGATGTCATCAAAATGAAGAAAATGTATGGCAAGGAAGTGCGCGGCGTCGAGCGTTCGACCTTCCTCATCGACGCAAAAGGCGTGCTTCGCCGCGAGTTCCGTGGCGTCAAGGTGCCAGGCCACGTAGAGGCTATTGTCGAGGCTGTACAAGCGATTTGAGGCACGATATATTGGTTCGCAATGAGCGCCTGTCCTCCCCATTCCCTTTGTCTTAGCGCGAGCCGCCGTGTGCCTGTCGGTACGGTCGGCATGGACCCGGGCTACGTGGAGCCGGCAAGGGAAAGGCGCTCTGAGACAGAAGTCAGCCGCTGGTTCCGGTAGTCGGAACGGCGGCTTTTTTATTTGGCGTCGCACAAAAGCCACGGTTGACCGGCTCGCAAGCGGCGCGTTGCACGCGACCTCCAAGGAGCAGATCGAAACTTAGGCGAACCGGCGATTTCGACAACTAAGCGCGCCACCGGGCGCAAACTGCGGGATTCGTATCGCTTCGAGGGCGGACGAGCAGGATGCGACAGGCGGCGCACGATACACGACCCGATTCCTTTCGAGGGAACACTATGCCTTTGCCTACCGCCCCGGCCAAGCTCGGCCACCTCCTTCCGGCTGAAGAATACAAGGCCAAAGCCCGGCCTTCGAAACAGTCGAAGAAACAAGCCGCGGCGAGCGATGACGACGCCTACGGCGCGGTCGAGACCGTCGCCGCCGAGCGTCCCGCCACGAACGCCGCGCACACGCTGCGCTCGATCGCGAGCGAAGTGCTGACCCAGATTCCGGCCGAACCGCACGTGGAAGCGGTCGTGCCGCCGCCCGCGCCGGGCACCGTGCCGACGCGCGGCCGAAAATCGAAACAGACCGCGGCGCTCCTGCAGCCGGCGCCGGCCGCGCGCGCCACGCCGGAACCCGTCGAAGCTCGCACCGAGCGCGCCGAGACGCCTGTGGCGACGGAGACTTCGGCTCGGACCTCGGCGAGAGACACGCGCACGCAAAACAAGCGTCGCAAGGGCACGGCGGCGGAAGCCGAACTGCGCAAGCTGTTCGTGCTCGACACCAACGTGCTGATGCACGATCCGAGCTCGCTCTTCCGCTTCGAGGAACACGACGTCTATCTGCCGATGATGACGTTGGAAGAACTCGACAATCACAAGAAGGGCATGTCGGAAGTGGCGCGCAATGCCCGTCAGGTGAGCCGCACGCTCGATGCGCTCGTCGCGCACGCGGGCGACGCCGGCAAGATGGCGGAAGGTTTGCCGCTCGCCGCGCAAGGCAACCGCGACGCGCTCGGCCGCCTTTACTTCCAGACCACGCTCACCGACATCGAGCCGGTGGAAGGCCTGCCGGTCGGCAAGGCGGACAACCAGATTCTCGGCGTCGTACGCGCGCTGCAGAAGGAGCGGCCGGATCGGCAGGTCGTGCTGGTGTCGAAAGACATCAACATGCGCATCAAGGCGCACGCGCTCGGGCTGCCCGCCGAGGATTATTTCAACGACCAGGTTCTCGAGGACAAGGACCTGCTCTACTCGGGCGTGCGCGCACTGCCGCAGGACTTCTGGACCAAGCACGCGAAAGGCATGGAGAGCTGGCAGGACACCAAGACCGGCACGACGTATTACCGCGTGACCGGGCCGCTGTGCCCGTCAATGCTTGTCAACGAGTTCGTCTATCTGGAGCCGCAGAACGGCGAGCCGTCGTTCCACGCGGTCGTGCGCGAACTGAACGGCAAGACCGCGCTCCTGCAGACGCTGCGCGACTACGGCCATCACAAGAACAACGTGTGGGGCATCACCGCGCGCAACCGCGAGCAGAATTTCGCGCTCAATCTGCTGATGAACCCGGAAGTCGATTTCGTCACGCTGCTCGGCCAGGCGGGCACCGGCAAGACGCTGATGGCGCTCGCCGCGGGCCTCGCGCAGGTGCTCGACGACAAGCGCTACAACGAGATCATCGTGACGCGTGCGACGGTGCCGGTCGGCGAAGATATTGGCTTTCTGCCGGGCACCGAGGAAGAGAAGATGCAGCCGTGGATGGGCGCGTTCGACGACAACCTCGAAGTCCTGCAAAAGACCGACGATGCCGCCGGCGAATGGGGCCGCGCCGCGACGCAGGAACTCATCCGTTCGCGGCTGAAGGTGAAGAGCATGAACTTCATGCGCGGGCGCACGTTCGTCGACAAGTACGTGATCATCGACGAGGCGCAGAACCTGACGCCGAAGCAGATGAAAACGCTCGTCACGCGCGCAGGTCCGGGCACGAAGATCATCTGCCTCGGCAACATCGCGCAGATCGACACGCCGTACCTGACCGAGGGCAGTTCGGGTCTTACGTACGTAGTCGATCGCTTCAAGGGTTGGACGCATAGCGGACACGTGACGCTCGCGCGCGGCGAACGTTCGCGCCTCGCGGACTACGCGTCCGACATCCTGTAAGCACAGCGCATTGGCGTTTCCATGCGGCCCGGCGAAGCAAGTCGCCGGGCCGCTTCTTTTTGTCTGAACGTTCCCCGGCTGCAACACTTACGGCACAAACTTCATGTAAATCCTGAAGACATCTTGTCGCACGCCCGTTCGGCGGGCTAGTATCGGCACAGTGCCCTCCCGGCGAGATTGCTCGCCTAATGCAATGTGTCGAATCTGGTTGCTGCTTTCCGTCACCGTACTGCTCGCCGCGTGTGGATCCGCGCCGCAGCAGACGGCACGCAAGCCCGCCGCCAGCACGACCGCCAGCCGCACCTATCAGCCGCCGCCCGGCTTTCCCAATTTCGTCGATCACAGCGTCGGGCGCGAGGAAATCTCCATTCAGGCGATGTCGCTCGTCGGCGTGCCCTACCGCTGGGGCGGCAATACGCCGGACGCGGGCTTCGATTGCAGCGGGCTCGTGCGTTATGTCGTCGACCGCGCGGCGTCGGTCAATCTGCCGCGCACGACCGCCGACATGAGTTCGCGAGGCGAATCGATCGAGCCGGACGGCATCGCGCCGGGCGACCTAATCTTCTTCAACACGACCGGACGGCCGCATTCGCACGTGGGCATTTACGTCGGCAAACTGCGTTTCGTGAACGCGCCGTCGACGGGCGGCACCGTGCGGCTCGACTATCTGACGAACCCGTATTGGGCGAAACGCTTCGACGGTATCCGACGCGTCGCGCCGCCCAAGGCCGCGCCCGCGCCGTTCGATGCACCGACTTATCTGGCATCGCCCGCGCCCGTGCAAACGCCCGCGCCGACGCCTGCCTATGCGCGGCAAGTGCCAGCCGCTCCGGCAAACACAGACGCGTTCGAACCGCCGCCCTCCACGCTCACCGCCGCGCAGCGACAATCGCAAGCCGCGGGCGCGATCGCGCCGCAGACGGCCGCCGCCGTCAACGCGTCGTCCGATCCGATCCAGGCAGCCGCCGACGCCTTCGAGCCGCCGCCTCCGACCTCGCGCGCCGCACGTCAACAGGCGCGCGCCGCTCAGGCCACCGACTCAACCGATCCCGCCGAAGCGCCCGTACGCGTGATGCGCGCCTCTACCGGTTCGCTCGCCGCGCCCCGCCCCGCGCAAACCGACGATCCCATCGCAAGCTTCGCGACCGGCACGAACTGACGCGCGCCACGCGTCTCTGCTATCGTGTTTCGATCATTCTTCGACGGAGCGCAATACCATGGACCTGGGACTCGCGGGCAAGGTCGTCCTGATCACGGGCGGCAGCAAGGGAATCGGATTTGCATGCGCCAAGGCGTTCGCGAGCGAAGGAGCGAAAGTCGCGATCGTCTCACGCGATGCCGCGAATCTCGCCCGCGCCCGCGAACAACTGGCGAGCGCCGGCTATCACGTGCATCTCGCGCGCGCGGACCTGCACGAAGCGCACAGCGCCGAGGATGTGGTCGAGGAAGCGAGCGCCGCGCTCGGACCGATCGATATCCTCGTCAATAGCGCGGGCGCCGCCCGTCGCTACGATCCCGACACGCTCGATGCCGCGGCCTATAAAGCGGCCATGGACGCCAAGTACTTCTCCTACGTCTATCCGCAGCAGGTCGTGCTGAAGCGCATGGCCGAGCGCCTGCGCAACGAACCGGGCACGGAACCCGGCGCGATCGTCAATATTGTCGGAATGGGCGGGAAGATCGCGACGGACATCCATATCGCGGGCGGCGCGGCCAATGCGGCGCTGATGCTCAATACCGTCGGCCTCGCCCATCATTACGCGAAGCTCGGCATTCGCATCAACGCGATCAATCCGGGCGCGACGCTCACCGAGCGCGTCGAGGAAGCACTCGATCTGGAAGCGAAACGGCAAGGCGTCACGCGCGATCAGGTGCTTGCCGAAAGCCAGGCGAAAGTGCCGCTCGGACGCTATGCAAAACCTGAGGAAATCGCCGACGTGGCGCTCTTTCTGGCGAGCCGCCGCGCGAGTTACGTGTCGGGCGCGATCATTCCGATGGACGGTGTGTCGTCGCCGATCATTTGACGCGCTCGGGCCCCGAAGCGGTTCGGGGCCCGAGGCAAGATAAAACGCGCTTACAGGAAGCGGTGGCCGACCCACCAGCCCGCTGCGGCGAGCGCAGCGGATGCCGGTATCGTCAGAATCCACGCCCACACGATATTACCCGCGACGCCCCAGCGCACCGCGCTGAACTTCTGCGTCGCGCCGACGCCGACGATCGCGCCGGTGATCGTATGCGTGGTCGAAACGGGAATGCCGAGGAACGACGCGACGAAGAGCGTGATCGCCCCGCCCGTCTCCGCGCAGAATCCGCCGACCGGCTTCAGCTTTGTGATTTTCTGGCCCATCGTGCGCACGATGCGCCAGCCGCCGAAGAGCGTTCCGAGACCCATCGACAGATAGCACAGGCCGATCACCCAGATCGGCGGCGCATCGGCGGCGGCCGAAGCGTAGCCGGTCGCGATCAGCAGCATCCAGATGATGCCGATGGTCTTCTGCGCGTCGTTGCCGCCGTGGCCGAGCGAATACAGGCCCGCCGACACGAGCTGCATGCGCCGGAAACGCCGGTCGACCTTCGAGGGCGGCGTGCGGAAATACAGCCACGACACGAGCAGCATGAAGAACGAGCCGAGCACGAAGCCGAGCAGCGGCGAGATGAAAATGAATGCGACCGTCTTCAGCAGCCCGTCCCAGTTGAGCGACCCCCAGCCCGACTTCGCGAGCGCGGCGCCGACGAGACCGCCGATCAGCGCATGCGACGAGCTCGACGGAATGCCGTAATGCCACGTGACGATATTCCAGCCGATCGCGCCGACGAGCGCACCGAAGATGACGTAGTGATCGACGATTTCGGGATCGATCGTGCCTTTGCCGACGGTCGCCGCGACCTTCAGGTGAAAGATGAAATACGCGATGACGTTGAACGCGGCGGCGAACGCGACGGCCTGCTGCGGTTTGAGCACGCCGGTCGAAACGACCGTCGCGATGGAATTGGCGGCGTCGTGAAAGCCGTTCATGAAGTCGAACGCGAGTGCGACTATGACGAGCAAGGAGACTGCCCAGATGGCGAGTTGAATCGAATGCATCGGTTGGTGTTGTTTTGACCGGTCTTGAAATGCGCTGCCGGTTAGTCGTCCCGGTTTTCTCGTGTCCCGCCGCGCGCGGGCCTGCCGCGCGCCGGGGGCTTGGACGGCGTGGTCAGGCGTTTTCCAGCACGATGCCTTCGATGATGTTCGCGACGTCTTCGCACTTGTCGGTGATCGTCTCGAGCAGTTCGTAAATCGCCTTCAGCTTGATGAGCGTCTTCACGTCGTCTTCCTCGCGGAAGAGCTTCGACATCGCCGAGCGCAGCACGCGGTCGGCGTCCGACTCCAGCCGGTCGATTTCCTCGCAGATCTTCAGGATTTCGCTCGCGCGCTTCATGTCGGCCAGCAATTCGACAGCCTGCTGCACGCGCGTGACCGTGCCGGTGCAGATATGCGCGAGCTGGCTCGCCTCCGACGTCACCGCGCGCACGTCGTACAACGAAATGGCCGTGGCGACGTCCTCCATCAGATCGAGGATGTCGTCCATCGTCGTGATGAGCTTGTGGATTTCGTCGCGGTCGAGCGGCGTGATGAACGTCTTGTGCAGCAGATCGATGGTCTCGTGCGTGAGCTTGTCCGCGCGCTTTTCGTTCGCCTGGACGTTCTGCTTGTGGACCTCGGCATCGTCAAGGTTATCGATCAGCAGTTCGAGCTCGCGGCTTGCATCGACCATGCACTTCGCGTGCGCGTTGAAGATCTCGAAGAATTTGCCCTCGGTGGGCATGAAACGACCGAACATGAAATTCCCGCTAAATGGGTCAATTTGAGACGTACATCAAACCGTCATATTGTACCTGCGCACATTGGCGGACGCACCGCGCGTTCATGACACGCGGTGGCCGATGTCGTCAGGGATTGACAGCGAATGCGATCGGAGGCCTATTCGCCGCCGTAGAAGTTCTGCGCGCCGGCGAAGTTGTCGAACTTCGTGTACTGGCCGTGGAAGGTCAGGCGCACAGGGCCGATAGGACCGTTACGCTGCTTGCCGATGATGATTTCCGCGGTGCCCTTGTCCGGGCTGTCGGGGTTGTAGACTTCGTCGCGATAGATGAAGAGGATCACGTCCGCGTCCTGTTCGATAGCGCCCGATTCGCGCAGGTCCGACATGATCGGGCGTTTGTTCGGACGTTGTTCGAGACCTCGATTCAACTGCGACAGCGCAATCACTGGCACGTCGAGTTCCTTCGCGAGACTCTTGAGCGAACGCGAGATTTCGGAGATTTCGGTCGCGCGGTTTTCGCCGCCGCCCGAGCCCGACATCAATTGCAGATAGTCGACGATGATCAGGCCGAGCTTGCCGCATTGCCGCGACAGACGCCGCGCGCGCGAGCGCAGTTCCATCGGGTTGAGGCCGCCGGTTTCATCGATGAAAAGCTGCGCCTCGCTCATTTTCTGCACCGCGTGCGTGAGCTTCGGCCAATCCTCGTCCGTGAGACGGCCCGTGCGCATGCGATGCTGATCGAGCCGGCCGACCGAACCCAGCATACGCATCGTCAGTTGCGTGCCCGGCATTTCCATCGAGAACACCGCGACGGGCAAGCCGTACTCCACCGCCACGTATTCGCCGACGTTCATCGAGAACGCGGTTTTACCCATCGACGGACGGCCGGCCACGATGATCAGTTCGCCGCCGTGCATGCCCGACGTCATGCGGTCGAGATCGACGAAGCCTGTCGGCGTGCCGGTCACATCGCTCGGATTCGCCGTGTGATACAGCGTGTCGATGCGCTCGACGACCTGCGTGAGCAGCGGCCCGATTTCCAGAAAGCCCTGCGTGCCGCGCGCCCCGTCTTCGGCGATCGAGAACACGCGCGCTTCGGCTTCGTCGAGAATCTGGCGAACTTCCTTGCCTTGCGGATTGAAGGCATCGGCGGAAATTTCATCCGCGACAGACACGAGCCGGCGCAGCACGGCGCGGTCGCGCACGATCTCCGCGTAGCGGCGGATATTCGCGGCGCTCGGCGTGTTTTGCGCCAGCGCGTTCAGATACGCGAGGCCGCCCACTTCCTCGGCCTTGCCGGCCATCGTGAGCGCTTCATAGACGGTGATGACGTCAGCCGGGCGCGTCGCCGCGATCAGCTTGCCGACGTGCTCGTAAATGATCCGATGGTCGTAGCGATAGAAATCGCTCTGGTGCATGACATCGGCGATGCGGTCCCATGCGGCGTTGTCCAGCAGCAGGCCGCCAATCACGGATTGCTCGGCTTCGATCGAATGCGGCGGGACCTTCAGCGCGTCGAGTTGCGGGTCTTTGGACGGAGCGTTCATGGGGTGGAATTATCGATTAATGTCGCGCGCTAGGCTACGTTCAGACGAAAAAAAGCGGAGCCATGAAAGGCTCCGCTTTTTCGTACCGCACGCGAGACCGAAGTCTCGCGTCAAACTTACGCGTGCTCGCCGAGCACCGACACGGTGACGTCGACCAGCACGTCCGTGTGCAGCGCCACTTGAACCGAATGGTCGCCGACCATCTTCAGCGGGCCTTGCGGCAGACGCACTTGCGCCTTTTCCACTTCGGCGAAGCCTTGCGACTTCAGTGCTTCAGCGATGTCCGCGTTCGTGACCGAACCGAACAGACGGCCGTCCACGCCAGCCTTTTGCGAAACCTGAACCGTGAAGCCGTTCAGCTTTTCGCCTTGCTTTTGCGCGTCCGCCAGCTTTTCAGCGGCGACCTTTTCGAGCTCGGCGCGGCGAACTTCGAATTCGGCGATGGCGTCCTTCGTTGCGCGGCGTGCCTTCTTGCCGGGGATCAGGAAGTTACGTGCGTAGCCGTCCTTGACCTTGACGATATCGCCGAGGTTGCCCAGGTTGACGACCTTTTCCAAAAGAATGATTTGCATTTTTGGCTTTCCTTAGTGCGTCGTCTGATTAGGCCTTGTGCAGGTCGGTGTACGGCAGGAGCGCGAGGAAACGCGCGCGCTTGATTGCCGTGTCGAGCTGGCGCTGGTAGTGCGCCTTCGTGCCAGTCAGACGAGCCGGCGTGATCTTGCCGTTTTCGCCGATGAAGTCCTTCAGCGTTTCCGTGTCCTTGTAGTCGATCTGCTCGACACCGGCTGCCGTGAAACGGCAGAACTTCTTGCGCTTGAAGAGCGGGTTTTGTTGCTGACGACGCTTGTCGAATTTCTTACCAGTCGGGCGGGGCATGATTAGTCCTTTCCAATGTCCTGCAATTCTGTGATGTGAAACACCAGGGTTCGCGCGTTACGGCTCTTTTTGGCCAGAAATCCGGTGAAGCGTGCTTCGACGCCCATCGGACAGCTTTCCAGCCTGCCGCTCGCTTCTCCGGCCGCGACCGCCTGCAGTGTCAGTTCGATCTGACGGGCGATGCCCGCTTCGACGACTTCCGCGCGGTGTTGCAACGTGCAGCTTGCGATCGGGATGCCGGCGGGCGTGTACCGCACCGGTTCGCGTTCCACAACGCTTGCTGTCAGTTGCAGCCGGTTCACGAGATGGCTTCTGTTCCCTGGTGGCTTGACAGTATTGAACTGTCCTTAAGCCTGCGCTTCCGACGGCTGGCTAGCCGCCTTCTTGGCTTCTTCGCGCTGCACTTCCTTCATCATCGGCGACGGGCCGGTTTCGGCCTTCTTCATCTTGACGATGAGGTGACGCAGAACGGCGTCGTTGAACTTGAACGCGTGTTCCAGTTCTTCGAGCGTGGCCTGGTCGCATTCGATGTTCATGCAGACGTAGTGAGCCTTCGCGAGTTTCTCGATCATGTAGGCCAGTTGGCGACGGCCCCAGTCCTCGATGCGGTGGATCTGACCACCGTGCGACGTGATCGTGCCCTTGTAGCGCTCGATCATGGCGGGCACTTGCTCGCTCTGATCGGGATGCACGATGAAGACGATTTCGTAATGACGCATATTCACTCCTTGTGGATATAAGCCACCCGGGCGTCGGACCGGTGCGGCAAGTGAGAAGCCAAAGATTATAGCTTTTTACATGCGGCTGCGCAAATACGATTTCGAACGCGTTTTCAAGTAGTTACGACGCCTGCGCGGGCGCCGTCTGCGGCTCGCCCGGAAGCGTCAGCCGACGGCTCCAGTAACCGGGTTGCGCATAGATTTCCTTAAGATAATCAATGAAATAGCGCACACGCGCCGGTACGTAGCGCTGTTGCGGATAGACCGCGAGGATGTCGTAATCGGGCAATTCGAATTCGTCGAGGACGGTTTCGAGTTCGCCCGATTCCAGTTGCCGCTGGATTTCCCAGGTCGAGCGCCAGCCGAGCCCCAGTCCCTCCGACGCCCAGCGATGCAGCAATTCGCCATCGTTGCAATCGAGCGTCCCGGTGACGCGAACCGTCACGACCTTGCCGTTACGCCGGAAATACCAGCCGCGATTCTGCCCGCCTTGGAGATTGAACGCGAGGCAGTTGTGATTCGGCAGGTCTTCGAGCGCTTTCGGCCGGCCGTGCTTCCTGAAATAGGCGGGCGTGCCGCACACCACGCGCCGGTTGCCCGCGAGCTTCACGGCGACAAAATTCGGATCGACCGCGCCGCCGATGCGAATCGACAGGTCATAGCCCTCGCGCACCAGATCGACGACGCGGTCGGTCAGATTGAACGACATCTGCAGTTCGGGTTTGTCGGCGACGAATGCGGGCGCGTGCGGCGCGACATGCATGCGCCCGAACGCCGCCGGCGCCGACACGATCAGATGCCCGCCGACCGCGCGCCGTCCCGCCGCGAGCTCGTTTTCCGCCTGATCCCATTCCAGCAGCAGATTCTTGCAGCGGTCCAGAAACGCCGCGCCCTCTTCACTCACGACGAGCCGCCTCGTCGAACGGTACATCAGCTTCACGCCGAGGCGCTTCTCGAGCGCGTCGATTCGCCTGCCGAGAATCACCGGCGAAACGCCCTCCTCCAGCGCCGCCGCCGCCAGGCTGCCGGCTTCGGCCACGCGCACGAAAGTTTCTATCTGCTTGAAGCGGTCCATCTCTCGTCTCCAGCCGCCCGACCGCGCGGAACGGGCATTCGATACTTTTTGTTTGGGAAAAAGCGACTGCGGCTGATCTTATCAAACCTTTTTCACAGACTTAAAGTGCAACGGAACCCTGCTTGAATGCAGACAGCCATTTCGGATAGAGACCCCCAGGAAGGAGACAACCATGCCCAAGATGAGAGCCGTCGACGCAGCCGTCCTCGTGCTGGAAAAAGAAGGAATCGATACCGCGTTCGGCGTGCCGGGCGCAGCGATCAACCCGTTCTACTCGGCGATGAAGAAGTCGGGCGGCATCAGCCACGTGCTCGCGCGCCACGTCGAGGGCGCATCGCACATGGCCGAAGGTTATACCCGCGCCGCGCCCGGCAACATCGGCGTTTGCATCGGCACGTCGGGCCCGGCGGGCACGGACATGATCACCGGCCTCTACTCGGCCCAGGCGGATTCGATCCCCATTCTCGCGATCACCGGCCAGGCGCCGCGCGCGCGTTTGTACAAGGAAGACTTCCAGGCCGTCGATATCGAATCGATCGCCAAGCCGGTCACGAAGTGGGCCGTCACCGTGCGCGAGCCGGCGCTCGTGCCGCGCGTGTTCCAGCAGGCATTCCATCTGATGCGCTCGGGCCGTCCGGGTCCGGTGCTGGTCGACTTGCCGATCGACGTGCAACTCGCCGAAATCGAATTCGACATCGACACGTACGAGCCGCTGCCGGTCTACAAGCCGAAAGCGACGCGCGCGCAGATCGAAAAGGCGCTGACGATGCTCAACGACGCCGAAAAGCCGTTGATCGTCTCGGGCGGCGGCGTGCTGAACGCGGCGGCGGAAGATCTGCTCGTGCAGTTCGCGGAAACGCTCGGCGTGCCCGTGATTCCGACGCTCATGTCCTGGGGCGCGATCCCCGACGATCATCCGCTGATGGCGGGCATGGTCGGCTTGCAAACGTCGCACCGCTACGGCAACGCGACGATGCTCGCCTCGGACTTCGTGCTCGGCATCGGCAACCGCTGGGCGAATCGCCATACCGGCAGCGTCGAGGTGTACACCAAGGGCCGTAAGTTCGTGCACGTGGATATCGAGCCGACGCAGATCGGCCGCGTGTTCGGACCGGACCTCGGCATCGTGTCGGATGCGAAGGCCGCGCTCGAACTGTTCGTGGAAGTGGCGAAGGAATGGAAGGCCGCCGGCAAGCTGAAGGATCGCGGCGCGTGGGTCGCGGACTGCCAGCAGCGCAAGCGCACGATGCTGCGCAAGACGCACTTCGACAACGTGCCGATGAAGCCGCAGCGCGTCTACGAAGAGATGAACCTCGCGTTCGACCGCGACACCTGCTTCGTCACGACGATCGGTCTGTCGCAGATCGCGGGCGCGCAGTTCCTGCACGTGTTCAAGGCGCGCAACTGGATCAACTGCGGCCAGGCCGGCCCGCTCGGCTGGACGATTCCCGCCGCGCTCGGCGTGCGTGCGGCTGACCCGCAACGCAAGATCGTCGCGCTTTCGGGCGACTACGACTTCCAGTTCATGATCGAAGAGCTCGCGGTGGGCGCGCAATTCAAGCTGCCCTACGTGCATGTGGTCGTGAACAACTCGTATCTCGGTCTGATCCGTCAGGCGCAACGCGGCTTCGACATGGACTACTGCGTGCAGCTCGCGTTCGACAACATCAACGCGCCTGAACTCGAAGGCTATGGCGTGGACCACGTCGCTGTCGCCGAAGGCCTCGGCTGCAAGGCGCTGCGCGTGCACAAGCCGGAAGACATTGCACCCGCGCTGAAGCGTGCGCAGGCGCTGGCCGCCGAACATCAGGTGCCGGTCGTGGTCGAGATGATTCTCGAGCGCGTGACCAACATCGCGATGGGCACCGAGATCGACGCGATCAACGAGTTCGAAGAGCTCGCCGAAACCAAGGCCGATGCGCCGACCGCCGTCACGCCGCTCGACTGAAGCTTCGCCGCCGCGCGTTCGATCGAGCGAATGCGCGGCGAACATTCACTGACCGACCATCAGGAAAGAACAATGCCGAAATTTGCCGCGAATTTGACCATGCTGTTCAACGAAGTCCCGTTCCTCGACCGCTTTGCCGCGGCCGCGAACGCGGGTTTCAAGGCGGTCGAGTTCCTGTTCCCTTACGCGTTCTCGATCAGCGATATCCAGAAGCGCCTGAAGGACAACGACCTGCGGATCGTGCTGCACAACCTGCCCGCGGGCAACTGGGAAGCGGGCGAGCGCGGCATCGCCTGCCTGCCGGATCGCGTCGCGGAGTTCCGCGAAGGCGTGCCGCGCGCGATCGAATATGCGAAGGCGCTGAACGTGCCGCAACTGAACTGCCTCGTCGGCATTCCGACGGCGGGCGTATCGGCGGAACAGGCGCGCACGACGATCATCGAGAATCTGCGTTTTGCCGCGGAAGCGCTGAAGAAGGAAGGCATCAGGCTGCTGGTCGAGCCGTGCAATTCGTACGACATTCCGGGCTTCGCGCTGAACCGCTCGAAAGAAGGACTGGATGTGATCCGCGCGGTCGGCTCGGACAATCTGTTCCTGCAGTACGACATCTATCACATGCAGCGCATGGAAGGCGAACTCGCCGCGACGATCCGGAAGAACCTGCCGCAGATCGCGCATATCCAGCTCGCCGACAACCCTGGCCGCAACGAGCCGGGCACGGGCGAAATCAACTACGCGTATCTGTTCGGTCTGCTCGACGAGATCGGCTATCAAGGCTGGATCGGCTGCGAGTACAAGCCGCTCGACGGCACCGAAGCGGGCCTCGGCTGGCTTCAATCGATCGGCGGCGTGAAGCAAGGCGCAACCGCTTAAACCAGACACACAGGAGGAGCTCGAAGTATGGCAACGATCGGTTTCATCGGCCTCGGCATCATGGGCGCGCACATGGCGCGCAATCTCATCAAGGGCGGCCACAAGCTCGTCGTGAACGGCAAGTTTCCGGTGCCGGACGATATCCGCGCGCAAACGCAGGTCGTCGCGGATTCCTCGGCGGTCGCGCAGGAAAGCGAGGTCGTCATCACGATGGTGCCCGACACGCCCGATGTCGCCAATGTGCTGTTCGCCGATGACGGCGTCGCGAAGGGTCTCACGAAGGGCAAGCTCGTGATCGACATGAGCTCGATCGCTCCGCTGGAAACGCAGGAGTTCGCGAAGAAGATCAACGCGCTCGGCTGCGACTATCTCGACGCGCCGGTTTCCGGCGGCGAAGTCGGCGCGCGCGAAGCGACGCTCACGATCATGGTCGGCGGCCCCGAGAAGTCGTTCGAGATTGCGAAGCCGCTGTTCGAACTGATGGGCAAGAACATCTCGCTCATCGGCGACAACGGCGCGGGTCAGACCTGCAAGGTCGCGAACCAGATCATCGTCGCGCTGAACATCGAGGCGGTCGCGGAAGCGCTGCTGTTCGCGGCTCGTTCGGGCGCCGATCCGGAGCGCGTGCGTCGTGCGTTGATGGGCGGCTTCGCGTCGTCGCGCATTCTCGAAGTGCATGGCGAGCGCATGACGAAGCGCACGTTCAATCCGGGCTTCCGGATCGAGCTGCATCAGAAGGATTTGAACCTCGCGCTCGACGGCGCGCGCAAGATGGGCCTCGCCCTGCCCCACACGGCCAGCGCGCAGCAACTGTTCAGCGTGTGCGCCGCGAACGGCGGCAAGGCGTGGGATCACTCGGCGCTCGTGCGTGCGCTCGAAATCATGTCGAACTTCCAGGTGGCTGACGAGCCGGCGCAAGCCAAGGCTGCGTAAGCGGCACCTGAACCGTGGGGCGTCCCGCGTATGGGCACGCGGGACAAATGTCGCTCTGGGCTGAGGGCGACAAAGTGGGGTCCGAGAAGCGGCACCCGGTGATGCGCCGGGTAAGCCTTGGTCGGTCAGACGGTTTATCGTCGGGTGTCCGCGTCGGATTGCTTTTTTTGGTTTTCTGTGGATGGCCTGATTTCGTGTCGGTTTATTAGCACTGCCCCTGTGCGGGGCGGCAGTCACTTTCTTTGCTGCTGCAAAGAAAGTAACCAAAGAAACAGCTTCTCACCGCCCGAGGTCACACGCACGTTGGCCATGCTTGCCAGCCGTCGATGGCACTCGCCTAAGTGTCGCCCTCGAAGGACTTACCGGGCTTGGCTCGCGCACGGTCCGTCACATCGCACCACACCACAAACTGGTTCAGCACCAAATAGCTCCAGCCCGCTTCGCGGCCGAT
>Ga0160440_100224_pt1 | contig 40910 bp, 40 predicted proteins | sample HID1971I_E1MG_FD_108277 | JGI IMG/M metagenome (GOLD analysis project Ga0160440, IMG submission 108277) | Enriched millipede-associated microbial communities from UW Madison campus, WI, USA - HID1971I_E1 MG | ecosystem: Host-associated > Arthropoda: Insects > Digestive system > Unclassified ... | reverse complement strand
GGCCATTCAGCCAATCGCCTGTGCCGCGGCCGGTGTGAAGTGCTTAGGCTGGGGAAAGCTGTTTCTTTGGTTACTTTCTTTGCAGCAGCAAAGAAAGTGACTGCCGCCCCGCACAGGGGCAACACAAATAGACCGACGCGAATCCGGGATCCGGCAAAAAAACAAAAACCAATGCGCTAAGATCACACCTCGGGAACCGAATCGCGACCCACCCAGAACGCCTTAAAAAAACCGAGCGTTCATAAACCGAGGATGAATAACCCGATGCGCCGTGTGGTCTTCAATCAAAAGGGTGGCGTAGGCAAGTCCACCATCGTCTGCAATCTCGCCGCGATCAGCGCCTCGCGCGGCCTGCGCACCCTGGTGATCGACCTCGATCCGCAAGGCAACGCGAGCCAGTACCTGCTCGGCGCCGAATCCCGCGATGCCCAGCCGAATCTCGCGAGTTTCTTCGAATCCGCATTGAGTTATAGCTTTCGCGAACCGGCGTTCGAATCTTTCATTCATTCGACGCCCTTCGAGAATCTCGACATCGTGCCGTCGCATCCGACTCTCGAAGCGCTGCAAAGCAAGCTCGAATCGCGATACAAGATCTACAAGCTGCGCGACGCGCTGAAGGGTATGCAGCAATACGACGCCGTCTATATCGACACGCCGCCCGCGCTGAACTTCTTCACGCGCTCGGCGCTCATCGCGGTCGAACGCTGCCTGATTCCGTTCGATTGCGACGACTTCTCGCGTCGCGCGCTCTATTCAGTGCTCGATAACGTGCAGGAAATCCGCCACGATCACAATCCAGACCTGAGCGTCGAAGGCATCGTCATCAATCAGTTTCAGCCGCGCGCGAGCCTGCCGCAGCAACTCGTCGACGAACTGCGCAAGGAAGATCTGCCCGTGCTCAATTCGCATCTGTCGCTCTCCGTGAAAATTCGCGAGAGCCATCAGCACGCGCGCCCCATGATCTATCTCGAACCTCGTCACAAGCTCGCGCAGGAATATGTCGCGCTGCACGAGGAACTGAACGGCTGAAGCGCACGGAAACGCCAACGCGCCATCACGCCATGCCGCTCGCATCGAAAGTTGCGATTGCAGTCATCGTCGAAGCAGCGGTGTTCGTCGCGCTGCTGTTCGGCGCGGCGGGCACGCTCGAATGGGGCGCGGGCTGGGCGTGGATGTTCCTGATGTTCGTCGGTGGCGGCGTCGTCACCGTGCTCATCGCGCAGCGCGATCCGGCATTGCTCGCCGAACGCATGCGCTCGCCGATGCAGCCCGATCAGCCGCTATGGGACAAGATCTTTCTCGTCGCGATGGGCGCGCTGTGGTGCGCATGGCTCGTGCTGATGGGCCTCGACGCCGTGCGCTTTCGCTGGTCCGTCATGCCGCTCTGGCTCGCATCGGTCGGCGCGGCGCTCGTCGCCATGTCGTTCTGGCTCGTCGCGCGCGTGTTTCTCGCGAACACGTTTCTCGCGCCCGTCGTGAAGATTCAAAAGGAGCGCGGGCATCGCGTCATATCGAGCGGGCCGTATGCAATCGTGCGTCATCCGCTCTATGCAGCGGCCTGCATCATGATTCCGGCGAGCGCGCTCGTGCTCGGCTCGTGGTGGGGCCTCGCGTTCTCCGCGCTGCTGCTCGCGGGGATCGTCTGGCGCACGGTGATGGAAGAGCGCGAACTCGTCGCGCATCTCGAAGGCTATGCCCAATATGCGCAACGCGTGCGCTATCGGCTCGTGCCCTTCGTCTGGTAAGCGCGCGCGATACGAAATTGCGGGAATAAATCGGCGTCGGGAACGTTCATGCAGGAGACAGGCGCATTCCGTCGCGCCTCATTTCCCGCCAGATCATGAACAATATGACGACCGTTCCATCGCAGGCTCCGCATGGGTCTCTTGCCGGGAATTCCCCCGGGGCGTCTCCCTCGACAGAAAGTCTCTCCGGCATGGTCGCGTTCGTGCGCGCGGCGGAGTCGGGCAGTTTCGTGGCGGCGGGGCGCGCGCTCGGGCTGTCGGCGTCGGCGGTGGGCAAGAGCGTGATGCGCCTCGAAGCGAAGCTCGGCGTGCAACTGCTCAATCGCACGACGCGCCGGATCGGTCTCACGCACGAAGGCGCGCGCTTCTTCGCGCGCTGCAAGCGCATGCTCGCCGATCTCGAAGAAGCGGAGAGCGAGCTGTTCCATTCGACCTCTTCGCCGCGCGGCCGGTTGCGGATCGCCGCGCCGTCGCTCGGCAGCCGGCTTTTGATGCCGCTCGTGCCGGAATTCAGGCGGCGTTTTCCGGATATCGAACTGGACATCGATTTCAGCGACCGCGTGGTCGATATCACGCAGGAAGGGTATGACGCCGTGATCCGCACGGGGCGTCTCGCCGATTCGCAATTGCTTGCGCGGCCGCTCGCGCAGTACGGGCCAGTGGTGGTCGGCTCGCCCGCCTATTTCGCGGGACACGGCGAGCCGATGACGCCCACCGATCTCGAAGGCCATGCGTGCATCCGCTTCCGCTCTCCGGCGAGCGGCCGGCCCGAACCCTGGCGCTTCGCACGCGACGATCACACCTTCGCCATCGATCCGCACGCGACGCTCACGTTCAACGACATGGAAGCGGTGCTTGCCGCCTGCATCTCGGGCCTGGGCCTCGCATGCGTGCCGGATTTCGTCGCGAAGAGCGCGCTGGAAGGCGGTCTGTTGCGCGCGGTGCTCGGCACGCATATGCGCACCGAAGGCGTGTTCCAGATTCTGTGGCCGCCGAGCCGTCACGAAGCGCCGCGCCTGCGCGCGTTCATCGATCACGTCGCGCAGCGTCTGGGCGGCCTGCCGTCACACGAGGTGCGGTTCCGCGCGGCGTAAAGGTAAAGATCAGCTTTTCTTCGTGGTCTTCGCGACGAACGGCGCGGGCGCGTGCGCGATTTTCTCGCTGCCGCACTTCGGACATTTGAGCTGCACCGTCGCATGTTCGGCCATATGCTCCGCGTGCTCGAAGTTCTCGCCGCAATCCTGACAACGGTACTGATAAGTCGGCATGGCATCCTCCGCGCGCGCGCGGTGATCCGGCGCGAGCGGCGCCGGTTCCACCCATTCTAGTTCAGCAATGGCGCATGAAAATCAGTTCAGGACGCGGCGCACGAGCGGCGTTTCCGGCGTCGGATAGCCGGCTTGCTTGAATGTCTCGATGATCGCGCGATTGGTATCGAAATAGACCTGCCAGTAGTCGTTGGTATTTGTATAGGGCCGCACGCACAACAGCGGGCCTTCGGGCGTGAAGGACAGCACTTCCACGTCCGGCGGCGGCGTGGTCGCGACATTCGGGATCTTCGCGACGGCTTCCTTCAGCCGCGCGATGGCATCGAGCGGATCGACGCCATTGGCGATTTTCGCCGTCAGTTCGACACGCCGATGCGGCAGCAAGCTGAAATTCCAGATGATGTCGGAAAAGATCTTGTTGTTGCCGATGATCGCGGCGACGTTGTCCGGCGTCGTGATCGTCGTACCGAAGAGGCCGAGTTCGGTGACGGTGCCGGTCACGCCGCCCGCGGTCACGAAATCGCCCACTTTGAACGGCCGCAGCACCTGCATGAATATGCCCGCGGCGAAGTGCGCGAGCAGCCCGCCCCACGCGGTGCCGATGGCGAGACCGAGACCCGCGAGCAGCGCCGCGAAAGACGTGGTCTGAACGCCAAAGATCTGCAGAATCGCGAGGACGAGCAGCAGATTGAGAATGACGCCGACGATCGAGCCGAGATAATGCGCGAGTGTCGGATCCACACGGCCGTTACGCGAAAGCAGCTTGCGCATCGTGCCCGTGACGAGGTTGATGAGCCAGCGGCCGATGATCCAGAGCGCAATCGCGCCGGCGACCATGATCGCGAAGTCGACGCCGCGCGTCATGATGAAAACACGTACGGTATCGAGGTTCATGTCGTTCTCGCGTGCGTGAAGCTTTGTCAGAGGAACACGTCAAGCCGGGAAAACATACCGCATGGGCCTCACGAGTTATAGGCGACGCCCCGCGTCATCGCAAGAATTACAGGAGCAGTTAAGTTTGATCGGAAGCATTGCCCGCGGGTCGCGCGTGCGTCATGTCCATTCTGCTTCGTCGGCGTTCTGATCGGGCAGGGTTAGTCCGGATGCGGGCAAAGGCAGCGCGGTCTTGTAGCGCACCTGTTTGAGCGCGAAGCTCGAACGGATGTTGGAAACGCCCGGCATTTTCGTGAGCCGCTCCAGGATGAAGCGCTCCAGCGCGGCGACATCGGGCAACACGACACGCAACAGGTAATCCGCATCGCCCGTCATCAGATAACACTCCATCACTTCGGGGCGCTCGCTGATCGCCTGCTCGAAGCGCGCGAGCGCGTCCTTGATCTGCTTTTCCAGACTGACCTGAATGAAGACGTTGATGGAAAGGCCCAGCGCTTCGGGATTCAGCAGCGTGACGTGCTGCTTGAAAAGCCCCGCTTTTTCCAGCGCTCGCACGCGATTGAAGCAGGGCGTCGGCGAGAGATTCACTGCGCGCGCAAGTTCCGAATTGGTAATGCGCGCGTTTTGCTGAAGCTGATTCAATATGCCGATGTCGGTGCGGTCGAGGCGCTGCTTGGTATTTGCCGTCATAGTCGAAACATTCCGGTTTCTGGCGTTTTCGAAGAATAAACACACTACCGCAAAGCGCGGCGCCAGCCAAATGAGACGCACATTCTGCGCATCAATGGATATGCTTGGATCATCCTTCAGCCACAGCGGAGTCGCGCCATGACCGACTTATCGAGCGGAACCAACCAGCTTCTTTCCATCGCCAAGGGACGCGAAGACACCGATCCCGGCGAAACCGCCGAATGGCTGGAGGCGCTCGATGCGGTCGTCGCGCATGTCGGACGGGACCGCGCGCAATACATCTTCGACAGGCTCGCGGAGCATGCGTTGTCGGTGGGCGTCGAATCGGCGCGGGCGCGCGCGACGCCCTACGCGAACACGATTCCCGTATCGCAGCAGCCGCCTTATCCCGGCAACCTCGACATCGAGGAAAGGCTCGCCGCCGTGCTGCGCTGGAATGCGCTCGCGATGGTCGTGCGTGCGAACCGCGCATACGGCGAACTGGGCGGCCATATCGCGAGCTATGCGTCGGCGGCGGATCTGTTCGAAGTCGGCTTCAATCACTTCTTCAAAGCCGCCGATGCAAACAATGGCGGCGACCTCGTCTACTTCCAGCCGCATTCGTCGCCGGGCGTGTATGCGCGCGCCTGGCTTGAAGGCTTTCTCGGCGAAGAGCATTTGAAGCACTATCGGCGCGAGATCGCCGGACCGGGTTTGTGCTCGTATCCGCATCCGTGGCTCATGCCCGACTTCTGGCAATTCCCGACGGGCTCGATGGGCATCGGTCCGATCAACTCGATTTATCAAGCGCGCTTCATGCGCTATTTGCAGAACCGCAATCTGCAGCGCACGGAAGGGCGCAAGGTGTGGGGCTTCTTCGGCGATGGCGAAATGGATGAGCCCGAATCGATCGGCGCGTTGTCGCTCGCGGCGCGCGAACAGCTCGATAACCTCGTGTTCGTCATCAATTGCAATCTGCAGCGGCTCGATGGCCCCGTGCGCAGCAACGGACGCATCGTCGATGAACTCGAAGCGCAGTTCACCGGCGCGGGCTGGAACGTGATCAAGGTGCTGTGGGGGTCGGACTGGGATGCGCTGTTCGCGCGCGATCGCACGAATGCGTTGCTGCGCGCCTTCGCGCATACCGTCGATGGACAATTCCAGACTTTCTCGGCCAACGATGGCCGTTATAACCGGGAACGCTTCTTCGGCCAGAATCCGGAACTCGCGGCGCTCGTCGCGCATATGTCGGATGAAGATATCGACCGCTTGCGCCGTGGCGGCCACGATGTGCGCAAGCTGCATGCTGCCTACGCGAAAGCGCTGTCGCACAAGGGCCAGCCGACCGTGATTCTCGCCAAGACGATGAAAGGCTTCGGCATGGGCACGGTGGGACAGGGCCGCATGACGACGCATCAGCAGAAGAAGCTCGATCTCGACGATCTCAAGCAGTTCCGCGATCGCTTCCGCCTGCCGCTTTCCGATGAAGACGTCGAGCAGGTCAGGTTCTACAAACCCGCCGATAACGCGCCCGAGATGCGTTATCTGCATGAGCGCCGTGCGGCTTTGGGCGGTTATCTGCCGCGCCGTCGCGCGAAGGCGTCGCAAGGCATCACGCCGCCCGCGCTCCATTCGTGGGGGCAATTCGCGCTCGACGCATCCGGCAAGGAGATGTCGACGACGATGGCCTTCGTGCGCATGCTCGGCAGCCTGCTGAAGGACAAGACGCTCGGCCCGCGCGTCGTGCCCGTGGTCGCGGACGAGGCGCGCACGTTCGGCATGGCGAACCTCTTCAGGCAGGTGGGCATCTATTCGCCGCTCGGCCAGTTGTACGAGCCGGAGGACATGGGCTCGATGCTCTATTACCGCGAGGACACGCGCGGGCAGATTCTCGAAGAGGGCATCTCGGAGGCGGGCGCGGTGTCGTCGTGGATCGCGGCGGCGACATCGTACAGCGTGCACGATCTGCCGATGCTGCCGTTCTACATCTACTACTCGATGTTCGGCTTCCAGCGCATCGGCGATCTGATTTTCGCGGCGGCGGACCAGCGTTCGCGCGGCTTTCTCATCGGCGCTACGGCGGGGCGCACGACGCTCGGCGGCGAAGGCTTGCAGCATCAGGACGGCACGAGCCACCTCGCCGCATCGACGATTCCGAACTGCCGCGCCTACGATCCCGCGTTCGCGTACGAAGTCGCCGCGATCGTCGATGAAGGCATGAAGGACATGATGGAGCGCCAGAACGACGTGTTCTACTACGTCACGGTGACCAACGAGAATTATGCGCAGCCGTCCGCGCCCGGCAACTCACTCGATGCGCACACGCGCGAAGGCATTCTGCGCGGCATCTATCGCATCGGCGGCGATGCGGCCGACGCGCAGGTGCAGTTGCTCGGCTCCGGCGCGATTCTCAACGAAGCCATCGCCGCGCGCACGATGCTCGAGGACGACTGGAACATCGGTGCCGCCGTGTGGAGCGTGACGAGCTTTACGGAATTGCATCGCGATGGAGCGTCATGCGAGCGTCTCGCGCGCCTGCATGACGACGATGCGAACGTGCCGTTCGTCACGCGTGCGCTCGAAGGGTCGCGCGGTCCCGTGATCGCCGCGACCGATTACGTGCGCGCGGTGCCGGAACTCATTCGCGCGTATGTTCCGCGCCGCTACGTCACGCTCGGCACCGATGGCTTCGGCCGCAGCGACACGCGTCAATCGTTGCGTGCGTTCTTCGAAGTGGATCGCGTGTCGATCGTCATTGCCGCGTTGAAATCGCTCGTGGACGAAGGCGTCATCGAGAAAACGGTGTTGCAGGCCGCGCGCGAGAAATACGGCAAGACGCAGGAAGCCCACGACGCGCCCTGGATGCGTTAGGCCGCCTTGCGCGCCGCGTCGAGCAGTTCGCGCACTTCGTCGTCGCTCGTCTGATCGAAGTCGATATAGAACTGCCCGACGCCGAAATAATGGCGCGGGCGCATCACGCAGACGAATTCGTCGACGACTTCTTCCACGCGCGCTTCGGAATCGAGCGGCGCGACCGGCAGCGCCGCGACGATCTTCGACGGATGCGCGTGACGCAGCGACATCGCCGCGGCCTTCATCGTCGCGCCGGTCGCCATGCCGTCATCGACGACGATCGCGACGCGGCCCTCGACATCGAGCGGCGGCAGCGAGCCGCGATATAGCTTCTCGCGGCGGGCGAGTTCGGCGCGTTCCTTCGCGATCACGCGTTCGAGATCGTCCTTCGCAACGCCCGCGTACTGCACGATGCGCTCGTCGAGATAGAACGCATCGCCGGATGCGATCGCGCCCATCGCGAGTTCGGGCTGAACCGGCACGCCCAGCTTGCGCACGACGAGCACGTCGAGCCGCGCGCCGAGTGCGCACGCCACTTCATACGCGACGGGCACGCCGCCGCGCGGCAGCGCGAGCACGGTGACATCGTTGCGGCCCGCGTAAGCGGTGAGATGCTGCGCGAGCTCGCGGCCCGCCGCTCTGCGATTCTCGAACACTGAGTTCATGTCGCCTGTCCTTTCGGGCTCGACGCGCGCGAAAGAAAACGCGTCGCACCGTCGAGACCTTCATCGAATATCGAGCGATATCCGTTTGCGCCTTCACGCTGCAATGCCCGGGCGATGTCGGTGTCGAACGCGTTCTCGTGCACCGAGCGCAGGTCGGCGCGCAACGCGGCTTGCGGCAGCGCGGCCAGCTCGCACGCGAGTGCTTCCGCCACGCTGCGCGCTTCGCCTTGCGGCGCGATGCGATTCGCGAGGCCGATGGCGAGCGCCTCGTGCGCATCGATCGCGCGCCCGGTGAGAATCAGATCCAGCGCGCGCGACATGCCGATGAGCCGCGGCAGGCGTATCGTGCCGCCGTCGATGAGCGGCACGCCCACGCGCCTGCAGAACACGCCGAGCACCGCGTGCTCCTCGACGACGCGCATATCGCACCACGCCGCGAGTTCGAGCCCGCCCGCGACCGCATGTCCGGCGATCGCCGCGATCACGGGCTTGTTCAGCGCGAGGCGCGTCGGTCCCATCGGGCCGGGGCCGCTGCCGTCGGGATGGATCTCGTTGCGGCGCGCATCGTTGTCGAGGGCGGAGAGGTCCGCGCCCGCGCAGAACGTGCCGCCCGCGCCCCACAGCACGGCGACCGACAACGCGTCGTCGGCGTCGAAGCGCTCGAACGCTTCGCGCAGCGCATCCGCGATCTCGCGATCCACCGCGTTGCGCCGTTGCGCGCGATCGAGCACGACCGTGACGACGCGCGGATCGAGCGCGTGCGGTTCCATGCGCACGTGCTCGCCCAGATATTCGACGGACATCGACGCCTCCTTTTGCGCGATGCAGCTTTCAGGATACTCGCCGCGCGACGCATCGGTGCGCCGCGTCGAATACTTGCAAAAGTGAAATTTTTGGCCCGCGTCCGGTGCATGCGATGCGACATGACGGGGCATTGCACCAACATCGAGCGAAACGATACGAACCTTCGCGGCGCACCTTGCACCATGCGTAACCGCGCCAATTCACGCCCGCGCACCGTTTCGATGCTTTGTGCGCCAACTTGGCCCGGAACTTGCAAAATCAGCGCCTCCTTCAGACCCGAGCGCTCGAAACATGCAGGCACTTCAATCCGGAACCAACACTCTTTTCCTGCTGCTGGGCGCCGCGATGGTGCTTGCGATGCACGCGGGCTTCGCCTTTCTCGAACTCGGCACGGTACGCCGCGAGAATCAGGTGAACGCGCTCGTGAAGATCCTCGTGGACTTCGCGGTATCGACGCTCGCGTACTTCTTCATCGGCTACAACATCGCGTATGGCGTGCAGTTCATGCACAGCGCCGATATCCTCGCCGAGCACAACGGCTATGCGCTCGTGCGCTTCTTCTTTCTGCTGACCTTCGCGGCCGCGATTCCGGCGATCGTGTCGGGCGGCATCGCCGAGCGCTCGAAGTTCAATCCGCAACTGTTCGCGACCTGCGTGATCGTCGGCTTCATCTATCCGTTGCTCGAAGGCGTGGCGTGGAACGAGCGCTTCGGCATTCAGGGCTGGCTGACGCAGGCATTCGGCGCGCCGTTTCACGACTTCGCGGGCTCCGTCGTCGTCCATGCGTTCGGCGGCTGGGTCGCGCTGCCGGCGGTGCTCCTGCTCGGGCCGCGTCACGGGCGTTATCACAAGGATGGACGCATCGCCGCGCATCCGCCGTCGAGCATTCCGTTTCTCGCGCTGGGCGCGTGGGTGCTGGCGGTCGGCTGGTTCGGCTTCAACGTGATGAGCGCGCAGACGGTCGACAAGATCAGCGGCCTCGTCGCGGTGAACTCGCTGATGGCGATGGTCGGCGGCACGCTCGCCGCGTGGGTCGCCGGCCGCAACGATCCGGGCTTCACCTACAACGGGCCGCTCGCGGGTCTCGTCGCGGTGTGCGCGGGCTCGGACCTCATGCATCCGTTAGGCGCGCTGATCGTCGGCGCGGTCGCGGGCGTGCTGTTCGTGCAGATGTTCACGTGCGTGCAGAACCGCTGGCGTATCGACGACGTGCTCGGCGTGTGGCCGCTGCACGGCATGTGCGGCGCGTGGGGCGGCATCGCTGCGGGCATCTTCGGGCAGAAGGTGTTCGGCGGCATCGGCGGCGTGTCGATGTGGTCGCAGGTCATCGGCACGGTGGGCGCGGTGGCCCTCGCATTGGCGGGCGGCGCGGCGGTCTATGGCGCGATCAAGATGACGGTCGGCTTGCGGCTCGATCGCGAGGAAGAATTCAACGGCGCCGATCTCGCGATCCATCGCATTTCGGCCACGCCGGATCGGGAAATGGCGGGCTGACGCCACAGACGCGCGCTTTGCTGTAGCGTTACGAGTTCATCAGCCCACGCGAGCACACGATGTCGAACGATCACGCCTCACGCCAGCGCGGCATCATCGAGGAACTGAAGGTCGCGCCGGTCTTCGATCTCGACGCCGAACGCGAACGCCGCGTCGCGTTCCTCGCCGACTATCTCGAAGCGCAGAAACTCAGCACCTATGTGCTCGGCATCAGCGGCGGCGTGGATTCGTCGACGGCGGGCCGTCTCGCGCAACTCGCCGTCGAGCGCCTGCGGGCGCGTCATGTCGATGCGCGTTTCATCGCGATGCGTCTTCCCTACGGCGAGCAGCGCGACGAAGCCGATGCGCAACGCGCGCTCGCATTCATCCGGCCCGACGAAACGCTCACCGTCAACGTGAAGCCTGCCGCCGACGCGATGCGCGAATCGCTCGCGTCATCGGGCCTGCTGTATCGCGACGAGCGGCACGAGGACTTCGTGCTCGGCAACATCAAGGCGCGCCAGCGGATGATCGCGCAATACGCGGTGGCCGCCGCGCACGCGGGCGTCGTGATCGGCACGGACCACGCGGCCGAATCGCTGATGGGCTTCTTCACCAAGTTCGGCGATGGCGGCGCGGACGTGCTGCCGCTCTACGGCCTGAACAAGCGCCGCGTGCGCGCGCTCGCTGAAGCGCTCGGCGCGGGCATCGAGATATACGCAAAGGTGCCGACCGCCGACCTCGAAACCCTCACGCCGATGAAGCCCGATGAAGACAGCTACGGCATAAGCTACGAGGACATCGACGATTTTCTCGAAGGCAAGCCGGTTTCCGATACGGTCTACGCGACCATTTACCGCTTCCATGACGCGACGCATCACAAGCGCGCGTTGCCGATCACACCCGATGACGACTGGCGCATGCAGGCGCTTTGCTGAACGGCAAATTTCATAGTTGATGTCGCTTTCCGGCGCACGCCGGGTACGATGTATTGGGTACCGGTCGATTTCTCGGAGACGCAACGTTGGACTCCACCGAGACCGCGACATTCGATTTGCCGCTGCCCGCTCGCAATTTCGCGTCGATGCGAAAGATGCTGCTGCTTGCGCTTTGCGCGTCGGTCGTGATTCCGCTCGCGAGCCTTTGCATTTACGGTTACCACGATCATCAGCGCCGCTTTGCGGAAGCACAGGAACTGACTGGGCGCCTCACGCGCATCGCGGACGAGCACGCGCTGAAGGTGATCGACCTGAATCGGCAACTGGAGACGCGCATCGTCGATCTGCTCGGCGACAGCGACGATGCCTCCATCAAGCGTCGCGAGGTTGGACTGCATCGCACGCTCGACGACATGAGCGGCACGCTTGCGCAGATCGCCGCAATTTCAGTTTTCGGCGTAAAAGGCGCGCTGCTCGCGAATAGCCGCTGGTATCCGGCGCCTGCCGTGTCGATTGCGGAGCGCGACGATTTTCAGTCCGCGCGCGCGGTCGCGCCCGTCACGTACTTCTCGCTGCCGTTGCTCGGCAAGGTGGCGCGTTCCGATGTGTTCACGACGACGAGAGGCCGCATCGGTCGCAACGGACAGTTTCTCGGCGTCGTGTCGATCGCGTTGAAGCGCGACTTTTTCACCGATTTCTATCGCGAACTCGCGGCGGGCGATCGCGCGCTCGTCATCGAACTCTATCGTCGCGACGGCAACATCCTCGCGCGCTTTCCGGAGAGCGCGGACAGCACGGAACCTGCGACGAACACGCCCTTTACCAGCGAGTTTCGCAACAACGAACTGTACGGCAGCACGCGCATGCGTTCGGGCATCGATCAAGTCGAGCGGCTGCTCGCCTTCAGGCGCGTGGGCGACGCGCCGCTCTATGTGTCGACGGGTTATGCGACGTCCGCCGTCGAGACGCGCTGGCGCGACAACCTCGCGTTCGTCGTGGCGATCGCGCTGATGCCGTGCATCGCGGTGTGGCTGCTGATCGCGTTTTCGATTTGCCGGCTCGATGCCGAACAGGCCGCATGGGAGCACTGGCAGGCCGAAGTCGCAACGCGGCTTTCCAACGAAGCGTCGAGCCGGCAATTGCGGCGCACGGGCGCGCTCGGCAATCTCGTCGCCAACGTCGCGCACGACTTCAACAATCTGCTGATGGTGGTCGGATCGAACATGGAGCTCGCGCGGCGCAAGCGCTTCAACGACGTCGAGAGCGAAGTGCTCGCGGTGGAGCGCGCCACCGCCGGCGCCAAGTCGCTCGCGCGCCGGCTCATGAGCGTCGCGCGCAAACAGCCGCTCAAACAGGAGTTGATCGATCCGGCCAACTGGTTGAGAAGCGTGCTCGATCTCGTGAAGAAGTCGATGGATCCGTCCGTCACGGTGACGCTGGAGCTGTCGCCCGGTCTGTGGAAGGTGATGGCCGATCCGGTCGAGCTGGAACTCGCGCTCGTGAATATCGCAGTGAATGCCAACGATGCGATGCCGGATGGCGGGCGCATGCTGATCCGTTGCCAGAATGCGCCCATGCGCGGCGCGGAAACGAATATTCCCGATGGCGATTACGTGCTCGTTTCGATCACCGACAACGGCGAAGGCATGACCGAGCAGGTTCAGCGGCGCGCATTCGAACCGCTTTTCACGATGAAGCAGCGCGGCGCGGGCACCGGTCTCGGTCTGACGCAAGTGCTCGCCGCGTGCGAGCAGGCGGGCGGCGCCGCGCGCATCGCGAGCGTGACCGGCGCGGGCACCACCGTCCGGCTCTATCTGCCGCGGGTTGATGGTCCGGTGCCCGAGGCGTCGAAAGCCGGTATGCCGTCCGATCTCGCGACGCTGTCGCTCGTGCCCGCGACGGACGACCAGGATGAGCCGCTGCGCGGCAAGTCGGTGCTGCTGGTGGAGGACAATGCGGATGTCGCGGCGGGCGTGACAGCGGTGCTCGAAATGTTCGGCTGCACGGTGCATCACGAGGAAAGCGCCGATGCCGCGTTCGCGCTATTGAGCGAAGGCCATGCATTCGATCTGGTGCTGTCCGATGTGCAGATGCCCGGCCGCATGAACGGCATCGATCTGGCCGAGGAGATCGTCAAGCGCCGTCCTTCGCAAAAACTCGTGCTGATGACGGGTTATGCCGACGAACTGGAGCGCGCGAAGCATCTCGGCGTGCCGATCCTCGCGAAGCCTTTCGACATGGACGATCTGCTCGATCTGATCGCGCCGGGCGGGCCGCGTTGATCGCGATCAGCCCTTGTCGCGTCCCTGCACGGCACGCGCGCCGACGAGCGGATTGAACGCCGCGCGCTTCGGCTGCGCTGCCTGCGTGCTCTTCCTGGGCGTCTTCGAGCTCGTATTCCCGCCAAGTTGACTGAGCAGGTCTTCGTCGTCCTCCGCCTGCGCTGCTTCGTCGTCTGCGGGCGATTCGCCACCCGCGAGATGCGCGACCACCGACATGAAGTCCTTCCTTGCGTTCTTGAGCGGGCGTCCCGGCATCATGACGAACACGACGGCCTCATGCACCGTATGGCCATCCACGGTCTTCAGCGCGCTGTCCTCGTTCCAGTCGATGCCGCTATCCGCATACGCCGCGACGACGTGATGCAATACGGCGGGCGACATTACGCCCGCATCGTAAAGGCCGACGATCTGCCGCTCCGCGAGCGCGAACAGGCTCTTTGCGGCGCGATTCGGCTTCTTCGCGGCCATTTACTTCGCAGCGGGCGCGACTCGCCACACCGTGTTGCCGACATCATCGGCGACGAGCAACGCGCCTTTGCCGTCCACCGCGACGCCGACGGGCCGGCCAAGCGCATGCCCGTCGGATGACAGAAAGCCCGTCAGGATATCTTCGGGCGGACCCGAAGGCTTGCCGTCGTCGAACGGCACGAAGACGACCTTATAGCCGCTTCTCGGCTTGCGATTCCACGAGCCGTGCTGACCGATGAATGCACCGTTGCGATAGTGCTCCGGGAACGCCTTGCCGTCGTAAAACGTGAGTCCGAGCGATGCGGTGTGCGCGCCCAACGCATAGTCAGGCACGATCGCCGATTGCACGAGATTCGCGCGCTGCGGCTTCACGCGGTCATCGACATGCTGGCCGTAATAGCTGTATGGCCATCCATAGAACGCGCCATCCTTTACCGAGGTCAGATAGTCAGGCACGAGTTCGTCGCCGAGTTCGTCGCGTTCGTTCACCACGGTCCAGAGCGCGCCGCTTTGCGGTTGCCACGACATGCCGTTCGGATTGCGCAAGCCCGTTGCGAACAGACGCGATTGTTTCGATTCGATATCGACTTCCATGATCGCCGCGCGGCCGTTCTCGGCGTCGATGCCGTTCTCCGCCGCGTTGCTGTTGGAACCGACCGTCACATAGAGCTTCTTGCCGTCGCGGCTCGCGATGATGTTCTTGGTCCAGTGATGATTGATATCGCCGGCGGGCAGGTCGATGAACTTTTCGCTGGGCGTCGCGATCTGCGTCGCGCCGTTTTCGTACTTGAAGCGCAGGATCGCGTCGGTATCCGCAACGTACAGATCATCGCCGACGAGCGCCATGCCGAACGGAGAATGCAGTTTATCGATGAACACGGTGCGCGTCTCCGCGACGCCATCGCCATCGGCATCGCGCAGCAGCATGATGCGGTCCGGGCTTTCCACCGCGGCGCCCGCGCGTTTCTGGACCTTCTTCATCACGAAGCCCTTGATGCCGGCGTTCTCATCGTGCTGCGCGGGCGCGTTGCTTTCGGCGACGAGCACATCGCCGTTGGGCAGCGTCGCGATCCAGCGCGGATGAGTAAGCCCCGCGCCGAAAGCGGTCACGTCGAAGCCTGCGGGCGCGATGGGCTTTTGTCCTTGCGCCCAAGGTCTGGCGGGGGCGATGTTGACAGTGGGCATCAGCGACTTGCGCGGCGCGGGCAGCGTGGGGTTCGGGCCGAAGCCCTGCGCGTAGTCATCGGCGATGGCCGCGCCGCTCGCGAGCAGCAAGGCAAGCGCCATCGCTCGCGTGAGTTGCTTTGTTTGCGTTTTCAAACCTGTGCTCCTGACGGGTCAGCCGCCGCCGATGCCTTGCGTGACCTTGCCGGTGCCGCCGCAAGTCTTGCAGTCGGCGCCATCGAGCTTGCCCGAGCCGTTGCAGTCCGGACAAATGTCCTCGCCTGTGCCTGGCGCGCCGGGCTCGGCTTCATCGCCGGGATTGAGGGGGGGTTCCTGGGCCATCGCCGTCTCCTTGGGTTGTTTTCCTGGAAGAAGAGAGCAAGCGACGTTCCTTGCAAGGGTTTCCATTGAACTGGCAGTTTTTGCAGGCGCGCGGCGTTCATGGCGTCGTGGCACGCGCGCGCAGGCGGCTGTGTCGTCTGGTACGCATGATGCTGCGACCATAATGCGGCGCGAGCCGTGGCTTTCACCACTGCAACGTCATCAAGCGTTTCAAGGCGCGATGACATAGCCAGGAGGGTTTCATGAGCGGAAATCAAAAGCAGATGGGCAACCAGCCGTCGACGCCGAATCAATCGAATCCGTCGCAGCGGCAACACGGCCAGCAGGAAAGGTCACCGGGGCAGCCGCAACAAGACCATCAGTCCGGTCAGCGGCAACAGAACCAGCCGTTGCCGCAGCATAAGGGCGGCCAGCGTCAACCCTGATGGTTGTTAGAAGTGGCAGGAAGCAACGCGCGCGGCTTCGTTTCGACGAGGCCGCGCGCGCTCGTATTCAAGGCTTGCGTCCGAATGCTTCGCGCAAGCGTTTCTTCGCGCGTTCGAGCGTGCTCTTGCGCGACTTCGGCAGATTGCGTCCCGCGCGATTGATATAGAAATTGAGCATCGACATCGCCGATTGAAACGGCGAGCCTTTGCGTCGCGTGCTGCGTGTCGATGAGCGCTTGAGCGAGTCGGCGATTTCCTGCGCATTGCCCGTCTTGAAGATATCGCGCTGGATATCCATCGCGTCGCTCGTTTCCATCACGTGATGCGACCAGCGATGCGAGGCACGCTCCGGCTTCTTTCGAGCGCTCGCAAGCGAATGTCTTTGCCGTGTGCTGGGACGCTTGCCGCCGCCAGTTTTCTTCTTCGATGTAGTCGTTGCCATAGCCTCACCTCAACGCGCTTTACGATGATGCGTAACGAGCCGATGCGCCTCGCGCAACGCATCGACGATTGCCTTGTAGGCACGGTCGCGCGTGTCGGGATCGGGCGCCCGCAACGCGAACGAAGGATGATAGGTCGCGACGATCGCATGGCCTTGGTGTTCGATTGCATGCCCCATCGTCGCCTGCAATGTCGCTTTCGAATCGCGCAGCACGGACTTGAGCGCGGTCGAGCCGAGCGCGACGATCACCTTCGGTGCGATATCGCCCGTCTCGCGATCGAGCCAGTAATGACACGCGTCGATCTCGCGTTGCGCGGGCGTCTTGTGCAGACGTCGCTTGCCGCGTGGTTCCCATTTGAAGTGCTTCACGGCATTCGTCAAATACACCTCCTTGCGTGCGACGCCGGCCTCCTCGAGCGCGCGATCGAGCATTGCGCCCGCTGGCCCGACGAACGGCTTGCCCTGCAGATCCTCCTGATCGCCGGGCTGCTCGCCGACGATCATCATCGGCGCGTGACGCGGACCTTTGCCGGGCACCGCCTGCGTCGCATGTTCCCAGAGTGCGCAGCGGCGGCATTCGTCCAGCGATTCCGGAGTCTGGTCCGGTTCGACGCCAGGCTGTTTCGTGGCCATGTCTGCTCGCTCAGGCGTTCGCGATGCGCCGCGCGTCCTCCAGCGTGAGCGGCTCGCGCATCGCTTCGGCGAGACGGCACACGGCGACGTCGTGTTCGCATGCGATGACCGCGCCCACCCGTCCATCCTTCAGCAGATAGGCGATGAAATGCTGCGCGTCAAGATCGCCATCGATTTCAATGTCGTCCGGTTTTTCGACATGCCCGAGATAGTCGAAAGTCTTCTCGTAGTGATATGTCCAGAAGTAGGGCACGCCGACATACTCGCGTGTGCTGCCGGCCATGTTATAGGCGGCGACACGCGCATGCTGCTGTGCAACGCGCCAGTGTTCTATGCGCACACTTTGATCCGAGCGCGGCAGAGGAAAGCGCGCGATATCGCCAGCGGCGTATAGCGCGGGCGCGGCGAGCATCGTTGCATCGACGTTGACGGACCGATCATCGGCGAGCGCGAGGCCCGACAGAAACGATGTCGCCGGCTCGACACCCGTGCCCGCGATCACGACATCGGCCGCGATCCTTCCGCCCGAATCGAGGATCACTTCGCTGACGGCGTTCTCGCCTGCGAATTCGCTAATGCGCGCATTCATATGAAACGTCACGCCGTTCTTCTGGTGCAGCGTCCTGAACATCTCGCCGATACGCTCGCCGAACTGTTTCGCGAACGGCACCTTGCCCGGCGCGACGACCGTTACGTCGATCTCGCGCTTCCGCAAACACGAAGCCACTTCGAGCCCGATGAAACTCGCCCCGACGATCACCACGTGCTTGCACCCTTCGAGCGACGCGAGAATCGCGCGCGCATCGTCGCGCGTGCGCAGCAGATGCACGTATTCGAGTTTCGCGCCGGGAATATCGAGCGGCTTCGGAACGCCGCCGGTGCACACGAGCGCGGCTTCATACTCGATCTTCTGTCCGTTCGCGAGTTCGGCGCGCTTCTCCTTCGGATCGAGATGAACGGCCTGCGATTCGACGCGTTCGATATCGTGCTTCGCGAAGAAATCGTCGTCGAGCAGGGCAGGGACATCATCGGGCGGCATGTCGCCTGCAAGCGTGAACTTGCTGAGCGACGTGCGATCGTAGGGCTCGCGCGCATCGTCGCCCGCGAGCACGATGCGTCCGTCGAAGCCCGCTTCGCGCAACGCCGAACATGCGGCCGCGCCCGCTGCGCCCGCGCCGACGATGAGCATGGTCCTGCTCGCGTTCGCTTGCTTCTTCGACGCTTCGCCGCTGTCGATGGGCTGCGCGGACACATATACGTCGCCGTCCTTGATCGTCGCTTCGTAGCGCGTCAATGCCTTCAGCGGAGGCGGTTCGACGAGACTGCCGTCGCGCACTTCGAACGTGCCCTTGTGCCAGGGACAAACGATACGGCCGTTGCAGATCGCGCCTTCATCGAGCGGGCCGCCCGCGTGAGGACATTCGGCGGTATAGGCGCGCACGTCGTCGCCATCGCGCACGAGCAGGATCGGGATTTCCTTCGCGTCGTCGCCGCCTTTGACGCACACGCGTGTGCCGCGCTCGGCGGAAAGATCCGCGAAGCGCGCGACTTTATGCAGGGTGGGGGACATCGCACTCTCCGTTGGCTGAAGCATCAGGCCATGCGAAGAGCGCGAAGCAATTATCGGACCGCGAAAAAGCGCCTGTTTAAAGCGCTTCGGTCACCGCTCGTAGAAACTGGCGCGTGCGCTCATGTTGCGGTGCGGAGAAGAACTGCTGCGGCGGCGCCTGCTCAATGATCTTGCCTTGCGAGAAGAAGCACACGCGATCGGCGAAGTCCTTGGCGAAACCCATCTGGTGCGTGACCATCAGCATCGTGAGGTTGTGCTCTGCGCCGAGCCGTCGAATCACGGTGAGCACCTCGCCGCACAATTCCGGATCGAGCGCGGACGTCACTTCATCGAACAGCATGATTTTCGGGCGCATCGCGAGCGCGCGCGCAATCGCGACGCGCTGCTGCTGTCCGCCCGACAACTGCGACGGATAGTGATTGCACTTTTCGGAAAGGCCGACCATCGAAAGCAAATCGCGCCCGCGCTCGGTCGCTTCCTTCTTCGACAACCCGGCCACGCTCATCGGCGCTTCGATCACGTTCGCGAGCGCGCTCATGTGCGGAAACAGGTTGAAGCTCTGAAACACCATGCCGATCTTGCTGCGCACCTGGCGAACATGTCGCGGCGATGCGGGCACGAGCTTGCCGCCGCGCATCTCATGCGTGAGCGGTTCGCCGTCCACGTCGATGACGCCATCGGTGAGCGGGTCGAGCGTCATCAGCACGCGCAAGAGCGTGGACTTGCCCGAGCCGCTCGGCCCGATGATCGCCACCTTCTCGTTGCGGGCGACATCGAGATCGAGGCCGTCGAGCACGGTGAGCGCGCCATAGCGCTTGGTGACATTGCGAAAGCGCACCATCGGCGTGTTCGCGCTGGCATCGGCCGCTGCACCCAGCGCCGGGTCGAGGTCTCGTTTCATCTGCTGCTCCTGGAGTTGCATTACCGTGCGCCGTCCAGCGGGGTCTGAGTGGTCGATACGCGAGGCTGAACCATCATGGCAGCCTCACGCGCCGTTCGAGATGACGCACGCCCGAAGCGAACGTCACGCTGATGAGAAGAAAGAAGATCCCGGTCATGGTGATCGGCTCGAGATAGCGGAACGTCTCGGAACCGATGTTCTTCGCCTGCTGCATCAGTTCGACGACGGTGATCGCGGAGAGCACCGGCGTGTCCTTGAACATCGCGACGAGATAGTTGCCGAGCGCGGGAATCACCGGGCGAATCGCCTGCGGCAGAACCACGCCGGTATAAGTGCGCCACGGCGAAAGCGACAGCGCGCACGATGCTTCCCACTGTCCGCGCGCGACGCCGTTCAGTCCCGCGCGATACACCTCGGAGACATAGCACGCATAGTGCACCGCGATGCCGAGCGTGCCCGCCATCAGCGCGGACATCGTAAAGCCATAGAGCGGCGCGACATAGAAGAGCACATACACCTGAATCAGGAGCGGCGTGCTGCGAATGAACTCGATGAAGAACGCGGTCGTCTTCGCGAGCGGCGCGAACTCGCTGCGCCGCATGATCGCGAGCACGAGGCCGAGCACGAGCGCAATCGCGAAACCGACGAGCGTGATGCCGATCGTGTAAATCGCCGCGCGCGCCAGCTCGGGCAGGATATGCAGCGCGTATTTCACATCGAAGAGTTGACCCAGCGATGTCATGATGCAGCCCTCGGAACAGTGCGGCGAATGGCGACATGACTGCTCACGCGCCGCTCGAACACGCGCATGACGGCGACGATCACCTGCGCAAGCACGAAGTAGATCAGCAGCGTGAGACCGAAGACTTCCGCCGTCTTGAAGGTCGCCTCGTCGAGCTGGCGCGCGCGGAACGTGAGGTCCGAGAGCGTGATCAGCGAGACGAGCGACGTGCCCTTCAGAAGCTCGATCATCAGGTTGGTCGCGGGCGGCAGCGCGTTGATCATCGCCTGCGGCAGCACGATACGGCGCAACCGCGCGGCGGCAGGCATGTTCAGCGCAAGCGCCGCTTCATACTGGCCGCCGGGCACGGAACGCAGCGCGCCGCGCAGGATCTCCGAGCCATACGCGCCGTAGTGCAATCCCAGACCGACGATCGCAACCGTGAAAGGCGTCAGTTGCACGTTGAAGGGCGGCAGCGGCAGCACGAAGAAGAGCCAGAATAGTTGCACCAGCAGCGACGTGCCGCGAAACACCTCGACATACACGTTGCCGGCCCAGCGCACGGCGCGGTAAGGCGCGGCGCGCAACGCCGTCGCGACACCCGCCATGACGATCGCGAGCAGGATGCTGATGACGGCGATCTGGATCGTGACGAGCGTGCCCTTCATCATCAGGGGCAGAAGCTCATTGAGGTCACTCATGACGGTTCCTCGCAAATTGATGAACGCTGCGCGTCGCTATGCAACGATGTTCAACCGGCGCACAACTCCGGCGCCTTCTTGGTCGTTACGTTGGTCTTGTCGAAGCCGAAGGGTTTGACTGTTTTCAGGTGATCGTCGGTGCCGAGCCACTGATGCAGTTCCTTGTTGACGGCATCGCGCAGGTCCGTGTCTTCGGGGCGAAACGCGAGCGCGCCATAACCGGTGTGCTTCGGATCGTCGTTGAACTGGCTGATCGCTTCGACCTGCGGGCCGCCCTTTTCGGCGAGACCTTTCATCGTCAATGCGGTGCCGACCGCTGCATCGGCGCGACGCGCGCGCACGGCCTGCAATTGCGCGGTGGTGTCCGGAACCTGCAGGATCTGATCGTCCTTGATACCGGCCTGGCGCGCATAGCCCAGCTCGGCCGTTCCTGCCATCACAGCAAGTTTCGTGTCCGGTTGCTTCGCGACATCGGCATAGCTGTGCAGAGCCTTCGGATTGCCCTTCATCGTCAGCAGCGTGTCGGGAATCTGGTATTGCGGATCGGCGAAGGCCACCTGCTTGCAGCGTTCCGGCGTGATGTACATGCCCGCCGCGATCACGTCGAAGCGTCCGGCCTTGAGGCCCGGGATCAATGCGCCCCATTCGGTCAGCACTGCATCGACCTTCTTCACGCCGAGCTTGGCGAACACTTTCTTCGCGATTTCGGGCGATTCGCCGGTCACGGTGCCGTCGGGCGTCGTGTAGGCGAACGGCGTTTCGTTCGCGTAGCCGATACGCACCTCGCCGGTGCGCTGGATGCGCTGCAACGTGGTTTCCGCGCTCGCGCTCGTGGTGTAGGCGGCAAGGCTCGCTGCCGCGACGCACGCCGCTGCCAGCATGCCAGACAGTCGCTTCGTGTTCATATCGTTCCCGTAGTGATGGTTCTTCAAGCGTGGTCGAGTAGGCAATCCAATGGCGCGAACGCGCGAGACACAGAGAAAACCCTTATTCCGCAGGGCTTTGAAGCGACTCGCAGCGCAGCCACCAACGCAGAATACAAAGCCATATATTTGTTCCGATTGCTCTAGGACAATTATTTTCATGCGCGCTTTTGCGCCACTATTGCGCATGGAACGAGGCATGTGAGGAGCAGGAAGTGAATGAACGATGGCGCGACGCCGTGCGCACGGTGCAGGGCGTGCAGTCCAAATACAAGCGGCTCGTCAAGGCGATGGCCGCCGACATAGAAAGCGGCGCGCTCGCATCGGGCGAACGCTTGCCGCCGCAACGCGAAGTCGCGGCGGATCTCGCGATCAGCGTGCAGACCGTCACCAACGCGTACAAGGAACTCGAACGGCAAGGGCTGATTCGTTGCGAAGTCGGGCGCGGCAGCTTCGTCAGCGCGCGCGTGACCGAAACGATGTCCAACTACATGCTCGACACGGCCGAGCGCTCGGTGGTCGATTTTTCCATCGCGCGCATCGTGCATACGCCCGAGCACGACGCGATGTGGCGCAAGGTCTGCGCGACGCTGTCCACCATCGAGGATCAGCCGTGGATTCGCGCATTCAGGCCGATTGCGGGCTTCGACAGCCATCGTCAGGCGGGCGTCGAATGGCTCGCGTCGCTCAACATGCCCGCGAAGGTGGAGACGCTGCTCGTCACCAATGGCGTCGCGCACAGCATCTTTCTGGCGCTGGCGAGCATCGTCGGGCCGGGCGATACGGTGCTGTGCGAAAGCCTCACGGATCACGGCGTGATCGGCTCGGCAAACGTGCTGGGGTTTACGCTCAAGGGTCTGGAGATCGACGAGCACGGCATTCGCCCGGAGCACTTCGAGGAAGTCTGCGACAGCGAGCGTGTGAGCGCGCTCGTCTGCACGCCGACACTGAACAATCCCACGGTCGCGATGATGACCGATTCGCGCCGCCGCGCGATTGCGCGCATCGCGGAGCGCTACGGCGTGTATGTGGTCGAGGACGATGTCTACGGCGCGTTGCCCGCCAAAACGCAGACGCCCATCGCGAGCCTGATTCCCGAACTCGCGTTCTATTGCACGAGCATGACCAAGTCGGTGCTGAGCGGTCTGCGTACCGGCTTCATGACCGTGCCGCGGCGGCTCGCATTGCGCGCGGAAAGCGTGTTGCGCGTGAGTTGCTGGATGGCGACGTCGCCGATCGCGGAAGTCAGCGCGCGCTGGATCATGGACGGCACGGCGCAGCGTCTCGTGCAGATTCAGCGCGAGCGGCTTGCGGCGCGTCAGAGCGTCGTGCGCGAAGTGCTCGGCGAATATGTGCTCGGCAGTCATCCGAACGCGCTATCCGTCTGGTTGCGCGTCCCCGACGAATGGGAAGCGGAGCGCATCACGCGCGAGTTGCGCAATCGCAATATCGCGGTGACGTCGCCCGATCCGTTCCTCGTGCGCGGCGCGGACCGGCCCAATGCAGTGCGGCTGTGCGTGGGCGCGGAAGTCGGCGAGAGCACGTTCCGCACGGCTGTCGAAACCATGCGCGAAGTCTTCGGCCAGTTCCCGCACGTACATGACTTCAACTAAATGAACTAGGACAATCGAAAACGATTTTTTAGGACATTAGACTGGGTTGCATCGATACCCGAACTCGCAGCTCAGTCACTTATGTCAGCACTCACGCTCGCCGATGTCTACCGCGCCCGCCAGCGCATCGAAGGCCGCGCGCTCGTCACGCCGCTGGTTCATTCGTTGTCGCTCTCGCGCCTCGCGGGCGTGCCGGTTCATCTCAAGCTCGAAACGCTGCAACCCACGGGCAGCTTCAAGTTGCGCGGCGCGACCAATGCGCTCGCGCAGATCGCGGAACAAGGCTGCACGCGTGTCGTCACGGCATCGACGGGCAATCATGGCCGCGCGGTCGCGCACGCGGCACGCGCGCTCGGCATCGAAGCGGCGGTGTGCATGTCGTCGCTCGTGCCGAAGAACAAGGTCGATGCGGTGGCCGCGCTCGGCGCGCGCGTCGTCATCGAGGGCAAGAGTCAGGACGATGCGCAGAGGGAAGCGCAACGTCTCGTGCGTGAAGAAGGCTATGCCTTCGTGCCGCCTTTCGACGATGAACGCGTGATCGCGGGACAGGCCACCATCGGCCTCGAAATTCTCGAAGCGCTGCCGGATACGGAGAGCATTGTCGTGCCCTTGTCGGGCGGCGGGCTTTTCAGCGGCATCGCGTTCGCTGCAAAGAACATTCGCGCCGACGTGAAGCTGATCGGCGTCTCCATGCAACGCGGAGCCGCGATGCACGCGAGTCTCGCAGCGGGCAAGCCGGTCTTCGTCGATGAACTGGAGACGCTCGCCGATTCGCTCGGCGGCGGCATCGGCCTCGATAACCGGCATACGTTCTCCATGACGCGCGATCTCATCGACGACATCGTGCTGCTCGATGAAGTGTCTATCGCGCGCGGCATCGTGCATGCGTATCGCGAAGAGCGGCTCGTCGTCGAAGGCGCGGCGGCGGTGGGCATCGCGGCGCTGCTCGATGGCGCGATCGCCGTGCAGGACGGACCCATCGTCATCGTCGTGAGCGGCAGCAACATCGATATCGAAACACATCGTCGCCTGATCGGAGCGGCCTGAACCCATGTCCAACATCGATACCTCCACCGTGCTGCTCGGGCAGGCGCAATTGCGCAAGCTCGTGCCGCTCGACCTCGACGCGATCGAACAAGTCGAAGCCGCTTTCAGATCGCTCGCGACAGAAGCCGTTGCGATGCCGCCGATCTTGCGTCTCGACATTCCCGAGCACGCAGGCGAAGTCGATGTGAAAACCGCTTATTTGCCGCGCTTTCCGAGCTTCGCGATCAAGGTGAGCCCGGGCTTCTTCAACAATCCGTCGCTCGGTTTGCCGAGCCTGAACGGTCTGATGCTGGTGCTGTCGGCGCGCACGGGTCTCAGCGAGGCCGTATTGCTCGACAACGGTTATCTCACCGCGGTGCGCACCGCTGCGGCGGGTGCTGTCGCATCACGCTGGCTCGCGCGCAAGGATGCGAAGCGCGTGGCGATCATCGGCGCTGGCGAGCAGGCGCGTCTGCAATTGAAGGCGTTGCGGCTCGTGCGCGCTATCGAGCATGTCACCGTATGGGCGCGCGATGCCGAAAGCGCGCATCGATTCGCGCGTGACTGTGACGGCTTGCCATGCGATGTCGCAGGCAACGTCAATGAAGCGCTGAAGCATGCGGACATCGCCATCACGACGACGCCGAGCCGAGAGCCTTTGATTCACGCGCGCGATCTGCATCCCGGCCTGCATATCACGGCGATGGGATCGGATGCCGAGCACAAGAACGAAATCGCGCCGGACGTGTTTGCGAAAGCGCGCTATGTATGCGACCGCTTGCAGCAAGTGCGCGTGCTGGGCGAACTGCATCATGCGATCGAAAAAGGCGTGATCGCAGCCGATGCTTCATTTGCCGAACTCGGCGAAGTCATCGTGCAGAAGGCGCGGGGCCGCGCGCACGATGACGAGATCACCGTGTGCGATCTCACCGGCACCGGCGCACAGGACACCGCGATCGCAACGCTCGCCATTCAGCGTGCGCGCGGGAGTCATGCAGGAACCATTTTCCACAACGATGTGACCGCTTGATAGAGGGGACGATGTCCGAAATCATGCAACAGAAGAAAGCGGATGAACGAGGGGCGCCCGTGGTACGCCTGCCGTTCGAGCGCAGCGAGTACGACGCGCGCATCGCGAAGACGCGGCGTGCGATGGAGAAGGCGGGCATCGATCTGATGATCGTGACCGACCCGACCAACATGGCATGGCTCACCGGCTACGATGGCTGGTCGTTCTACGTGCATCAATGCGTGCTGCTCGCGATGGAAGGCGAGCCGGTCTGGTACGGCCGCGGCCAGGACGCGAACGGAGCAAAGCGCACGGTGTTCATGTCGCACGACAACATCGTCGGCTATCCGGATCACTACGTGCAATCGTCGGTGCGTCATCCGATGGATTATCTGTCGAGCGAAGTGATCGCGGCACGCGGTTGGGACAAGAAGCGCATCGGCGTCGAGATGGACAACTACTACTTCAGCGCGAAGGCGTATGCGTCGTTGACGCAGCATCTGCCGGACGCGAAGTTCGTGGATGCCACCGCGCTCGTGAATTGGCAGCGCGCGGTGAAGTCGCCGCGCGAGATCGAATACATGCGCGTAGCGGCGCGCATCGTCGAGAAGATGCATGCGCGCATTCTCGACAAGGTCGAGCCGGGCATGAAGAAGAGCGACCTCGTCGCGCAGATTTACGAAGCGGGCATTACGGGCGCCGATGGTTATGGCGGCGACTATCCGGCGATCGTGCCGCTGTTGCCGACCGGTTCCGATGCCGCCGCGCCGCATCTCACATGGGACGACTCGGCATTCACCGCGAACGCGGGCACGTTCTTCGAAATCGCCGGATGCTTCAAGCGTTATCACTGCCCGCTCTCGCGCACGGTGTATCTCGGCAAGCCGCCGCAGCATTTCATCGAAGGCGAGAAGGCGGTTGTCGAAGGCATCGAAGCGGGTCTCGCGATGGCGAAGCCGGGCAATAAAACCGAGGACATCGCCAATGCGTTCTTCGCGGTGCTGCGCAAGTTCGGCATCGAGAAGGACAGCCGCTGCGGCTATCCGATCGGCGCGAGCTATCCGCCCGATTGGGGCGAGCGCACGATGAGTTTGCGTCCGGGGGACAAGACTGTCCTCGAACCCGGCATGACCTTCCATTTCATGCCGGGTCTCTGGCTCGACGACTGGGGCCTCGAAATCACGGAGAGCATCCTGATTACGGATACCGGCGTCGAGACCTTCTGCAACACGCCTCGCAAATTGTTCGTGAAGGAGTAGCACGATGCGCGCGTCACCGATCAGCCCGACCATCGACTTCGACGCCGATGGAGAACAGCACGGCTTCCTGAAGCTGCCGTACTCGCGCAACGATTCCGCGTGGGGCGCCGTGATGATTCCGGTCACCGTGATCAAGCGCGGCGACGGACCGACTGCGCTGCTCACGGGCGGCAATCATGGCGACGAGTACGAAGGGCCGATCGCGCTGGCGAAGCTCGCATCGACGCTCAAGGCCAGCGACGTGAACGGCCGCGTGATCATCGTGCCGTTCATGAACTATCCCGCGTTTCGTGCGGGCTCGCGCACCTCGCCGATCGACGCGGGCAACCTGAATCGCAGCTTCCCCGGCAAGCCGGACGGCACGGTGACGGAGAAGATCGCGGATTACTTTCAGCGGCATCTGTTGCCGCTCGCCGATTACGTGCTCGATATCCACGCGGGCGGCCGCACGCTCGACTTCCTGCCGTTCGCGGCGATTCACGTGCTGAACGACGCGACGCAGCAATCGCGCTGCGAAGCCGCGATGCGCGCGTTCGGCGCGCCGTACTCGATGCGCATGCTGGAGCTCGATAGCATTGGTCTCTATGACAGCGCGGCAGAGGAAGCGGGCAAGGTGTTCGTATCGACGGAACTGGGCGGCGGCGGTTCGTCGACTGCGAAGAGCGTCGCGGTTGCGGAGCGTGGCGTGCATGGCTTTCTCGCGTATGCTGGCATCATCGAAAAACGAGTGACGCGCGGCGAAGCGCGTACGACGACGCTGCTCGACATGCCGGACGGTTCTTGCTACACGACGAGCGAGCATACGGGCCTGCTCGAAATGTGCCGCGATCTCGGCGACATGGTGAAAGCGAACGACGTGCTCGCGCGCGTGTATGACATCACGCGCACGGGCGCGGCGCCGGTCGAATATCGCGCGAAGCGTGACGGGTTGCTGGCGGCGCGGCATTTTCCGGGCCTTGTACAAACGGGCGATACCGTGGCTGTGGTCGCGGATATCGTCGAACGCAACATTGCTGTGAGCGTTTAATTTGATCAAGCTCGACCGCTACGATCTGGCCATCCTGCGTATTCTTGCGCGGGATGGCCGCATTACGAAATCGCGCCTGGCGGATGAGGTCAATCTTTCGATCTCGCCTGCATGGGAGCGCGTGAAGAAACTCGAAGACAGCGGACTCATCAAGGGTTATCGCGCGGATATCGACTGGACGGCTGCTTTCAAGGGCAGCCGTATCGTTGTCGAGGTGACGCTTTCGCGTCATACCGCGCAGGATATGCGGCGTTTCGAGGAACGTGTTTGTTCTGCTTCCGAGATCGTGCAATGTTTTGCCACCGGGGGTGGCGTGGATTATGTGCTGCATGTCGTGGCGCGGGATATCGATCACTATCAGCGGTTCATCGATTCTTTGCTCGTCGAGGAGCTGGGGATCGAGAGGTATTTCACTTATATCGTTACTAAAGTCGTCAAGGATGTGGCGGGTGGCCCGCCGGATGGGGTTGATGATTTGGTGTGATCTTTTTTGCTTTTGCTTTTGCTTTTGCTTTTGTTTTTGCTTTCGCTTTTGCTTTCGGGGAATCCTGATTTCGTGTTGGTCTATTAGCACTGCCCCTGTGCGGGGCGGCAGTCACTTTCTTTGCTGCTGCAAAGAAAGTAACCAAAGAAACAGCTCTCCCCAGCCTAAGCACTTCACACCGGCCGCGGCACAGGCGATTGGCTGAATGGCCCGGCAGTAGCGAGTGCCCCCACAAGCAGATAAGGGCTTGGACCGCGCACGGTCTGCAGCACCAAATGTTTAAGCGCGCTGGTTCAGCACCAAATAGCTCCGGCCCGCTTCGCGGCCGATGGGTCAATCGGGTTTGCGCGTGCTTCTTCTCGATGGTTTCCCTCGCATACCCAACGGCAGCGCGTAGCGCTGTGCCGAAGCTATTTGGTGCTGAACCATTCCATAGTGCGGTGCGATGTGTCAGACCGTGCGCGATCCAAGCCCGATTGGGCCTGTGAGGGCGACACTTAGGCGAGGGCCACCACGGGCTGGCAAGCATGGCCAAACTGCGTGTGACCGCGGGCGATGAGAAGCTGCTTTCTTTGGTTACTTTCTTTGCAGCAGCAAAGAAAGTGACCCCCGCCCCGGGGAGGGGCAGTGCTAATAGACCGACACGAACACAGGATTCCACGAAAGCCGAGAAACCTTAAGAACCACAACCCCAAACAGAAAAAATACCAACCCGCCACAGCGATAACAAAAAAACCACCGACTGCAAGCCCCATAGACTAGACGCATCGAATCAAGCAAGCGAAACGCACGCTGTGAGCAAGGAGACAAACATGCTGCTGGGTCATCCCGTTCTATTCAAATCGCTGTGTTACATCGACGGCCGCTGGGTTCATAGCGAAAGCGCCGCATCGATCGCGGTAACCAATCCCGCGGATCAAAAAGTTATCGGCCACGTCCCGATGCTCGAGCAATCGCAAATCAAAGACGCAATCGACGCCGCCGATCGCGCATTCCAGTCCTGGCGCTGGATGCCGCAACAAAAGCGCAGCGCGCTGCTCTTGCGCTGGCACGAACTCATCATGCGTCATCAGTCCGACCTCGCGGGCATTCTGTCTCTCGAACAGGGCAAGCCGCTCGCCGAATCCAAAGGCGAGATTGCATACGCGGCGAGTTTCGTCGAGTGGTTCGCGAACGAAGCCAAACGTCTGACGGGCCGCACCATTCCCACGCATATCGACGGCGCACATCTCGGCACGGTGATGGAGCCGGTCGGTGTCGCCGCGCTCATCACGCCGTGGAACTTTCCGGTCGCGATGATCACGCGCAAGGCCGCCGCCGCCATCGCAGCGGGCTGTACCGTCGTCGTCAAACCCGCACACGAAACGCCATTCTCCGCGATCGCGCTCGCGCAACTCGCCGAAGAAGCTGGCTTCCCGCCGGGCGTGTTCAACGTCGTCATCGGCGAACCGCAAATGGCGATGGAAACGCTCGTCAGTGATACGCGTGTGCGCGCCGTGAGCTTCACGGGCTCGACGCGCGTCGGCGGTCTCGTGGCCAGGACAGCGGCGCAAGCGGGCATCAAGAAGCTCGCGCTGGAACTGGGCGGCAATGCGCCTTTCATCGTGACGGAAGATACGGACCTGGAACAGGCCGTGCGCGTCGCAGTGGGCGCGAAGTTTCAAACGTCGGGTCAGGATTGCTGCGCTGCAAACCGCATTCTCGTCGCGCGTCCGCTTTATGAACAATTCGTTGAACGCTATACGGAAGCGGTAAAAAAGCTGAAAGTAGGGACCGCATTCGAAGCGAATGTCGATGTGGGCCCGCTCATGCATCAGGCCGCATTCGATGCGACCGTCGCACGCGTCGAGGATGCGAAAGCGCAGGGCGCGCGCATCACCGTGGGCGGCAACGCGCATTCGCTCGGCGGCTGGTTTTATGAACCGACCGTCGTCGCCGATGCCAAACCAGGCATGCGCATTTACGACGAAGAGAACTTCGCGCCGATCTCCGCGATTTCCCCGTTCGATACGCTCGACGAAGCCATCACGCGCGCGAACGACACGGAGTACGGCCTCGCCGCCTACGTCTGCGCGAATCGCATCGACACGATCTTCCAGCTCGTGCGTCGGCTCGACTTTGCGATGGTGTCGGTCAATGGCGTGAAGTTCACCGGCGCGCCGATTCCGTTCGGCGGCATGAAGGCATCGGGTCTCGGCCGCGAAGGCGGCGCTGAAGGCTTCGAGCCCTTCGTCGAAACGAAATACTTTTGCCTCGGCAATCTCGGCCTGCCGCTCACGAGCGCGGCCTGAAAGAAACATCCTCAAAGACACGCATCATCGAATCAAGGAGAAGCATATGACCCAGCAAAATCAATCGCTCGAGCAACTGTTCGCCGAAGACCGCGCGCATTTCATGCATCCATCGACGCATGCGCACGATCACGCCAGCGGCGCGCTGCCCGGCAAGATCGTCACGGGCGCGAAGGGCATCCGCATTCAGGATCATCAGGGCAAAAGTTATATCGATGCATTCGCGGGTCTCTATTGCGTGAACATCGGCTATGGCCGCACCGAAGTCGCGGAAGCGATCTATGAGCAGGCGAAAAAGCTCGCGTATTACCACACGTATGTCGGCCACTCGACGGATACGATCATCGAATTGTCCTCGCGCATCATCGACTGGTCGCCCGAAGGCATGAAGAAGGTGTACTACGGCATGTCGGGATCGGATGCGAACGAAACGCAGATCAAGATCGTCTGGTACTACAACAATGTGCTCGGCCGTCCGAACAAGAAGAAGATCATTTCGCGCGAGCGCGGCTATCACGGGTCGGGCATCGTGACGGGCAGCCTTACCGGATTGCCGAGCTTTCATCAGAACTTCGATCTGCCGATCGAACGCGTGAAGCACACGGTTTGCCCACACTGGTATCGGAAAGCGCCGGCCGGCATGAGCGAAGCGCAATTCACCGCGTATTGCGTGGAAGAACTGGAAAAGCTGATCGCGAAGGAAGGCGCCGATACGATCGCCGCATTCATCGCCGAACCGGTGATGGGCACGGGCGGCATCATCGCGCCGCCGCAAGGCTACTGGGAAGCGATCCAGGACGTGCTCAGGAAGCACGACATCCTCCTGATCTCCGATGAAGTCGTGTGCGGCTTCGGCCGTCTCGGCTCGAAGATGGGCGCGCAGCACTTCGGCATCAAGCCGGACCTCATCACCGTCGCGAAGGGCCTGACGAGCGCGTATGCGCCGCTGTCGGGCGTGATCGTCGGCGAGAAGGTGTGGGATGTTATCGAAAAGGGTTCGCAGGAATTCGGGCCGATGGGTCACGGCTGGACCTATTCGGGACATCCGATTTGCGCGGCCGCTGCGATCGCCAATCTGGATATCCTCGAACGTGAGAACCTCACGCAGAATGCCGCCGATGTCGGCGCGTATTTGCAGCAGCAATTGCACACGGCTTTCGATGCGCATCCGCTCGTCGGTGAAGTGCGCGGCGCGGGCATGCTTGCGGCGCTCGAATTCATGGCCGACAAGGACGCGCGCACGCCGTTCGATGCGGTGCTGAAGGTCGGCCCGAAGGTATCGGCGGCGGCGCTGGAACGCGGCGTGATCGCGCGCGCGATGCCGCATGGCGATATCCTCGGCTTCGCGCCGCCGCTCGTCACGACGCGTGCCGAAGTGGACGAAATCGTCGGTATCGTGAAGCAGGCCGTGGATGTGGTGGCGAACGAGGTGATCGGTTCGGCGCTCACGACTCAGGCGATCTGAGCTTTTTGCAACTGTGGTGGTAGCGAGGGCCCGCGAAAGATGCGGGCCTTTTTATTTGCCGCGAAGTGGTACGCGCGTTGCTGCATAGCTTTCGACCAGATCGAAAGGAGACTTACGATGAGCGATAGTGAAGAGAAGCGCCATCAGCAACCGCATTCGGCGCCTAATCCGAATGCGGCGGAAATCGAACCTGAGAATCGGCGGCTGGATCAACATCCGCATCAGACGGCGGAAGTGCCTTACGGCTCGGGCAATGAGCCGGAGGTCGCGGGCAAGGGTGGTTTCGACGCACAGGATGCGGAGCTTCCGCGTCCAGCGAATAAACATACGGAACCGCTGCAACGCAAATAAAGATCTTCCGATAGCCCCAAAAACAAAACGGCCACTTTTATGGCCGTTTTGTCATTTTCGATTAGCGGGTGGCTATGTACATCGTGATTTCGAAGCCGAAGCGCATATCGGTGAAACTCGGGGTTTCCCACTTCATAGAGCCTCCTTGTGCTTGATTGGCCAGACGGATGCCGGGCCATTGCGCGGTTCATCTGCTGCGGGCGCCGTGCAAAGCCGCGCATCCTAAATCGACGCTCTTTCATCCTAGCGCGATAACACATGATGCACGATTAGAAATTGCACCGGCGTTCATTTAATTTATCTATAGCGTCTGCCATCGATCGATTCGGGACAAGGGATTACCCTATACAGACAGTATTGCTCCGATAATAATGCCGCATCGCGATATCCGTTCAAAACTCGTGCGAGATCAGCCCGTACGCATTGCCTCGCGCATCACCGCGTCCGCGCTGTCGAAATGACGATTGGTCATCTTTTCGAGCACGGCGATGACTTCGCCGTCCGCGCCGTTGCTTTTCGCCAGCGCCATGAGCTTTTCCTTGCCCATCGGATAATCGGCGCCCTTGAGCGCGCGTGCGATCTCTTCCGGCGGCGGTTCGTCCGGATGTCGATGATTCTGCGAATGCGCGGGATGCTGTGCCATTTACGCCTCCTTTCGATTCGACGATAACGCTTACGAATCAGCAACGCGCGTACCCGTCGCGTCTGGAGGCTTATAAGCGCCTCATAGCGCCGCGCTTGCCGTAGTCGAACGCGGTGCGAGCGATGCGCGGGTGAGTGCGTCGAGCGGAAGCGGTTTGTCGAAGAAATAGCCCTGCGCTTGCGCCGCGCCCATGTCGCGTAGCACGGCGAGCGTAGCCGCATCCTCGACGCCTTCTGCTACGAGCGTCAGATCGAGCGATTCGGCCATGCGCACGATGGCCCGCACGATCGCCCGGCTGCGCGGACTTTCGGTCAGTTCAAGAATGAATGACTTGTCGATCTTCAGGCCCGTGAACTGATACTGGTGCACATAGCTGAGCGACGAGAAGCCGGCGCCGAAATCATCGAGCACCACGGACATGCCGTTGTCCGCGAGGCGCTGCATCGTGCGGCGCGCGAGCGCGGGTTCGGCGACGAGCGCGCCTTCCGTCAACTCGAGACATACGCGCGACGGCGATACGCGATAACGTCGCAATAGCGCGAGCACGTCATCGGCGAATTCAGGGCGCGTCATGCTATAGCTGGAGCAATTCACATGCACCGGCGGCCAGTGCGCAAAATGCGCATTGGAGAGAATCGCCGCAACGCGCTCGAGCATGTAGAGATCGAGCCTGCCGATGAGTCTCAAGCCTTCGACCGAAGGAAGAAACTCGCCCGGCCCGACGAGGCGTCCATCGGGCTGACGCCAGCGTATCAATGCTTCGAGCGCGACGACTTCGCCACTCTTCACATCGACGATAGGCTGAAAGTAGGGCAGCAGTTCGTCGTCGCGCTTGATCGCATTGCGCAGCGCGCCTTCGCGTTCCACCTGGTCCGACACCTGGCGTCGCAGTTCCTGATTGAACACGACGAAGCTGTCGCGGCCCGCGTTCTTCACGCGATACATCGCGGTATCGGCATCGCGCAAAAGATCCGCGGGCTCGGTATGGAACTGGCTGTCCGCACTCACGATGCCGATGCTGCACGACGAAAACACCACATGCTCTTCGATATGAAACGGCAGATCGAACGCGGCGAGAATGCGCTTCGCGATCGATACCGCATCGCGCACGTGCGCATTCGGCGAAAGCACGGCGAATTCATCGCCGCCCAGACGCGCGAGCAGATCCGTCGAACGCAGGCAATCACGAAGACGCGCGGCGGCTTGCACGAGCAGCATGTCGCCGAAGTGATGGCCGAGACTGTCGTTGACGACCTTGAAGCGGTCGAGGTCGATGAACATCACCGAAAGCTGTTCGTCGCGCGTCTGATAGTCACGCCATGCGCAACGCAACCTCTGCATCAGATGGCTGCGATTGGGCAGGCCCGTCAATGCATCGTGCGAGTTCTCGTAGAGAAGGCGCGCGTTGACATCGTCGAGTTCGCGCGTGCGGGCCTGCACGCGTGCTTCGAGTTCGAGGTTCGCGGCATGCAGCGCTTCGGCATCGCGACGGCGCGAGAGCGCGGTGTCGATATGGCGCGATACGAAGGTCAGCAATTCCTGATCGCGCAACGAATAGCGCACGAGCGGCGAATAGCTTTGCACGGCGAGCACGCCTCGCACGACGTCGCCATCGAAGAGCGGAATGCCGAGCCACGAGCGCAGGCGCACTTCGCTGTGCTCGATCTCGAATGCCCCCTCTTCGATGAGACGCAATGCTTCCGAATGATCGATGAGCCGCGCGCGCCGCTCGTGAATCACGTATTCCGTGAGGCCGCGCTGATTGCGTCGCGGTGCGGGGCGCTCCTGCACGATCTCATCGACGTAATACGGGAACGACACTTCTCCCGTCTTCGTTTCGAAGAGCGCGATATAGAAGTTGCGCGCATAGAGCAGCTCGCCGACGATACCGTGCAGGCTGCGAAAGAACTCCATCGTGTCGCCTGGACGGCTGGACAATTCGGCGATCTGATACAGCGCTGCCTGCAAGTGCTCGGAACGCTCGCGCTCCGCGATGCCATGACGCAGCGCCGCGTTGAGCTTCGACAATTCGGAGGTGCGCCGCGCGACCTGCTCTTCGAGATCGGCGCGGTGCAGGATACGGTCGAGCGCCATCGCCACATGGCGCGCGACGACGAGAAAGAGCGCGCGGTCCTCGGCGGTGTAGATGCGCGACACGTCGTAGACCTGCATTGCGAGCATGCCGAACACTTCGTCGCTGGCGTTCTTGAGCGGCGCGCCCATCCAGAACTCGGGGCGATCGCCGATGCAATAGAAACGGCCCGCGCGCTCGGCCGCGCAGATATCGGCCGCGGTGATGAAAAGCGGCTGCGCGCTCGTGAGCACCTGACCGGTCATCGATAGATGCGCCGGATTCAGAATGTCGTAGTTCTCTGCCGCGACGACATCGGTATCGATCACATCAACGTAATACGGATAGGTGACCCGGCCCGTCTTGCGATCGTAGAGCGCGAGATAGAAGTTCTCTGCGTCGATGAGCGTGCCGAGCCGTTCGTGTACGCCGCGCAGAAAATCGGCGCGCTCGGGCACGGAGCTCGCGAGATAAGCGATTTCATAGAGCACGCGCTGCGTGAGTTGCGCGCGCGCGAGAACATCGGCCTGCACGCGCTCGCCGAGCGTGCGCGCGAGTTCGGCGAGATGCGCGTCGTCGCGATGCGTGACAGGCGCGAGCAGCCAGCCGAGTGCGCTTTCGCCGCGCCCGGTTGGCCACGCATGCCAGCCCTGCGTCGCGCATAGGTCCGCGAGACGTTCTTCCGCGATGTCATGCGGCCATGCTTGCGCGTTGGGCAGCGGTGCATCGCCGCGCCGCTCCAGATGCAATTGCTCGCCCGCGCGATACCACGCCCATTGCTGCGGGCAGCCCGTCGCGGCGGCCTCGCGCAGCAAGGCATCGATCGATGGCGCGACGCGGGCGAAGACCTTATCGTCGGTCGCCGTCGCGGCTGCAGGTTCGACCGCGGTTGCGCGGGCAACCTGAGCGTCGTACGCGGGAAACACACTCATCGGCGCTCCAGGCCATATTGTCGCCACGGCGGGCGGTTCTCGTTCAGCGACTGCGTGCGCACGCGGCCCCGGGCGCGCGTCTCAAGCAAACGTTCTAAATGGGGTAACGGCAGCGAGCATACAGGCTTGAGTGCGCGGGACAAAAAAAGCCGGGGCGACGAAACAATATGGGCATTCATGCCGGATGTGCGGCGTCGGCGCGGTCGTGTCCGGTAAATCTCTCGCGATAAGCCTGCGGCGAAACGCCGAGCGAACGCAGAAAACCACGGCGCATGGTTTCTTCGGTGCCGAAGCCGCAGCGCGCGGCGACACGCTTCACGGGCAGCGCCGTATCGCCGAGCAGCCGCCGCGCCGCTTCGAGGCGCATGTGTTCGATCGAGCGCGCGGGCGTCGTGCCGGTCTGCGCGCGGTAATGGCGCACGAAGCTGCGCTCGCTCATGCCGACGCGCGCGGCCAGCACGCCGACCGATAAATCCGCCGCCAGGTTTTCGGCGATCCACGCGTGCAACTCGCCGAATCGTTCGCCCGATTTCTGCAGCGACAGCGCCGCGCTGAACTGCGCCTGCCCGCCGGGGCGCTTTAGAAACACGACGAGCTGGCGCGCGACGTCGAGCGCCAGCGCGCGCCCTAAATCGTCCTCGACGAGCGCGAGCGACAGATCGATGCCCGCCGTGACGCCGGCGGACGTCCACACGTCGCCGTCGCGGATAAAGATCGGATCGGGCTCGACGTGAACCGACGGAAAGCGCGTGGCGAGTTCCGCACAGCGCGTCCAGTGCGTGACCGCGCGGCGCTCGTTCAGGAGGCCCGCCGCCGCGAGCAGAAACGCGCCGGTGCAGACCGACGCGGTGCGCCGCGCGTGCGTCGAGCGCGCGCGCACCCAGTCGACCAGTTCGCGGTCATGCACCGCTCTGTGCACGCCCCATCCGCCCGCGACGATCAGCGTGTCGCACGCTTCGTTCGCGTCGGGCAACACGTCGCCGACGAGCCCCAGTCCCGCCGACGCTTTGACCGTGCCGCTTCGCGAAACGACGCGCGGACGATACGGCGGCGGCAAGCCCGCCGCCACGGCCAGATCGTTCGCCGACGCGAACACCTGCAAGGGACCGGCGACATCGAGCAACTGGACGTCAGGGAAGGCGAGCACGTCGATGGTGCGTGGGACGTCGGTCGGCATGGCGGTCTCCCGGAGCGAGAGAGGAATTGGCGGAAAACGTGGGTTCTGTGTCAACTTCGCCATAGCGTAGCGGCGTAGCATCGGTTCGTCTACTGCATACAATCGACCAAGGAGAAGACGATGACGCTACACATCGGCCTGTTGCTGTTCCCGCGCGTGCAGCAACTCGACATGACCGGCCCCTACGACGTTTTCGCGTCCATGCCCGACGTGAAGGTGCATCTCGTCGCAAAGACGGGCGAACCGGTGAAATCGAGCGCCGGCATGATTTTGACCCCCGACGCGACCTACGCCGATTGCCCCGCGCTCGACGTGTTGTGCGTGCCGGGCGGATCGGGCGTCGGCGATCTGATGGAGGACGAGGCGACGTTCGCGTTCCTTCGCAAGCAGGCGGCGAGTGCGCGATACGTCACGTCGGTGTGCACCGGTTCGCTCGTGCTCGGCGCGGCGGGCCTGTTGCGCGGCAAACGCGCGACGACGCACTGGGCGTATCACGAACTGCTCGCGGAACTGGGCGCCATACCGGTGCACGGACGCGTGGTGCGCGACGGCAACGCGTGTTTACCGGCGGCGGCATCACGGCGGGGATCGATTTCGCGCTGACGCTCGCGGCGGAACTCGTCGGCGAACACGAGGCGCAGGCGATTCAATTGCAGATGGAATACGCGCCCGCGCCGCCGTTCGATTCGGGCGATCCGGCGCACGCGCCCGCGGCTGTCGTCAGCGATGTGCGCGAACGGTGCGCGCCGTCGCTGGCGCAGCGTGGCGCGGTCACGGCGCGCGTGGCGGAGCGGCTGAAACTTAATGCGTAATGCAAAACGCATCATGCAAGAAGGTTCAATGCATGCGTAATGCAAAACGCCAAACGATCAAAACCGCTTCTGCATGAAATAGCGTGTGTGGCCGGCGTGAAAATCGGCGAGTTCGCCGAAGGTCTCGTAACCGCGGCGCGCATAGAGTGCGCGCGCCGCGGGGTTGACCGTGTCGAGCCACGCGGCGCGGCAGCCGCGTTTTTTCGCCTCGTTTTCGGCGGCTTCGAGCGCGCGTGCGCCGAGTCCGGCGCCGCGCGCGTCTTCGCGTATCCACAGCCATTTCACGAAGAGCCAGTCCCACGCGGTGTAGCCCGCGAGCCCGCCCAGAAAATCGTCGTCGCGGTACAGCGACACGGCGAGATCGCGCTGCTGGCTCGGCCCGAGTCGCGCGCGATTGAATGCGGCGAGGCCGCCCGCGACGTCCTGCTCGAAGGTCGCGTCGATCCAGTCGGTCACCGCGAGCGTGACGTCCGCGCTCATATCGCGTCGCTCAGCTCTGCGCGGCCGGTGCAACCGATGCGCCCTTGATGCCGTGCCGCGCGAGCGCCTCGGCGACGAAGCCCGAGCGTTTCACATCCTCGACGAATTCGCTCAGATAGCGTGCGGCTTCGTCACCGCGCATCTTCGACAAGCCCATTGCCTGCTGGATCACCATGAAACGTCCGTCGAGAAGACGCAGGCCGGGCGTGCGCGCCGCATCGGCTTCGAGTTGCTGCTTCACGCCCGCCGCGACTTCGAGGTTATCGCGCAGAAACTCTTCGACCACCGTTTGCGACAACGCGGTGCGCACGATCTGCGCATGCTTGATCTCACGCGTGAGAAAGAGATCGTATGCGCTGCCCTTGCCGACCATGATGCGGTTACCTTCGCGATCGACGTCTTCGTTGCGCGTGAGCGGCGACGCATCGCGCACGAGATAGCAACCTTCGATCAGCACGTAAGGCGCGGTGAACGCGATGCCCGCGCCGCGCAGCGGATCGATCGCGAAGAAGCCGATGTCGGCGCCTCCGTTCGTGACGGTTTCGACCGACTCCGCGGCGCGGTCGAACGACGTGAACGCGACGGGCACGCCGAGCCGCGACGCGAGCTCGCGCGCGATATCCACCGATACACCGCCCGGCTCGCCGCTGCCGGTCCGGTGCGCGAGAATCGGATTGCCGAGATTGATCGATGCGCGCAGCGCGCCCGTCGGCACGAAGGCATTCAGCAAGGAAGAGGAAAGAGTCATGGTGTCCGTCGATTGAATGAAGGGAAGTGGCCACACGAGCAATCCGATGCAGAATACGCGAACCGCAACCGCTCTGGCAAAGGAACGACATGCAACGCACACGCATCGACAGCCGGGAATTGATCGCGCGCCTGAAGCTCGAACCGCATCCCGAAGGCGGATTTTTTCGCGAGACGTATCGCGCGAGCGGCAACGTCACGCGCGAAAACGAAGGCGAATTGCGTTCGGCGTCGACCGCGATCTACTTCCTGTTATGCGACGGCGCGCATTCCGCATGGCATCGCATCCGCTCCGACGAAGTCTGGCATTTTTATGCAGGCGATCCCATCGACGTGCATGTGCTCGATGCACACGGCACGCTCGTCACCCATCGTCTCGGCAACGCGCTCGAACATGCGGATACGGTGTTTCAGGCGGTCGTCAAAGCGGGCGACTGGTTCGCGGCCGAGTGTCGCGATGAAGAGGGCGCGGCGCTCGTCGGCTGCACGGTCGCGCCGGGCTTCGAGTTCAGCGAGTTCGAACTCGCGGTGCCGGGCACGCTGGAAGCACGTTATCCGCAACATCGCGAACTGGTCGCCCGGCTCGGCCCCAAACCATGACGATGCGAGTGCGGTTATCATCGCGCGCATCATCGACAACGACACAAGGTCAGGCATGAGCGGAGTGCGCCGGGGGATTCAATCGATCGAAGTCGGGGGCGCGCTTTTGCGTGCGCTGGTGGATCATGGCGGGCCGATGTTACTCGGCGATCTCGCCAGGAAGGCGGGCATGCCGTCGGCGAAGGCGCATCCGTATCTCGTGTCGTACGGTAATCTCGGGCTGATTCAGCAGGACGCCGCGACGGGCCGATACGAGCTCGGGCCGTTCGCGTTGCAAATGGGGCTGATCAGCCTGCAGCGCGTCGATCCGGTGCGTCTCGCGATCGCGGAAGTGGCGAACATGACGCCGGGTATCGAGCATACGGTCGCGCTCGCGAGCGCGGGCAGCTATGGACCGACCATCGTGCATATTCAGCAGGCGAGCGTGCCGATCCACGTGACGATGCGCACGGGCACGGTGATGTCGCTGTTGCAGACCGCGACGGGCCGCGCATTCGCCGCGTATCTGCCACCCATGACGGTCGATGCGCTCGTCGCGATCGAGCGCGCGGGCGCGTTGCAGATCGGTGCGGGGCGTCGCGACTATACGCGTGCGCAGATCGACGCGATGCTCGGCGAAGTGCGCGAGCATGGCATCGCGAGAGCGATCGACGAACCGGTCGCCGGGATCAGCGCGATCAGCGCGCCGGTGTTCGATCACACGCGCAATATCGTGCTCGCGATTACGGCGATCGGACCGAGCGGGTCGTTCGATGGTGCCTGGGATGGGGGCATCGCGAGGGCGCTGCACGCGTGTGCGCTGCGCGTGTCGAAGATGTTGGGGTTTGTTGCGGTCTGATTTTCGGCGAATTTCGAAAGCGAGCGTGGGTGTGGTGGGTTTGTTTCGCCGGATCCCGGATTCGCGGTGGTCTATTAGCACTGCCCCTCCCCGGGGCGGGGGTCACTTTCTTTGCTGCTGTGTATAGACCGGGGACATAGCTGACAGATCCGCGGGGACATGGTTGACACTTTCGGGCATCTCGATGCCTGGACCCGACCATGC
>Ga0160440_100219_pt1 | contig 42528 bp, 58 predicted proteins | sample HID1971I_E1MG_FD_108277 | JGI IMG/M metagenome (GOLD analysis project Ga0160440, IMG submission 108277) | Enriched millipede-associated microbial communities from UW Madison campus, WI, USA - HID1971I_E1 MG | ecosystem: Host-associated > Arthropoda: Insects > Digestive system > Unclassified ... | reverse complement strand
CTTCACCGTCCCGACGAAATCACACAGCTCGGCATAACTGTCCCGGCCATTGATACCGATACGGTGCTTCACCGTCACAGGGATCGTCACCGCATCGCGCATCGCCTTCACACAGTCCGCCACCAGGGCAGGGTGCGCCATCAGGATCGCGCCGATCATGTTGTTCTGCACCCGGTCGCTGGGGCAGCCAACGTTCAGGTTCACCTCGTCGTAACCGGCGGCCTCGGCCATACGGGCACAGGCGGCCAGATCAGCCGGAACACTGCCGCCCAATTGCAGTGCCAGCGGGTGCTCGGCTTCGTTGTGGCGCAGGAAGCGGTCGTGGTCGCCGTGGAGGATTGCGCCGGTAGTGACCATCTCGGTGTAGAGCAGGGCGTGTTTGGAGAGCAGACGTAGGAAGAACCGGCAGTGGCGGTCAGTCCAGTCCATCATGGGGGCAACACTAAAGCGCCGAGACAGCGGAGGCCTTGCGTTTACGGGGCTAAAGCTCTGTTTATCTAGCATTTTACTCAACGTGTTCTGGGCGTGTTTTCGGGCGTTTTCAGGCGTTTTTAAAGTCTCGGTGGTACGATGTACCACTTCAAAACTGACGCGTACCACTTTCAATATGGCGACTATCAGGGCAAGAAAACTGGCGGATGGGACTGTGAGCTATACGGCACAGATCCGCATCAAGCGCGACGGAGTGCAAGTCTACCAAGAGAGCCAGACCTTCGCCCGAAAACAGGCCGCCCAGGCTTGGGCACGCAAGCGCGGCTCGGAGCTGGATGAGCCTGGTGCGATTGAGCGCGCAAACCGAAAGGGCGCCACGCTCAAAGATATGACCGACCGCTACCTGGTCGAAGTGGAGAAGGCCAAGCCACTGGGCAAGACCAAGCGCGCCACACTCAATGCGATTGGCGAGACTTACCTGGGCAAGTTGACCGATACGGATATCAACACCCAGTGCCTGGTCGATTACGCACTTTGGCGAATGAGCGGGAAGGGCGGTGGCGTTCAGCCACAAACCGCTGGCAATGACCTGGCGCACCTTGGTGCAGTGCTGGCAATTGCCAAAGACGCGTGGGGCTACCAGGTCGATCCGCTCGCCATGGGCGGTGCGCGGCGTGTGCTACGCAAGCTGGGCTACAACTTGAAAAGTCGTGAGCGTGACCGCCGACCGACATTGGATGAGCTGGGACGGGTGCTGACGCACTACCAGGCCATGCAGGTGAGGCGCCCGACTGTCATAAATATGCTGAAGGTCGTGGGCTTCGCCCTGTTCTCCACGCGCCGTCTCGATGAAATAACCCGGATTCGCTGGGCAGACGTAGACGAGGCCGGCCAGCGGGTGCTGGTGCGCGACATGAAAAACCCAGGGCAGAAGATCGGCAACGATGTTTGGTGTTACCTGCCGGACGAGGCGTGGCATATCCTCCAGACGATGCCGAAAGCCGGCGGCGATATATTTCCCTACAGCCCTGAATCCATCTCCACGTCCTGGACGAAAGCCTGCAAGTTTCTGGAAATCGCGGACCTGCACTTTCACGACCTTCGGCATGAAGGAATCAGTCGCCTGTTTGAAATGAGCTGGGACATCCCGCGTGTAGCAAGTGTTTCCGGCCATCGTGATTGGAATTCTATGCGGAGGTACACCCATCTGCGTGGCAAGGGGGACCGTTATCTGGACTGGGAATGGCATGAAAAGATATTGAGGGCGCCCGTCCAACTGGGCGCCGCATCAATGAAATGGCTCAAAAGGCGTGTTTTAACCCGTTGATCTGGCTGTGCTCTTTAACTGCTGCCGCGCGTTGCAGGTCCAGGTACGCGGCCAGGTCGGTGAGGTGGACGCCCCTGGCCGACTTCTGGCTGGGCTCCAGGCGGGTGATGGGCAACTTGATCTGACCGCTCATCACCTTGCGCTGGAACATGTCCGGCGTCAGGTGCGTGAAGTAGTCACGGCACACCACCTCCAGCGAGATAATCGCTTGGCCGTCGTATTGAGCCATCAGAATGAAGGCTGTGTTCATGGTGCATTCCTCGCGCCGCAGTTCGGGCAGTCGTCGAAACGCTGCCGCTCGCTGAGGAAACGACCGCACCCCTCGCAATTGGTAAGGTTGCTGTATGTCCTTAGGCGCTCGACTTTGATTTTGGGCAATCGCAGGCCAACCGCCCGATGCGCCTGTTTGTGATCAAGTAATGAGGCCCGCACAACTGGCCGCGCCCGAACAGCTATATAGCCGCAAGGCCAAAGCTCAAAACCAAGCGACCTATAGCTAAATGCATCCTGGCCACCTGGGTGGATCGCGTGCTCCAAATCGGCCGTGGGACCAGACCCGCCTAGCCAGACCAAATCATTCCCGTCCCAGTCGCGTGCGTAGGCCACATAAAAACGGCCATCCGTATTGTGGTAGGCAACCGCTTCGGAGCGGCTGAGGTACTGGCAATCTACTCCGGTTTCTGACAGAGCCCGCGTGTAGGTCACTGGTACCGGCAAATCGGTCTGTCTGCTTGCGTACAGCTTCAAAGCGCGTTCTTGTGTGAACTGCTCTGCCTCGTCGAGATTAGAGGTGTAGCCGCCACCTTTACGCCAAAACATGGCGCGGCTACCGACGCTAGTTCGGCTGTCCTGGAGGTAGAAGAGGTCAGACATGAACAACCTCCTGCTGAGCCACACTCAGAGCAATCGCCACCGGCTGAGCCTTCTGTTCTGCGGGTTTTGCTCCACCGCCTTGGATCTCGCAGATGAACCGATGCCGCTTCCGATTGGGTGCAGTCAGTGCGTGGGTCAGACCTGGCAAGACGTTGGCGCATTGCTCGTAGGCGTTGGGCCCGCTCCAGCTATCAATCTTTACCACCTGGCAATCCGTGCGAGCCGCATCCGCGCACAGGTAAAGCAGGAGAAATACCTTCATACCGCCTCCTGTCGCTCTAGACGGGAATGAACCGGTGTTGGGTTGATGACGGACGCCATGGTCATGACTCGCATATCGCGGTCGTTCAGAGCCGGAAGCTGGTCCTCGGACGGGGTCGATGGGAACAACTGGTTAACCTGTACGAACGCCGAAAAGGCATCATCGAAGTGAACGGAGAGTGCTTTGCGCAGTGTGTCGTAGTGAAGTTCGAACTCAACAGCTTCTGATGGTGTGACTTCCACGCCAATTTTCTTGAGCCTTCCTTTGCTGACATAGAGCCCCGGCGATTCTGAGTCGCAGATCTTCGACATGATTTGCGCCGCCAACTTTCGGTCGTAACTGGTGGAAATGGGAAACCATCGGATCTCGCGGCGGTCGTCGACCAGGTCGTCGATAGTCAGTCCGTGACGCGCTAGTAGCTTTTCAAGCATTCGTTGGGCGTTATCCTTTTCTCCTCCTTCGCCTCGCTGTGCCAGGGCCAGCAACTTGCGTAGCTTGGCTTCTACTTTCGCATTGTCGCTTTGGTTTCTAGGTGATCGCATGGTGCTTCTCCTTTGAGGCAGTGGGGGAGTTGCAGCTCCCCGTGTCCTGCCTGTGTTGGGTATCAGTGTGCGTATCGACGCGGTTTGTTTTGTTTCGCCGCTTCGCGCTCGGCCATGAAAGCAGCCCATTCCGCCATTTTGGTCTGTTGGCGGATGCGGCTACATGCCTGGTGTTTGCGGGTGGAGCGAGCGTTGCCACAGATATCGCAACGGCTGGGCAGGTCAAGCCGATGACTTGCCATGGTTGGGCGCTCGCGTTCAGGGCCAACGTGTTTAGGCATTGTCACTGCCCTCCCATAAGCATGCGTGTCAGTGCATTGGGCTGACCTTCGGGCGTCAGCTTGTCGAGCGGCTGCGTAACGCTGCGACCGTTGTCAGCGCGCAAGGTGGCAACGTTTCCATCGATCCCTATGATCACGCCTGTACGTGCGCTGAGCCGATACTCCCGGCCACCGCCGCTCATTGCGACGTAGCTGACCTTGTCGGCGACAGCAAGCGAGGTTGTGGTAGCCTCTGCGATGCCGCCTTGGGGTTGATTCACTTGCATGGTGCTTCTCCTTTGGGTGGTCGGTGTCGAGGGGTTGCAGCCCCTCGGCACCACCTTCTTACTGGCTTTCGCCGGTTGTTTTTTGCTTGCGCACCAGGTGCACAAGCACATTTTCAAGTTCGGCAACCTCTTCGGTTTCTGTCTGCCACAGCAGGACGGCCACGATTTGTTCGGGGCTGCATTGCAGCACCAGAATTTCAAAATCGGTTGCCGCGCTAACTTCTAGAATTTTGACCAAGTCGTCAGGCGCGTAGGCCTCGGCGTGAATGACTTTTGAGCTTTCCCCAAACCAATCCCTCAGCTCTTCGATATGTCTGTGACGGTTCGTTGCGCCGTTTTGGCCGCCGCTTGCGATGACTTGTACGTGCATGGTGCTTCTCCTTTGGGTGGTGTCAGACGTTGCAGCGCCTGGCAGGTATTGCCGCTGATTAATCAGGCCTGGAAGTGCCAGCACTTCACGATGGGTTGCTTGGTGACGACGGCGTTGGTCTTACTGGCCTGGTGAGCCCGTACCGCGCTGTCAGTCGCCTTGTTGACGTCGAGCAGCTTCCGCGAGCGGGAATCTTTCAGGCGCTCGCGCAGTTCGCTGACGTCGGCGATTTTTTGCCGGTTTTCTGCCGCGCATTTCACGAAGTCGTTGAGGTTGATGGCGATGACGTGGTCCTTCTTGCTGTGGTTGACCACCGGGCCATCGGCGTCGAGACCTTCCAGGTATTCGTAAACTTCCCAGAATTCAGCCACTACCGGATGGTCGGAGCTGATCGAGGCCTGGCGCTCAATTGCCATGCGGATGATCTGCGAGCGGGTGTGCTCGACCTGTGCGTTGGTGAGCGGCACCACCATGCACAGGCAGTCCAGCAGGGTGAGCATTTGAGCGTGGTTCTTGTTGATCCGCTCCACGCGGATGTAGCCGCGCAGCTTGTTGCCACAATGGCTACATTCGCCGTGCTCGTCTTTGAATGGGGTGTCGCAGGCAAAGCAATGGGAGTGCAAGTTGCGCAACTTCGCCTCGTAGCCCGCAACCCGCTGGCCGAACAGTTCCATCACCTCCAGTTCTTTACGCACGGCCTGCAGCACAAAGTTGCTGAGTGTCGAACCTTCTAGCGCGTTGAGCCGATCTGCCGCCGCACGGCTTTCAGCGGTGACGTTGGGTCGCACGAAGTGCAGTTTGACGATCCGGGTCATGATCGCCTCTGAAGCCACCACAGGGGCGTTTTGGCTGATGGCGATGGTGCCGCGAAACGGCGGTTCGTAGGTTTCGTTACCGGCGGTTTTAACGCCCTTCGTCGCCAGGGTGCCGCCGCCGTAGTAATCCTTGAGTTCGTCCCATTCGAAGGTTTTGGCGTGGGCCTTGTCGTCACCGCTACGGTCTGACTCCAACAGCACGATGGGCATGCCGGAGACCTGACCCATCAAGCGGCTCCGGCCGGCCTTGGTGGATTTGGACGGGTCAAACCCTTCGTATCCGTCGCGGCCCGCGAGTTTCCATAGCAGCGTGAGCAACGTGGTCTTGCCGGCGCCGGCCTCGCCAGTGGCTTCAAGGAAAGGAAACGACTGGTACCGGCCGCGGATCTGTTCGGCGAACAAAGAGCCAAACCAGAAGGTCAACGCCACGATGCCCTGCGCACCAAAGCACTGCCACAGAAGCCCAAGCCACTGGTCATCGTATTTTTTGCCATCCTTTTCAAGATCGATCTTCACACCCTTTTGCAGAGTCTTGAGTTTCAACTTACCCATCTCAAAAAACTCTTCCTCGTTGATGTGGATCACCTGGCCTTCACGGATGGCGACGTCGTTGAACACGTAGCAGTGGTATTCCTTGCTGTAGCCCACGTAATCGATGGTCTGAACCGTCTTGATGCCAAAAAGCTGGTCTTTCATGAGTTTGTCCAATTGCTGTCCACTGCCGGTGAACACGGCTCCGGCACCCATGCCGAGAAGTCTTTTCTTGAATTCGCTGGCAGCGGCGACCTGTCCGCCCGTGAAGGTGTTTTTCACTGAGCCGCCGTCGTGCGGGAAGTCGACGCGGAAGAAGTACCAGGACTCGTCGGTAATCTCGTTGCGCTGGAAATAGAGGGCTTTGGGGTAGCAGTTGGCGATCTCGACGACGCAGCCGGCGACGTTCAGTGCCTTCTCCCGAAGCTGCTTTTCATTGAGTGTTTGGGCTTCGTGGCCATCGCTCTTTTCGAGGGCCTGCTTGGCGCTGTTGTATTTCGCCAAGTCCAATTTCCACCAGTACAGGCGGGAGTCGAAACAGAAGTGGAATTCCTCCCGTTCACGCCACTGGTACATGAGCAATGCCTTGTCGCTGGCACTTTCTGCGATCAGCAGGGCGCCCTGGTGGCGCGCTTCTTTCAAGTCCTTTTCGATGCGATCAGCGCGGGCTTTTTCATCGTCGATAAATGCCCAGCGTTGATGCAGATCGTTCCAGTCAACCTTGCGGGCGTCAGGCTGTGACACCTGAGCCGCCTCGCAGGTAAAACCGAATTCGCGGGCACGGTTGACCCACATACGGGTGTACTTGTGAGCGCCTGGCTCGTTATCCAGAGCCCAAACCAGCTTCGGGGTTTTACCGCCGCGAGCAGTGATCAGGGCCTTGAGTGATTCTTCTGGAAAGGCGTTTGAGGACAGCGCCGCAACCGCAGAGATACCGTTTTGGATGAGCGCTATGGCGTCGAAGATGCCTTCAACGATCCACAGCTCATTTACTTCCAGCAGATCCACGCACGGCGGGCACCACCAGTGCCCCCTGTAGCTCTTGAGGGGTTGGAAGCGGGCCTTCTTCTTACCGAAACGTGATGGTTGATCAATCAAGCGCTCCCAGTACCCACCGTGCTCCAGGGGGAAGCGCACGGTGGCAGAGCCAATATTCAGGTCGCGATCAAAGTAGCTTTCCTGGGTGTACCAGCCTTCTATCAGCTCAACGCGGAAACCTCGGGCAAACGTCAGGTACGCTTTTGCGCTGGCGGCAGGTTCGTCACGGGTGGCCGGTGCGCGCTTGCTCCAGTCGTCGAACAGGTTCGGGTACAGCTCTTTGGTCGGAGCCATGTACCGGCAGTTTTTCTCGCGGCCACAGCGGATGAACCAGGGCTCATCGTGGCGCGAAAACAAACGTTTCTGATTGCACTGCGGGCAGGTGCCCTTACGCATGTAATGCGTGCCTTTCATGTGCTGAAGGCCGTAATCAGACTCCAGGCGCTGAAGAACATCAGCGCGGATCTTGTCTTCCATGGGCTTGCGAATCACAGCACATGCTCCGCGATCGTGACAACGAGCTGTTTTTTCAGCTCGCTGCGCGTCTTGCAGATGCCTGCCAGGTAGGGCAAGTCCTCAAGCACCTTCGGCGCCCGCTGACCACTTGGCACATTCCGGTAGCGGTCGGAGTACCAAATATCAGCCATCGTGACTTCGTACTGACTGGTCAACCACAACAGGTAGTGCTGCGCCTGTTGTTCTTCCAGCTCTAGTTTTATGGTGATTTTGCTCATTTCGGCCACCAGTAAGTTGCAAATTTCCCCTACCCACGCGGTGCGGGCATCTAACAGGGAGGGTTTTGGATTAGTGCGGGAGGTTGCGAGTCAGCAGCAGGCGTGTAGGGAGCAAGCGTGCTGAAACGGGATGTCGCTGTTGGGTGCAGTTGTCGAGCAGCAAGATCATCGGGCGGAAAGGGCCGCTTGTAGGATGAATACCAAGCCAGGCCACACGCTTGCAGGTCATGCTTTCGAACTCGGCCACCGCCAGCTCAGCAATGCGCTGCACCAAGTGCGTTGGCACTTCGAGCGACTGGGTCAGGTACCGGCTGCAGTTCTCTAAAAGCTGGCTGTCGCCAGCGAGATGCTCGCAACGGTGGCGGTACAGATAGGCCACGGCTGCTTGTTGCATCGCGGCACGGTAGTCACTAGCGGGGTTGGTAGTCAGGGCGATGGTGTTCATACAGGTACGGCCTCCATTTCCAGTTGATCCAGCAAATCGGGTTGATCGGTCTTTGCCGTGAGATTCTGTCGAGCAAGGAGGCGCACTTTGGTGGGCGCCATGGGCAGAACGGTAAGGGGGCGCTCGATGCCTGATGGGCTCAGCTGGTATTCCCAAACCAAAGAGCCGGAAAACGTGGCGCCGCACAGCAGGTTGGTGCATTCCGAGTACATCGAACGGAAGCAAGGCGTCTGCCCCTCGGAGGTCCGGATGCGCATCGAGCTGCCGCAGCAGGGACAGACCAGCTTGTAGGTGCTCAATGCTTTGGCCCCCGGCTATGCAGCAGAATCGTTGCCAGAACTTCAGAGTGACGGGCCGCCATGTAATGGCTGTGAGCGCGCAAAATCGCCTCGGCTTCGTCCCGTTCAATGACGCCGTCGTCCAATGCCTTCGCAATGATCTGGTCGACCACACCGCGCTTGGCTGCAGCACGTACTGAGCGGTTGTAGAGGTCTACGTTGTCCAATGTTTCAGGCTTGGCGAGGGGGACGAACATGCCGCCGTACATCGCCGCGATGTATTCCGGCAGGTAGGTGGTGCCCATGTCCTGCTCTAACAGGTGGATCTGTTCATCGCTCAGGGGCCGACTGCCGGCGTTTTCGTAGATGTGGTTATCGAACTTCTTGAGTTCGTATCCAAGGCGGGCTGCAGCGCATTCACGGCCACCTTCGTAGTCGTTGATCACTGCGCTCATTACCTGGCGCTTGGTCGCTAGAACTGGGCGTTTCATCTTCTGGTTTCCCCTTGGAGCCAGAGGCCCTAATTTGTAATCACGCCGTCTTTGATTCCGAGCAGTACGGCCGCGCGGTGAGCCTCACCGCGCAAGCACTTCTTCTGTCCGTTCAAAACCGCATAGACCGTCGATGGGTTGAATTCATTTTTTTCGGCCCAGTCTTTGGCCGAGATCCCGAGACGTGCGAGACGGTCACGGGCCTCTTGGCATGCTTGCTCGATGGGGGATGCGTTCGGCATAGTCTCGTTTCGTGTGGTTTCGTGTGATGACAGGGGAAGAATATTCAACGCATGTTGAATAGTCAACTCAATAAGGGGTTGTTTTGTTGAATATCGGTGAAAGGCTGAGAGAGGAGCGCGTCCGCTTGGGTTTCAATCAAGGGGATTTCGCAGCTTTTGCGGGTGTCGCCAAGACCTCCCAGTTCAATTACGAAAAGGGCGACCGAAGTCCTGATGCGGACTATTTAGCTGCTGTGTACGCGAAAGGCGTGGATGTCCTTTACGTCATTACGGGCGAGCGCAAGCCGCAGGCTGCCGATAGCATCCCGGCCGAGGCATCGGAGCTTCTTAAGCTGTATGAACGTGTTAGTGATGCTGACCGACAGGTATTGCTGCGGATGGCCTCGGCGTTCGCTAGTGTCGCGGCTTCGACCGGCAAGAAGTCCGCAACTGAGTAAACCTTCGCGGATTGAAACAATTGGATGTGGTATGCCGACCAAGCAGGTCGGCTTTTTCATGGAAGTTAAAGGAGTAGCGGAATGGCTTTGAAGCCTTGTAAGTCCTGTAAACACGACGTGGATACGAGCGCAAAGGTGTGTCCAAGTTGCGGAGTGAAAAATCCTGGGGTGACCGCAGGGCAGCAGGTGTTCGGAATAGCGATTCTTCTAGTGATCTTCGCTGTCGCGGTTTCAATGTGTTCCGGGGGGAATAAGGATAAAACTGCTGACAAGGTCGTTCAGCAAGCTGCATCAAATGCTGCTGTGTCACCCTCTTACTCGATCACGAAAGATGATTTCCGTGAAGGCAGGCCACGCAAAGTTGAGGTCATGCTACCCGAGCGTCTGAGCGACGCAGACCTTGCCGAAGTGGCAAAGGCCGTTCGTGCCGACACCAAATTCAAAGCCGAAAAAACGTTCATTGGGTTTCGCGTTGATGGGCAAACCGACAGCGCTTACTGGGCTAACGCCAGTTTCGATCCTGACTACCGCTCCTCTCTGATTGGCCTGAGCGCGCAGGACTATCAAACCCTAAAAGCGCTGGACTTGAAGGATTATCAGAACAGAGTTGGTAGTTGGTTGCGGGACGGCGCGCTGGGTCATGTGATGGTGCTGTATAAGCAGGGCGACAAGTACTTGATCGATTCTGTCTTCTCCAGCGGTGGGAAAAATACCTCGCAGTACGTAGGTAAAAAACTGCCAGATGGTGGGTTGCGCCTGGACGACCCCGAAAGCGGCTTTGACGAGCATTACGTAGTCGATGCCAAGGGCAACTTGCAAGGTTGGGGAGAGAACGGTGTGTATATGACCCTCCCTCCGTTCAAGCCCGCTCAGTGACGTAACAAAATACATATTTTTTTGCCTGCTGCCCCATGACAAAGCAAAACGTGATGGAAATTAGCTGTTCCCCGGGAGACTTCAACGGCGCCATGTAGGCACCGAGTCCCCGTTGCGTGTGAAAGGAGTATTCGCATGATGGAGAACAGCGGTGTATCGGAAAAGGAAATGTCAGTCAGAGATTCGAGCTGTCTTAGCGATCAAGAAGTAAAGCTCCTGATGATGTTCAGGGCAATAAATGCTCAGCGGCAAAAAGACGTGTGGCGTGTGTTAGAAGCTTTCACTCAATTGGCAGAGTAGTAAAGGAGACCCCGAACCACGTTCGGGGTCCTTATCTAAGTAGTGATACTGAGGTGAATTATGAGTGATGAGGTAGATGTATGGGGTGACGATTTTATGGATCGTCAACCAAGCAGTCGCTTTTTGACTAACTATATCCTTGCAAATGAGCATGTAAAAGTCTTGAACGTGAACTCGCCTTGGGGAGCGGGTAAAACTTTTTTCCTGAATCGTTGGAGAGCTGATCTTAGCAAGGAGCATGTATGTGTGTTGTTCAATGCTTGGGAGACCGATTATTCGGCCGAGCCTCTCTTAGCACTTATTACATGCATTGAACAGCAAACGAAAGATGAACTTGATGTAACTGCAACAGAAGCTGGAAGGCGAGCGGTTAATCTCGGCGCAAATATTTTGAAGAAAGCTGCTCCCTTAATTGCCAAGGGACTGGTGAAGAAATTTGTAGGCGTGGAGTTGGACGAACTTTTAGGTGCGGATGGTGGCGACAACGCTGCTGAGGGCGCAAAGGATTTAGTGTCTTCGTTGATTGAGGATCAATCAAAAACTGCCACGCATGTCGAAGAGTTCAAAACTGCCGTCGTTGAACGGTTGAAAACTGCTGCGGAAAATAATGGACTGAAAGCGCCTGCATTTATATTCATAGATGAATTGGATAGGTGCAGGCCAACCTACGCTATTGAGTTGTTAGAACGCATAAAGCATTTTTTTGAATTGGAAGATTGTCGGTTCGTTATCGCCTCCGATTCAAAACAGCTTGCGCATTCTATACGTGCGGTCTATGGTCAGGGTTTTTCATCTGAGAGATATTTAAATAGATTTTTTGATGCGGAGTTTAATTTAGATAATAGTGATATTTTTAATATGGTCCATAGGTGTCTGCCAGTTATTCCTACGGTGGAGTTAGGTATAAATATAACCGGGGATGTCGGTCGCCACCGCTACGACTATGATGAGGTCAGGTATCCGCAAAAAAATACTGTAATAACAGATATTCCTGGGTTTACGGAGAATCAGGCCATTATCGTGGGGTTATGTAAGTATTTTAAAGTTGAGCTTCGTGAACTAACAAATTACATTAAACAGATAAAGAGTGCGGCTGATACAATCGGTGGCAATGTTCAATTTTTCTGGCTTGCTTATTTGGTGTTTTTTAAAGCGTCTAAATCTGATGAGTATTCGGATTTGTGGCTTTCTAACAAGTGGCGCCAGGCTGTGGAAAACTATGATGCGGCAAAGGCTGATATCGTAACTTTTTCATTTACTAGGGAGCTTTCCTTAGTTAAAGATATTGCTCTTTTTTATTTGACAATGCTGAATTCGAATGGTGAAGAGTTGCGGGCCTTGACAAATAATATAGATGGCTGGAGGAATAGTATTTACTATTCGAACATTAACAATGATGGAATACGTAAATTGAGGGCGTATAAAGATATTGTGGAATTGGCTCATAGGCTAAGTTGATTTTTTGGAGCTCTGATTTTCGGGGCTCCTATTTAAATTTGGCGTGCCGGGGATTTGCTTTATATGTCGTTCCCATTCTCGTAGTACGGCTCTACTGGCTGTCCTCTCACTAGCATACAGCCACCGCAACCGCCTCGGCTTCGTCTGATCCCCCGCTGTAACCATCTTTTCCTTCCCGGTTTTTTGATCGCGGTAGTAAGCAATTATCCCCGTGTAATCGCCTTTGTTCTCTTCCGCCAGATCTTCTACGCTGTCCTCTGGCAATTTGCTCTCCAGCTCCAGGCTAACGGTGTAGCCGCCATTCGGGCTCAGGTTGTGCTGCACGTTGCCGCCGTACCAAATAATCTCGTCGATTTCCGCCTTAACGCCCTGGAGCGTGTACGTCAGTTCGGGGATCAGATCCGGCCGGCCCATTGCAAGTGTATAGCTGAGTGTGGCGCTGCCGCGTTGCAGGCGTCTGAACTCGCCCCTTGCGGCCCGGAGTGCTGACTGCTGGTCGCTGTAGGTATGGCGCAGGTCTTTGAGGTTCTCGCCGCCACCGGCAATCGCTTCCTGTTTCTTGGCGCTGTTCACGTCGTAGAAATACGCGCGCACGCCGTCGTAGCTGTCGCGATCCGCCTGCAGGTAGCGGTGTTGGTCGCCGTCGGCGCGTGTGAGGGTAATGTGGGGCAGGGGAAGCCCACTGGCGGTCTTGCCGCCGCCTGCTGGGATGCACAGCAAACACCCAGCCTTCACGCTGGCCACCGCATCGAATTCTTCGCCCAGGCGCGTGATCAGGTTGGCGTCTGATTCGTTGGCCTGGTCAAGCTGCAGGATCGGCAACGCACCGAGCGCCCCGGCCACGGTTGAGGTGAGGTTGTTTCCCATGGCGATATCGCCGATGACTTTGCCCAGCGTGGTGTTGCTCCAGCTGCGCTCGCGCTTGGTCTTCAGCCCTTTGCGCAGGTCTGCTGATCGAGCGCGGATGCTGAGTACATCCGGCGCGCCGCTGTGCTCTGTCTCGTCGACGGTGTAGGTGCCCTTGTCCACCAGGCCGGTGTCGCTCCAGCCCAACCACAAGCGAAGTACTGCGCCCTTTGGCGGTATCGATAGCAGGCCGTCATGGTCGCTCAATGTGATCGTGAGCTGGTCGGCTTCGACGCCACGGTTGTCGGTTAGATCCAGGTTCATCAGCCGCGGGCTCACCTTCATGGCGATATCGTTGCCGTCCACCGTGAGACGGAAGGCCGGAACAGGATAGGCGGCATCCCGGACAAAGCGTTCCGCCGTATCCACGAGGTAACCGGTGACTTTGGACAGCGCGGCCTCTATCACAGCAGCCCCCGCAGAATGTTGAGCCCGGTGCTGGTAGCGGCGCCGAGCAGGTCGATACGGTCATCATCGGTACGCTTGAGTGTGAGAGTGAACTCAATACGCCGTGGCGTGCCGTCGCTGAAAAAGATGGTCTTGTTCTCACTCAAAGTTTCTATCACCCACAGGCCGTAGATCCGGCCGCTGCCTTCAACCATGGGCCAGGCCTTGCCGGTGTTTGCCATTAAGCGCAGGGCGTCGAGACTGAGGGCGCTGCCGGCTAGCTCGGGGAGGATGATGCCGGGGAGGGTGATGGCGTCCTCGCCACGCCCGACGAACTGCCGTGCTGGAGCGGCGCCGATGCGGTTGTTGCTGGCGTGGCGCCAATCGGTTTGGCGTTGCAGTTCCTGGTAAGCAGCGGTTTTGAGGCTGAACACGAACATGCCGAGGGCCATCATCATGGTGGTTATTCCAGGTCAGAAAGTTTGCTGCGCTGACGCGCCTTTTTTTCGTTTTCGATGCGGGCCATCAGGGTGCGTACGGTCTTTTCCAGGCTTTGCAGATCGGTGCCAGGCCCTGCTGTGATGTTGAATTCGTAGGTATCGTGGCTGTCCTGGAGCATGGAAGGCGGCGCGCTGCTGATGGGCGGTGTAGTGTCCACGGCGAACGCAGGCATGGCAGTGGCGCCCAGGGCCAGAGTGCTGGCGGCGGTGAGTTGTTTAGTCATGCTGGTCAGTGCGGTCAGTGGGCCTTTCTGTCCGCCTTCCAGTCCCTGTGTGAGTCCTGCCATGGTGAAGCCGCCCAGCTCGGCGAACACACGCGATGGGCTATGGATGCCGAGCTTTTCCTTGAACCACCCGATGCTGGCATCGCCGATTGAGCTGATGGCGGTCTTGACGCTGCCAAGCCCCGCCATCAGTCCGTTGACCAGGCCGTTCACTATCATGTTGCCGAACTCAGTAAAGCGGTTGGGTAGGTCTATGCCCAGGTAGCTCAACACGCCAGCGAAGGCCTGGTAAATCAGGCCGATGGGGCTGAAGTTGGCGAGGGTATTGATGATGCTGACGATCCCACCATCGAACCCTGCTTTGATTTCCGTCCAGGCGTTGGCGAAGTAGTTCTTCACCGCGTCCCAGTTTTTGTAGATCAGATAGGCACCACCCGCCAATGCCGCAACGACGGCGGCAATGACCAGCACAATCGGGTTTGCCGAGAGCCCCCACAGCGCGATACTAACGGTGCGAAGCGCGGTCACAAGCGGGCCGATGAGAATGCCGCCGAGTGTTCGCAGCACCGTGCCGAACACCTGGAAGATGCCGATGATGCCAGGCAGGCGCAGGCCGAACATGGCCAGGCTGAACCGCAAGAACAGGAACGGCCCCAGGATGCCGGCAAGTGTGAGGGCGAGCCCGCCGAAAACGGCTGACAACACCACCACACTGGCTACGATTTTCAACAGGGTCGCAGTCAGCGTGGGGTTGGCTTTGACCCATCCATTGATCTTGTCCAGCACACCGCCGACGGCGTCCATGACTTCGACCATCGTGGCCCGCACGGACTCACCTGCGCCGCTTTTGGTGTTGAACAGTTTGTTTTGCAGCACCTGCCAGCGACCTTCGATCGCGTCGGCGCGGATATCCATCTCGCGTTGCATGGAACCACTGGCTGCTGCGTCGTTGACCAGGTCGAGTTGACGCTTCAGCTCGTCCAGGTTGTTGACCAGCTTGCCCGCGTCCTTGCCGAACTCTTTGCCGAAAATCCGCGTAGACACCTCTGTCTGTTGTTCAGGCGACAATTTTTTGATGCGGTTGAGGACACCCATCAACGTGCCCATGGCGTCCTTGCTCATGCCGCTTTGAACGGATTTTGAGTCAAGGCCGACCATCGCCATGCCTTCCTGAAACTTCTTGCTCTGCATGGTGGCAATGGACAGTTCGCGAACCATTGCCCTGGAAGCGCTCGCGGCAACTTCTGGTGCGGAGCCGAGGGACAGAAAGGTACTGCCCAACGCCGCCGCTTTGCGGTAGTCGAGCTTGTCGGCTACGTCGCTCATGCGGGTCAGCGTTTCGATGATGTCGCCGCCCTTGGAACGGGTGTTGTCGTCAAGGTAGTTGAGCGCGTCACCCAGTGCGGAGATGTTCTTGATCGGCACCTTGTAAAGGCCGGCGATTCGGCCCATGTCTTCGCCGACTTGTTCTGCCGGCAGGTCGAAGGCCACGGCGGCGGTAGCCGACACCTTCGCCATTGTCAGCAGGTTTTCCTTGCCCTGGATACCGGCCCGGGCTTGGGCTTCAACTAGAGCAGCGAACTCGGTGGTGGCAATGGGCATTTGGTTACTGGCCGCTTTGATCGCATCGGCAAACTCGTAGTAGGTGGCGGTCAGCTTGCCGTTGTTGTCCCGTGCGCCGTCGACCTGCTTGGCGACGCCCATCATGGCGGTTTCGAAGTCTACGTATTCCTTGACTACGCCGATTACAGGGCGGCTGGCGGCGTAGGCCACGCCCAGGCTGGAACCGCCGGCTACTGCCGCGTTGCCAGCAAACTGTTTGCCTTTATCGTAAGCACCACGGGTTTCCGCCATGCGTTTCTGTCGGGCGTTGAGCGCCGTGAGCCGTTTGGTTTGTTCGGTGATACTGGCGTTGGCGGCGCTCATCTGTTCGCGCAGCTGGCGCTCGTGGGTGCCCAGATTCTTGGTGCTGATCCCCGCGTCGTAGAGTTTTGAACGTAGGCCCTGCAACTGCACGCTCTGTTGTTGGTGCTGCTGCTTGAGCTTTGTTGCCTCGCGCACCGCCGCTTGAAACTCCCGCGTCATCGCCTTGGTCGGCGCGCCGGTTGCGGAAAACTGCTGGCTTAGGGCTTTGACTTTTTCGCGGGCGGCGGTGAGGGCGGTATTGGTCAGTTCAGATGCGGCGCGTTGAGCCCTCCAGGCGCTGACGTCTTTTTGCTGTGTGTTGAGTTCCTTCAGGCGGTCGCGGGCAGCCTTGAGCGCGCTGGCGGTCTCCAAGCTGCCGTTGTTGATTTGCTTCAACGGGCGGGTGGCTTTGTCGATGGCGTCCAGCACCACCTGAAGCCGCAGATCATTTGCCATCGGTGGAACTCCGTACCCTGGCACGCTCGCGCCAGTCCATCAGTTCTTGCAGGCCCAGCTGATCCATATCAGTCGGTGCCCAGTGAAAAACTACGGCCAGATCGGCCATGGCTTCTTCTACGCAACGAGGGATGCATCCGTCTTCGCCGATTTCTGTAGCAAAAAACCTGTGATCTTCAGGCTAAGGGCGACCAGGTCAGCTGGGTCCATAGAGCCGACTTCAATGCTGGTAAGGCTCGGCGTGCTGATGCGCGGTAACACCTTGATCAAACTGTTGACGTCCAGGTGCAGCAGCTCGGACAGGCTCACACCACGCAGTTCGCCAGAGTTGGGCTTGCGCAACGTGATGCTGTCGATGGTGGTGGTACCACGACGAATCGGCGTGTCGAGGACGACAGTGTTGTCGTCGGTCAGAGGTTGCACGTCGGGTTGTTCGGTAGCTACGTTTTTCATGGGTAAAGCTCCTGATGGCGAATGAGGGTGTTACGTGGCGGGTGTGAGGTTAGAAGCCCAGGGCGTTGCGCTGTTTTTCCAGCATGTCTACGCCGCCGACTTTCTCGATGAAGTTGAGCAGGTCGATTTCGATGATTTCTTCGTTGTCGACGGTCAGCTTGTAGTAGGTGCAGGTGGTAGTCATCGAATGTTCGGTGTCTTCGCCTGGCTGCGCATCACCCATTTCGATGGTTTCGTGACGGCCGCGCACGACGATTTCCACGGCGCTGACTTCGCCTGTGTCGTCTTGCTCATAGGCGCCGGAAAAGCGCATAGCGACACCCGCCGCGCTGACCATGCCGAACTGCTTGAGACTGATCAGGTCCAGCCCGCCGGTCTTCCATTCCAGCTGGATTCCATCGTCGGAAAAGCCCAGGTCAGCCTTGACTGGGCCGTTCATGCCAGCGCCGCGCCAGGCTTCCATCTTGCGGCCCAGGGCGGGCAGGGTGACGGACTTGACCACCCCCCTGTAGATGTTGGCGTCGTTGAACAGCATGAGGTTCTTGAGTTTGCGTGGCATAGCCATGGCGGTGTTCTCCGGGTGTTGGTCTGCGGGTTAACGCCCCTCGTGAGGCGTCCCGGTTTAGCCGTTGATCTGGCTGGCGAACTGCATCAGGTAACGGTCGGTGATGCGCTGGCGTAGGGTGAGGTCTTCCAGAGGTGGCACTGGCGTGTAGTCGTAATCGATCGTCAGCTTGCCGGCCTTGAGGGTGTCTTTGTCGTTGATATCTTCCGGGTACCAGGCACTGCCACCGATCAGGTAGCCCTGGGCAATCAGCTCACGGAACTTGGCGTTGATACCTTCGATGATGTCCCGCACCAGGGAAGCATGCATGGGCTTGTCCACGGCCCACATATGCGCCTCGGCCATGGTGTCGGCGAGGATCTGCGCGGTTCGGGTGTAGTTTTCGAAGGCGAACAGCGGATCATCGCTGCAGGTGCGGCTACCCCAGAAGCGGAAGCCACCCTCATTGATCAGAGTGGTGATCTCGTTGCTGTTGAGGTAGTTGGCGTCGGTGGCCGGGTTTTGCAGGTCCCAGAACACGTCGGCGCTGATGCCGGTGACACCGTTGACGGCGACGTTGGAAATGGTCTTGTGCCAGCCGGTTTCCTGATCAATCTTCGCCCGCAGGCCCAGGGCACGGGCAGTGGCGGCGGCGGGCACGGTCTTGCTGGTAACTGTGTCCCAGTTGAGGAAGTCCGGCCAGATCACCATCACTTCACGGGCGCCGAAGTTTTCGCGGTAAGCGACCACCTCTTCCTTAGTTTGGCAGTCCCACGCGCTGACATACGCAAATGCGCGCAGGTCTTGTGCCACCGACACCAGGGCGGTGGCCACTGGCAAACTGTCGAGACCTGGTACACCGAGGATGCGCGGCGTCATGCCCACGCGGGCCTTGGCGGCGAGCAGGGCCTTCATGCCTGTGTATTGGCCGCTGGCGTTGGTTGTGCCGATCAAGGCGCTGCTGGTGGCGGCTTCGTCGGCGCCTTCCTTCACGCGCACCACGATTACGTAGGGCTTGGTCTGATCACCGATGGCTTGCAGGCTGGACGCCAGGGTGCCTTTTACACCGGCTTTGCCAATGGCAGCTTGAACGCTGGTCAGCAGGACGGGCGTGTCCAGGGGGAACGTCAGTGGGTCTGCATCTTCAGCCGTGCAAACCAGGCCGATGACTGCGGTGGGGATGGTGCGAATGGGGCGGGTGCCGTCGTTGAGTTCGATGACCCGCACGCCGTGGAGATAGTCTGAACCGGCCATGGGTGGTTGCCTGCGCTGTGATGGAATGACAGTGCACAGGCTGCCGCGCGCGTGCCGGTTGGGCGAGCGTGCGGACTTGTATGAGGACTAGTTACAGGGGCCAGGTAGTTGGCCCGTAGTGCTTGGTACTACTGAACTTCATCCGCAAGCCATTCTGGCGCCACGGGACGGCCAGTTGCATCAGGGAATTGTTCGTTCGTCGGCCAGTCGCGTAACAGGGCGCGATACGCCTGCAACACAGTGTACTGGTTGGACGTCAGGGTGGTGGCGCCGCCGCTTTCTACCTGATCCCGATGGCGTGCGACGATGGAGTCCGACGTTGCAAGTTCTCCGTCGCGCCAGGCTCGCTCTTTGGCTAATAGTTCAGCTTCAGTAGGCCCGCCATTGGGAATAACTACAGGTCGACCGTTTGCATCAGGACCGATCACGCCTTCAATAGGGACTGTGAAAAGATCCGTGTAGCGTTTTTTTGTTATCTCGACAGCATCTTCTGGAATAGAGGAACTCAGCGAATCGATGTATGCGCCATTGGTAGTCCCGCTGTAAAAATATTTCATAGTGATTTACCTATCAAAAACCCACGCAGATCCAAGTAACAGCCGCCCCACCGAGAGCAGAGGTTGTTTCGTTATAGGAAACCTTTATCTGTGAAAGACTTATAAACTGGCCTGCTGAAACGCGGCAGGCCGTTGAGTCGCCTGAAACGTCACCGTAGATGGATGTCCATATTTGCAGCGTGGTGGCGGGGAAAGTCAGCGGCAGCGAGACAGTTGTAGAGTTGCCGTCGCCGAGGCTTGCGGTTCTCCCCCATTGGATAATCAGCCCACCAAGCCAGCTGGGAAAGGCGATGAAACCGTTCAGGGTAAAACTTGAGAGAAAGCCTGCTCGCAGCTTCTTCGGAGTAACAAAGGTCGCATCGTCTAAGCCAGCGTTCGTTTGGTTCTGAGTGGACACTGCGGAAATCCCAGCTACCGACTCACTGGCTGCAACGTTAGGAGCCTTTCCATCCAGACGTTGATCAGTTTGTGTTTTCGTATAGGCATCAGTAATGCCATAACCAGCTAACGTCGTCGCCTTGTCGGCCTTACTGGATAGGCTTCCGTCAATCTGCGTTTTTGTATAAGCATCACCGATGTTGTAGCCGGCAAGGGTGACTGCTCGACTCGCGAACGACTGGCCGGCCTCGGTTTTGGTGTAGGCATCGGTGATGCCATAGCCAGCTAAAGTCGTCGCCTTGTCGGCCTTACTGGATAGGCTTCCGTCAATCTGCGTTTTTGTATAAGCATCGCCGATGTTGTAGCCGGCTAGGGTCTCCGCTCGGCTTGCAAACGATTGACCTGCCTCGGTTTTGGTATAGGCATCGGTGATGCCATAGCCAGCTAAAGTCGTCGCCTTGTCGGCCTTATTGGATAGGCTCCAGTCAACCTGAATTTTTGTGTAAGCATCGCCGATGTTATAGCCGGCAAGGGTGACTGCTCGGCTCGCAAAGGACTGACCTGCCTCGGTTTTGGTATAGGCGTCAGTAATGCCGAAGCCTGCTAGCGTCGTAGGATTGGTCCCAGACTGAACAACCCCATACTTGTTGATTGTGACCCGGTGAAAAGTGCCAGGGGTCTTGTTACCAGGCAGGATTGTCTCAAGGGATTCGTCCACATATTGCCGCGTTGCCAGCACCACGGATGGATCGATCTTAAGCACGATATTGGCAAGACTTGAGACGATCAGATTCATCCGAATAATTTGAGTTCGCCCCGATCCTTGGTCCATCAGCGGCTTATATGTACCTGGGCAATTGGCAACCGCAACTAAGTCGCCATCTTGGTCATACAGCCCAAGCTCCCGGATCCAAAAACCGCCGACGCTCTCAGGGATAACCTGCTCGGCAATTATCACACCGGGGTTTTTGGAGTCAGGCTTGAGCTGGTTGAGGGGTGCCCGGCGGCGCTCGTTGATCAGCTTGGTCTGCAAGCGATCAGGGATGGGATCTATGCCGTTAGCATCACCCACGGCCATCTGCGCGAACGTCCAGGGAATGCCCAACGCGTCAGCGTTTGCCTGTTTGGCCTCACCGACAGCAGTGAGAATGGCTTGAAATTTGCTGTTCTGGTCGTTCATGGGAGGATGTCCATTGTATCAATGTGGTGTTCGCGGCCACCCAGGCGCAGATAACCGCTCACCTCGATATCTCGCTGGGGCGGAGGGTATACGCTGAGTTCGTCGCCCTCGGTGACGCAGGCTCCGATATAAAAACTGCCCGTGGTTTCCAGGCTGATGGCAAGGCCGGTGAGGTGACGGCTGCGGGGCTTGGCGTCGTCGATCAGAAAGGTAAGTTCCTGATACATTTCTTCGGTGATGCCGGTGTCCAGAACGCCGACCTTGAGCTTGAACGTGCCGGGCACGGCTTCCGGTACCTCCTGCCACCACTCGATAATTTCGATCAAGTAGCCAAGCGGCTCAACCACTCGCCTTAGTGCGCCAACGGTGCCCTTGCGTGAATGGATGTAGTACGCGGCACGCACCGCCGCACGCTTGGTGGATTCCGACCAGGCGCTATCCCAGCGATCTACCGAAAACGACCAGGCCAGATAAGGCAGGACAGCAAGCGGGCACAGATCAGGATTCCACAACAGACGCAAAGGGATCGGCACTCGCTGGATCTGCGCCAACGCCACAGCGGCCTGTCGTTCCAGTGGTGTCGAGTTGCCGGGAAGAAGATGCTGGGCGCCCATCACTGCACCACAACCGCGATTTGGATATCAGTGCAGTACGGCGCCTGGTAAGGCGTGGCGGCGATATCGTTCCAGTTCACCAGCTCGACCTTGCGTACACCTTCGACGTGCAGCGCGGCGTGAACTGCTGACTCTGAAACCTCCATGCCGAGTCGGCGGCGTTGATGTACGTAGGCGCGTAGCCGCTGCTCGGCGGCGATGCGCGCAGGTTCGGTTTCAGGCCCGCTGGTGAGCAGGTGGAGCTTGGCGTTGACCTGGTAGCGAAGGATTTGCGCGGCCTGAACCGTGAGCCGATCCGCCACAGGGCGGCGGTCTTCACCGCTGAGGTACTTGTCGACCACAGCCAACAGATCCGGCTCAGCGGTGCCGTCAGCCTGCATACCTTGCACTGTCACCACTACGACCGCTGGTGAGGGGCTTTCCGCTGTGGCGTCCGCCACTCGCCCATCCGCCGCACGGGCGTGAAAGATGTAGCTGTTTTGCGGTCCGGCAGTGCTTAAGCCTTCCCACGCCATCTGCGCGCGTTCGCGCAGGCTGTCATCAGTTTCCATCAGTTGTGGAATGGGCGGCGTTGTGGTGGGGTCACCTGCTTGAATCACAAGCTTTTTGACGTTGAAGTTTGCCGCCAGATTCTCCAAATCACTGCCCTGGGCAAGCGCGAGTAAGTTGGCTGTGGCTGCCTCGTTCACACGCTGCCGCCAGATCGTTTCGCGGTAGGCGTTCTCCTCAAGCAGCTTGGTCAGCGGCTCTGACTCCATTTCCAGGCGGGCCGCAATTTCGGCTTGTTCCTCGACCGGCCAAAGGCTGATGGCGTAAGCCTTGCGTTCGGCAAGGATCTGCTCGTAATCGATCTGCTCAACAATTTGCGGGGCGGGTAAAAGGCTGAGGTCGATGGCGGCGAAGGTGTTCATACACTGCCTCCCAGTTGCAAGGGCAGGCTCATGCTGAACTGCTCATTCGTATCGACCACACTGCCCTCCAGCTCCAACACCGACTGACCTTGCAGGTTGGCGCCGAGGAACTGAAGGCGGCTCAGGCTTACACGATGCTCCCAGCGCATGAGTGCCATGACTACGCCCGAGTAAACCCGTAGGCGCGTTACGTCGTTGAACGGATGGTCTACTAGTTCGGGCAGCAGGCTCCCGTATTCGCGGCGCATGACGCGGGTACCGATGCGGGTGGTGAGAATGTCGGTCATGCCCTGGGCTATGTGATCCAGAGTGCCGATTGGGGCGCCGGTTTCGCGGTTCATTCTGGTTTCCCCGTCTTGCCGCTGCCTGGCATTACGCCGCCGTGTTCGTGTTCGACCAGGCTGATGCCGGCCGCGATCACGTCGGTTGTGACGGTGACGGTGCCAGTGACGTTCTGGTTGCCGGTTTGGGTGTAGTCGCCCTGGTGCGTGATTGGGCCGACTATGCTGATGCCGCCTGTGCTGACCAGGTTGGTGGTGCCGCCTTCGGCAAGTGTGGCGTTTAGGTGATGTGCGACGCTGTCGTACTCGATCACGGTGCCGTCGGCGTAGGTGCGACGGTGCAGGCCGGCGCGGTTGCCGTTAGCAGGGATGTGGTCACTGGGTAGGCCAGTGATGACGACGCCATTGGCGAGTTGGCCGGATGGGCTGAACAGGATCACCTGCTCGTCAATGGTTGGTGGGTCCCACTCGCGGTCAGTTCCGGCCCGCAGGGCCAGCCAGGGCAGCCAGGCGGTGGTCAGTGCTCCGGTTTTTACCTGCACGCGTGGGGGCTCCATCTGCACGGCAGCGATGACGCCGAAGCGGATGAGGTTTTCGAGCATGCGGGACAGGGCGGCGAGGTCGTTCATGGCGTCGATGGTGATCGGACACGCGAACATGTGCAGTCGTTTGCGGTTGTAGAAGTGCGCATTACAAAATGCGGGTGGAGTTGTTAAAATTACGAAAATACAGGAGAGCATTTATGGCAAAAAAGGAAGTTACTCAACATCTTTATAGAATTTTGGATTTCACTCGCGTGGTTCAGATTTTTGAGAAGGGGGAGTTGTATTTTGCTAATCCAGGTTCTTGGGATGATCCATACGAAAAGAGAATAAAACATTCAAAAAATCATGCTGTCTTTGCTCAGTGTTGGAGTAGTGCTCCTATTTCTGATGCCATGTGGAGGATTTACTCTCAGAATGGTATGGGGGTAAGAATATCGACTACTAAATCGAAATTGGAATCTGCCTTACAAGATTCGGCGAAATTGAAAAGATACAGTTCTCGAGTTGCAAAAGTGAAATATCATTCCACAGCTATACTGACTGGGAAGATAAAGAATATTGCAGCCGATTTAAATGATGAATTTCAAATTTCTCGCGCCGTTGATGCGCTGTATATTAAGCGCTTGGCGTTCAATCATGAAAAGGAGTGGCGGGCAACTCTTTTTTCAAAAAGTGCGCAGCCTTTACAGGAACATGTGGGTTTTGCTGTTCCAGTAAATCCACATGAACTAATAAACAATATTCTTCTGGATCCTCGAGCACCCGATGAGCTTATTAATGCATTTAAATTCTATTTTCAGAATAAGATTTTATTCAAAGGTCCTGTCAGGCGTTCAGTTCTCTACAAGTCACCCAAACAGATTGAGATTGATGAGATATTACCCGATCAACTTTGAGTAATATTAGCCAGAATCCTATCGCGGATAAGGTCAAGATCCTTGTCGGTGAAGCCAAGTACTTCACGTTCTTCGTATCGCACGTCTGGAGCGCCACGCTCCGCGCGATCCTTTAACCCATACTGATGTACCCTAGCAATCCGGGCTATACGCCCGGTGAAACCCACCGAAACTGCGTTGCTATCACCTCGTACCTTCAGGTAACTGGCTGTCCGAAGTTTTTTGAACATCGCCAGCTTCCTGCGAATACGTCCGAGTTTTCCGCGCAAGTCTCGTTTTTTTCGCGGCGCAAACTTGCTTCCATCAGGATTTTCCTGGGCCGTTACTCGTTTCTGCTGACTCCGACGCAGCTCCTGTCCGATGCTGCGAGTAAGTTGACTGCGTGCACTTGGCTCCAGCCGTTCCAATAGCACCGCCGCCCAGGTCTCCAGCGCTTCCAGATTATCGGCCATCAGGTACTATCCATTCACTGGTGTTGCCTTGGGCCCCAGGCTTCCAGGTTGGGTCTAGGTAGTCCGCAACGCGTTGCGGTTCGTTCGGGTGCTTCACGGTGGTGTTGCCCTGGTCATCCTCCCCAACGACTACCCGTTCTGTCAGCGGCAGTGTAATGCTGAGGTCAACTTTGTCTTTGTCGAGGATGTCGGCTTCGAACTGGATACCGTCTTTGACCTTGTCGAGGTTTTCCAGCAGCTCGGGCTGGTTGACACTGAGCCAGCCCAGGATCGGCAGGATCACGCTGTCGGGGTGGCCGGCGAAGTCGGTGAGGATGACCTGAAGGTCAAAGCTGTATTCAAACGACAAGGTATGCGCAGCGGTGCAACGAACCCTGCCGTTGTCGATGAATATCAGCAGGCGGTCGGGGTTGTGCTTGAATTCGGCGACAGTGGCCAGGAGGTGAGCGCGCAGGCTTTCTGCTTTGTTCATGGGGTGGCCTGCTGGTGTTTGTAGACCATATCGACTTGCGCCGCACAGTCGGCCCAGGCGGCTTCGGCGCGGTCTTCGTCGGTCAGTAGGTCACCGTTGTTGAGGGGGCTTGTCGCCGGGAGCTGGCACGGCACCACGGCCGGACAGCCAGTCACGATAAGCGGCGGCGCCGGTGATGGCGGGGCGCTCGCGCAGCCGGCGAGCAACATCAGGCAGAGGCTGAGCAGCCCAGTCGCGTAGTTCGTCGTTTTCACGTTTCAGTTCCTCTATGGTTCGCGCGCGCTTTGCCAGTGCCTGGCGCAGCTCATCCTGCTGGGCGCGCAAAACTGTCTGGTTGTCGCGCTCTTGCTTCAGGGTGGCTGTGAGCGTGGTGATGGTCGCCAGATTGCGGTCGGCGTCGTCGCGGGCCGTCTTGGCCGCACTCTTTGCCAGGTCTGTTTGGCTTTCGGCGGTATTGATGCGCTGTTGCTGGCCCCAGATCAGCAGTGCCAGGGCACCGAGCAGGGCAATGCCGTACAGGGCCTGGCGCAGGGTGCTCACGCGCGGTACCAGCCGAGTTTGTTCATGGCAGCGGCGTCGAGCTGCTTGATCGGGCCGCGTACGATCACGGCCCTGGCGTTGTTCATCAGCTGGATGCACTCGGCCAGGCGTAGCATGTCGTCTTGTTCGGTCGATTCCGGGACCACTAGCAGATCCCCGTCCCGCACGCGGAGTTTCTTCACCGCTTCGAAGTCAATCATGCCGCCACTCCTTGTCCGCACTCGCAGCCAGCGTGCCGCTCGTAGGCGCGCTGCAGCTTGGTGTCGTAAAGATTCCGCAGGTAATCCGGCCCGTTGTAGAGCCGGGCAAACTCGGCCCATTTGCGGGCTTTCAGTGCCTTGTGCAGCACCGGGTCGGTTTCAATGAAGCGCGTGAAAGCGTCGAACTGTTGCGATTCGCCGGCACTCATCGCCGCCACGAAGGCCTGCACGCTCGCGTAGCCAAGGCGCTCCCAGTGATAACCCATGATCTGGAAAGCGCCCCAGGATGCGGATTCAAGTGCGGCCGTGTCGTCGATCTGACGGGCCATGGCCAGGCGTTGGTGCTCGGCGGTACCGCCGATATAACCACCGGCCTTCGGGTTGATCAGGGCGGGGTTGGACGCGGCGAGTTCATTGGCATGGCGCTTGATTTCTGCGGGGTCATCGCCCGTGTGTCGAACCTTGGCGAGCTGGCGGTACATAACGTGCCGTTCGAACAGGATCACGGGCTTGCCGTTGTCGAGGAAGCCTTTGCCCTTGGACTCGACCTCATTGACCGCATAGATGCTTGCCAGCGGTACGTCCAGGCGTTCGGCTGCGGCGACAAGGTCGCTATTGCAAAGTAACTGGGCGCAGTCGCCGCCGGCCAGGCTGGCCTGGGTCTTAGTACCGGCAACGCCATCGGCTACCAGACCAGCTTTCACCTGGTACGCACGAACGGCCGTCTCTGTAGCGTCACCATAGTGGCCGTCAGGCACCAGTTTGGCGCCGTGCCTGTTGAGGTTCTTTTGCAGGATAAGCACCGCCTGCGAGCGGTCGCCGTGGCGAAGGGTGGTGGTCATGCGCTGGGCCTCAGCAGGGCGGCGACGTTGCCGCGTGAACGGAAAATCAGGATGCAGAGCAGCACGATGGACGCGGCCTGGCCGAGACTTGCTGGCTGGCGGTCCAGCAGGATTTCCAGACCGCAGATGCAAAGCACGGCGCCAAACAGGCTTGCAAGAAGAGAGATGCTGCGCCGGTACCGCGCATCGCCTCGGGTATAGCAGGCCAGGCGCAGTGCACTCAGCAGGTAGGCGATTGCCGTGATCAACTGCACGGCCAGTTCGATGTTCGGCATATCAGGCACCCCCTCGGATTCGACGCCAGATGTCCCAGATATCCGCCTTTTCCACCCACACCATCAGTTTGATGCTGATCGGGATGACCACCAGGGCACAGATAAAAGCGCTACCGCCGCTGGTGATGAACGGGATTGCTTGCAAGGCCATCGGCGCGAACAGATAGCCCACCCCGGCCGATAGGAACAGAGAGCCCAGGCGCTGCCAGACCTTGAGATCACGCTTGGTACTGGTGACCAGCCAAGCGCCGAGGATGGCGCCGAATAGCGCCCCGTCGTCGATGACTGGCGTCACGCTCGCCAGGCCCAAGCCAATGAGCAGGCCGGACACAACGCTGGAAGTCGGATCAGCCATGGTGTGGGTTTCCTTTGTAGCAGTGGGTCAGTCCCATAGGTTCACCATCTGCCGCTGGGGCGCGCTGGTTTGGGCTTCGGGCATGTTCACGGGGAGGCCGTGTGGCAAGACGGGGCCGTGGTCAGCTAAGCCGGGGTTCGCCTGTAACACCGCTTCGGTGACGCCCGCGGTTCGGCCGTAATACCGCCAACACAGCGCGTCGACGGTTTCGTTTTGATTGGCGCGGATGGTGACGGGCATCAGATCAGCTCCACGGTGGTGCGGTTTTTTCCGAGAAAATCACGGACTGCCCAGCGCAGATCGCGGCGGTAGTCGTCGATGGTAGGGGCGGTTTCCTCGGCTTTATTGTTCCCGGTGTTGGTCGCGCTGTAGTCGCGGTAACGCTCGCACACCTCGGCACCGGTAGCGGCTTCGATGGCGCGACGGTAGAGATGAGCCTGTACCGACACATCTTTGATGCGATCACCAGGGACGTCGGCCAGCGTCGCGTAACCAGCGGCTTGCTGAGCCGCTCGCCAGTCACTTAACTCGCGATTGAGGTCGATGGCGGCAGCGATCACGGCGGTTTCCAAGCGGGCCGGGGTGACGCTGGCGTCGATGCGCAGGGTGGCGCGCAAGTTATCCAGATCAATCGACGGCCAGAATGGGTCGGTGTTGATGTGACCGCTGGCGACGGTGCCGCTGGCTACAAATGCGCTCATAGGGAAAGGCCCCGGCTGTCCGTACGGGAAATCTCACGCCGGATCTGTTGCCTGGTGAATTCGGGGTGTTGCTTGCAGAGGTTGTCAAACGCCCGCACCGCGTTGCGATTCGCAAGGCCCCGTTCGTGCGAGTTGGCCGGCATGATGGCGCCGTGTATGACGGGGCCAGTGCAGACGGAGCGGTCGTATGTTTCTGTTTCGGCGACGTACTGTTCAGCCGCTGCAGACATGCGCCGTTCGGATTCCGTAGGAGTGAAAACACTCTGGTAGAGATTGGCAAAGGCGGTGTTCATGGCTGCTCCGATAGATCGCCGGTGGTCGGGGCTTCACGTTCAGGAGGAGCGGCCTGGCCGATCCGCCCCGAGCCGGCGGGGTGCGTGGGGACGCTCGGTTAGCTGCCAGTGGCAGCGTGTTTTTTCAGGAGGCGTTCGGCGCCGTCCAAATCTTTCTTGCCGCCGCAGCCGTCGTGTAGCTCGATCGCACGCTTGAGCAGGTCGATACCGGCCTGAATCTGTCCAGGCTGACCAGGCTCTTCGGCGCTGATGCCGTGCAAGGTGGCGCGGCCAGTTGCCAGGAACAGCTTGGCGCGGGCTTGGTCGGGCATGTCCTCGGCTTCGGTCAGTTCAACCGTGCGGTGCAGGATCGCTAAGTCGAAACTGCCGTTGGCCTTCTGCGCTTTCAGCGCGGCTGTAGCGATTTCTTCCGCGACCAGGCAACCGGTGGTGCGCTCGAAGCGGTCCGGCATGATCAGCTTGTGCTTGAGGACGTAGTCGGCGATGTCCAGCGCGCCGCTGTAGTCCTCAACATCGACGCGCCAGACCATGACAGTGGTCATAACGTCGTCCTGAGCACCGTTGCCAGCTTGGAGCACGCCCTCGACATACGGGATGTACTCAGGCAGCAGCTGCAGCTTGAGCGCAGCCTTGCCTTCGTTGGACTGGATGGCCTTCAAGCGCAAGCGGTCTTGCAGCAGCTGATTCAACTGATGCTCGTAGGCTGTGGCACCAGCCATGGATTGCTGCGGTGCTGTTTTTGCCGCCTCCATGGCCGCGCGTGCGCGGCGCTGGTGGGCTTGGGCGATGCTGAGTGCCATGGGGTTAACCCTCGCTGCCGGCTTCTTCGACTGGGGTGATGTTTTCCAGCAGGCAACCCAGGCCGTATTCCTCAACCACGTAAGCCTCGTTCGACGATTCGAAGTTGCTGACACGGTTCCACTCCGGCTCTTCCTTGAGGTAGCGGCGGCGCCCACCGATCTGCCAGTACACCGACAAGTTGGCGAACGTGGTGATGAGGATGGTGCCTTCAGGGATGTAAGGAACCTCGTACAGTGGTAGGCCACCGACACGGCGCTGCGAGATGATCAGGTCGCTCGCCAGGGTATTGGTAGCGTCTTGGTCCTTGTTGACCAGGGCCAGGAACTTGTCGTGCACCAACTCTCGGCCTGTCAGTACCACCAAACCAGGGTTACGGCGGTACCAAGGGTCGAGCAACTGAATGGCGTCATAGACCAGGGCGTCGATGTTTTTGAAGTCGCCGGTTTTACCGATGGTGATCTTGCCGGCGACGGCGCCTTCTTTCAGCACGCGGTCAGGCGCGTGAGTGCGGTATTGCTGGAGCCAACCGATGTTGACGTCTTCCAGCAACGGGTGCGCGGTGCGGTCGGTTTGTTCGGCGGCCGAAGTACCGTAGAAACCGATTTGGATACGGTCGAGCGCCTGACGTTGGGCAATTGCGCTGGCCAGGCGAGTCTGGAAGTCCGGGAACTTCGCCCAAGCGTCGAGCTGCTTGTAACTGACGTAGGTGTCAAAGTCGGTCTGCTCAGCTCGGTACTTGTCGCTGGACAGAGTGCCAATACTGCTTGGCTCACGCTTCTTGACCTTGGTGTTGGTGCGGCTGGCAACGGTGCCGCCGACGCCTAAGCCGACCTTTTCGCCTTCCTGTTCGTCGACGCCGATGACGTTGACTTTGGTCAGGAACTCGCTGGATTCCTGAATCTTGGTTTCCAGGCGCTGCTGAATAGTCGGGTCCACGCTGAACGTGGCGGTGGCCGATTCCACGCCGTTGATCTGTGCCACCTGGGCGAGGTAGCCAGTGAAGAGTTTTCGAGTGTCGTTACGCATGGGTGTCTCCGATAGTGGGCTGGGCGGTTGAGGCCGCAGGTCAGAATTCAGCCAGGGCTTGTTTGCCGCCGCCGGTTACCGGTGGGCGCTGGGTTTGGGAGTGGTCTTGTGTGTTGCCGAGGGTCGTTTTCAGCTCGACCAGGTCTTTGCTGAGCTGCTCGACCTTGGTGTTCAGTTCGGCGGAAAATTTCTTCTCGGCGGCGAGTTGATCTGGCAGGTCTTTGACGTGGTCGGCTATCGCTTCAACGGCCTGGCCGATCTGGGCGAACTCTGCATCGTCCTTTGCCTGTTTGCCGCCCAGCAACGCCTGGACCTTGCTGAAAAGCTGGGCGCCGAGGCCGGGCTTGTCTTCGACTTCTTCAAACTGCAGCTCGGTTTCCACTGCCTCGGTGAACATCGACGTCGCCGAGTAGTGGCGGTCTTTGAAGGGGCTGGATTCGGGCTTCTGCGCAGAGAAAGACAGTACGTCGGTGCCCAGGCTGGCAGGAGAGTCGGTCACCGCTAGGCCGACGATGTACGCCTCGCCGGTATCCGAGAAGCTGTCGTCAATTTCAATCGAGGTGTAGATCTTCTGCTTGGCCTTGTTCATGGCGATCAGGTCGGGTGTTGGCTCGACCTGGGCAAACAGGGCCAGCTTCTTCTGACCGTTGATTTCTACTTCTTCGGTCTTGACCGCGAGCACGTCGCCGTAGGCTTTGAACGGGCTGTCTGGCAGCAAGCTACGGAAGTGCTCCAGCCAGATTCGGGCGCCGTATGTGGAAGGGTTGAAGTTTTTCGCCGCTTGTTCCAGCCAACTGCGTTTGATGGTGCGCTTGTCCGAGGTAGCGCCCTCGACGGCGACACGGAACCAATTACTGCGAAATTTCTTCATGCCGGGAATCCTCAATGCGTTGGGCGCTAAGTGCGTTGCAATGAGGGGCATGGTCGTGACGCGCGCGAGTTGCGGCAACGGGACGGCATTGTAGAGGGCGGGATTACAAGGGGCGGCGCTACTGAGTCGCAGGCCAGAGCGGCAGCATCGCGGCCATGACTACGACCGAACTGCTCCCCATCGATCCCAGACGCCAATCCAAGTTCCTCTATTGGATGGGTTGGCGTATCTGCGAGATTGCCGAGGCTACGGGCGAAAAGGAAAAAACGCTACACAGCTGGAAGGCTCGCGACGAGTGGGACCGGGCCGACAACGTCGAGCGGATCGGCGGTGCGCTGGAAGCGCGTTTGGTGCAACTGATCCTCAAGGAAGGTAAGAGCGGCGGCGACTTCAAGGAGATTGATCTTCTGCACCGCCAGCTGGAGCGCCAGGCGCGCATTCAGCGTTTCCAAGGTGGCGGTACCGAAACCGAACTCAACCCTAACCTTGCCAAGCGCAACGAGGGGCCGAAGAAGAAGACGCCGAAAAACGACATCAGCGAAGACCAGATCGAGCTGCTGCGCGAAGCGTTTATCGATGGGTGTTTCGACTACCAGAAAGACTGGCACCGGGCGGGCAATCAGCGCACCCGCGTCATCCTCAAAAGCCGGCAGATCGGGGCGACTTACTACTTTGCCCGCGAGGCGTTCATTGATGCGCTGGAGACCGGGCGCAATCAGATATTCCTGTCGGCTTCGAAGAACCAGGCTTATCTGTTTCGGGGATACATCCAGGCATTTGCCCGCGAGGTTATTGGTGTTGAGCTGACCGGCGATCCCATCGTCTTGCCGAATGGCGCCGAACTGTTTTTTCTCGGTACCAACGCACGCACGGCCCAGGGCTACCACGGTAATTTCTACTTCGATGAGTTCTTCTGGACGTTCAAATTTGAGGAGCTGAACAAGGTCGCCTCCGGCATGGCGATGCACAAGAAGTGGCGCAAAACCTACTTCTCGACGCCGTCGACCATGGCCCACGAAGCCTATACGTTCTGGACTGGCGAACGCTTCAACAAAGGCAAGCCCGCGGCGCAACACACCAAGGTCGATGTTTCCCACGGCGCGCTCCAGCAAGGTCGGTTCTGCGAAGACCGGCTGTGGCGCCAGATCGTCACCATCCTCGACGCCGAGCAGGGCGGTTGCGACCTGTTCGACATTGAGGAGCTGCGCCGCGAGTACAGTCCCGAGGCGTTTGCCAACCTGCTGATGTGCGAGTTCGTTGACGACGGCGCGAGCATCTTTCCGCTGACGGTGCTGCAGCCGTGCATGGTCGACAGTTGGGTTGAGTGGGCCGAGGATTACAAGCCGTTTGCCATGCGCCCATTCGGTGATCGCCAAGTGTGGGTGGGCTATGACCCTGCGGAAACTGGCGACTGCTCCGGCCTGGTGGTGGTCGCGCCGCCGCTGGTACCGGGCGGCAAGTTCCGGGTGCTGGAACGTCACCAGTTCCGTGGGATGGACTTCGCGGCGCAGGCCAGCGTGATTAAAGCCGTTTGCGACCGCTACTGGGTGACGTACATCGGGATTGACGTTACTGGCCTGGGCAGCGGCGTGGCGCAGCTGGTGCGCCAATTCTTCCCTAACGTCACCACCTTCAGTTATTCGCCAGAGGTCAAGACCCGCCTGGTGCTGAAGGCTTACGACGTGATCCACCGGGGCCGTCTGGAGTTCGACGCCGGCTGGACCGACATGGCGCAATCGTTGATGGCGATCCGCAAGACCATCACCGCAGGCGGTCGCCAATTCACCTACACCGCCGGCCGCAACGACAACACCGGCCACGCCGACCTGGCGTGGGCGCTCTTTCACGCATTGCACAACGAACCGCTGGAGGGGCAGACCTCTGCCAACACCGGACGGATGGAGATTTTTTGATGTCGAACCGCCGCAGAAACAACAAGCAGCTCGCCCAGGATCCCGCAGTGGTGACGCAGGAATTTATCCCGCGCAGTGACAGCAAGATGGAGGCGTTCAGCTTCGGCGATCCGTCACCCGTGCTGAGCGGTCGGGAGGTGTTCGACTATCTGGAGTGCTGGTTTAACGGGCGCTGGTACGAGCCGCCGCTGTCGTTGGATGGCCTGGCACGGTCGGTGGGTTCCAGCGTGCATCTGCATTCGGGCTTGATGTTCAAGCGCAACCTTTTGAGCAAAACCTTTATTCCGCACCGGTTGCTGTCGCGCGCGGCGTTTGAGCAGTTCGCGCTGGATTTTCTTTGCCTGGGCAATGGTTATCTGGAGGGACGACGTTCGATGCTCGGCCCGGTGCGTGAGCTGGTGCCGCCGCTGGCAAAGTACATGCGCCAGGGCAAGGACGGCCGGCAGTTCATGGTTCAGGGCTGGAAGGAAGAGCACGAATTTGAACCGGGTACTGTTTTTCATCTGCGGGAGGCGGATCTGCATCAGGAAGTGTACGGCCTGCCCGAGTGGATCAGCGCTTTGCAATCGGCCCTATTGAACGAGTCAGCCACGCTGTTTCGCCGCAAGTATTACGAGAACGGCAGTCATGCCGGTTTCATTCTCTACATGACCGACGCTGCGCAGAACGAAGCGGACGTCGACTCGCTACGCAAAGCGCTGAAGGACTCCAAGGGGCCTGGCAACTTCCGCAACCTGTTTGTGTATTCGCCTAACGGCAAAAAAGACGGGCTGCAGATCATTCCGGTCAGCGAAGTGACAGCCAAGGATGAATTCAACTCGATCAAAAATCAGACCCGCGACGACGTGCTGGCCAGCTTGCGCATTCCGCCGCAGCTGATGGGCATCGTGCCGCAAAACGCGGGTGGGTTTGGATCGATCAGGGAAGCGGCGCAGATCTACGCGGCCAATGAACTGGAGCCGATCCAAGCGCGTATGGCGCAGGTGAATGAGTGGCTTGGGGAAGAGGTCGTGCGCTTCAAACCCTACGAAATTCCCGTAGGGGCATAAAACCCCCTGCGCAGTAAACGAGGCGACGAGCTGGTGCGCTAACACCCGCTCGACGCTGAATCACTCGAAAGTGCCGAGTGCTCCAACCAAGGCCTCGCCCCACTGCGCAGGGGGTGCGAAGCCTAAGCGAATCCAATTTTCAAAACAAGGATCACTTATGAGCACACCAATTATCCCGTGGATGGGCGGCAAGCGCCGCCTGGCAGATCGTCTAATTCCACTGTTTCCGCCTCATGAATGCTACGTCGAGGTCTTCGCTGGCGGCGCGGCGCTTTACTTCATGCGTCCCCAGGCTGCACCGGTCGAAGTTCTCAACGATATCAACGGCGACCTGGTGACGCTGTACCGCGTCGTGCAGAACCACCTGGAAGAGTTCGTGCGCCAGTTCAAGTGGGCGCTCAGCTCCAGGCAGGTGTTTGAGTGGCAGAAGATGACCCGGCCCGAGACGCTCACTGACATCCAGCGGGCAGCGCGGTTTTTCTATCTGCAGCACCATGCTTTCGCGGGAAAGGTCAGTGGGCAGACGTTCGGCACCGCCACCACGGGGCCGGCCATCAACCTGCTACGGATCGAGGAGAACCTGTCAGCAGCGTGGCAGCGCTTGTCCGGTACCTACGTCGAGAATCTCGGTTGGCTTGAGTGTGCCGAGCGCTATGACCGGCCACATACCTTCCATTACATGGATCCACCGTATTGGCAGACCGCCGGTTATGGGGTGGACTTCCCCTTCGAAAATTACGAGCGGATGGCCGAGTTCATGCGGCGTTGCAAGGGCAAGGTGATGGTGAGCATCAACGATCACCCCGATATCAGGCGGGTGTTTGAGGGGTTCCACTTCGAAACGGTGGATATTCGATACAGCACGGCAAACCAACGCCTGGCGAAGGCCGAAGTTAGCGGCGAGCTGGTGATCATGAACTGGGAGCCCAACGCCTTCGGCGGACTTTTCTAACTCACCGGCTGGATCAAACTGGGGCCTTTGTTTTTCACGTTGCCCACCGCAACGTCGACCTTAAACCATTCAAAGGCCTCTGCCGGCTCGCCCTGGTGCAACACCATCTGCTCGGCACGTTCCTTGGGCGTTGCCGGGTCCAACCATTCACGGGCCAGGTCCGGGGTCAGCACCACGGGCCTTCTGTCGTGAATGTCCACCATGCCGCCGGCACTGTCTGCGGTGATAATCACGAAGCCGTCATGCTCGCCTGGCCCCTCATCGGAGTCAGGTAGCTGGCCGATGGATGCACAAAGTACCGGCGCGCCATCCCGTCTACGGATCAGGTAGGGCTGTTTTTTCGGCCCGCCTTCATCGACCCATTCAAACCAATTATCTATGGGCGCGATTGCGCGATGCGGCCAGATCGAGCGGAAGAACGGCCCATGAGCGACCTTCTCAACTCGGGCATTGATTGGCGCGGCTCGGTCCTTTGCCCAGTGCGGTCGCCAGCCCCAGCGCACTGGGTCGGCGTGCAGCAGCTCGCCCTGCAGGTGCAGTAGTGCAACCTGGGTCGTAGGAGCGACGTTATAGCGGTCAAGCGGCAGATCCCCTACGGAATTAGCCAGCGCGTTGGGCATGCTCAACGCCGCAACGAAGTCGTGGATGCCGCTGTACTGCGAGAGCCTTCCGCACATATCTGTTTCCGCCTATCGGTCCTGGTGAACAGCCGCACCCCGGCCGGTCTCTATCGAGTAGACATCTGGGCGGGAGATTCGTCATGACAACCGATATACAGCAGGTTAACGAGATGGAAGCCTGGTTTGCGCTTCTCAGTGACGCCGAGTTTGAGGCTGGGTCGCCAGAGTACCGTTATGAAACACGCCTGGCGCTGGCTGACAGCATGCTTGAGCGCAAGGTGATCGATTGCGGCGAATGGCGGGAGCTGGTTGACGAGGCGGTTTCTGCTTACGCGGACGATGTTGGTTGACTGCTCGTTTTAGGGATGAAGCCTTGGCCCGCGCAGTTCATGCAGTCCTCTCGCAGCCCAAAGCGGTCAAGGCAAGCGGCGCACTTGGTGAACTTGGCCGTTACCAGCAGAGGTCTGGCTATCCTATAGCTTTCGAAATCGTGCTCCTCTAAGGCGATCTGTGCGCAATCTACCACCGTCCGATAAGCATCCGCGTCGCAAATGATTGGATAAACCTTTCCATTAATAACTTGTGCGGTCTGCACCAAATCATACAACTCACCACATGGAGCGGTAAGCAACAGCCCCTTAATGGGCCAGGCTTCATCGTTACTGCGGAATACCAAGCGCAGGTCGTGCTTTGTGCCAAATACCTTTCCATCAAACCCATCCGCTCCTGGCCCGGTGGCTGAATAGTATGTGTTGGCATCGATCCGCCCAATGCACACCGCTCCGGCTTTGCGCACTACATCGTAGTGGCCGCCAAACATGTACCCCTCTGCGGCGGTAGCCAGCTCTTCGACGGCATGCCAGTAAGCCGCATCAGCCTGCTCGTCCATTTCCAGCTTTTCCATTTGATCAATCACGCCCGCCTCTAGCATGTCCTGGGCTTCCAACCGGCACGACACTCTATGGGCTTCGGGGTGATCCATTCGGTACACACCGTCGTCAAGAGTTCGACGCCATTTGGCGAGCCAAGCCGTTTTGAGTTCTGTAGGGGACATGCGTTTGACTGCTTATTTATTACTGTATGTGCGTACAGTAATCGAGGTTTGGCGAGGACGCGATTTGAGGCGACGAGCTGTAGGAGAGGGGAGTGTTGCCAGACCCGATGGGGATTTGACGTGCTACACGGGGCGGTGACGTGCTACGGGCCGAGGGTAGGGTGGTCTGCACCGGGCGCGCGCCGTCGTCCCCCCACCTCGCCTGCGGGCTAAATGGGTCGTTTTTTCTGCGCACCTGCATACCACTCCCGACGGCGTAGGCTGGGGGCTTGCTCGGCGTTTTAGAGGGTGCAGAAAACCTGCGGAATCCTGCGAAGGTGGATGTTTTTGGCAATCCTCATAAGCATGCAGACACAGCTGAATTCAGTAGGTCCCTCGGGAAAAAGGTTAGTTTTTTTTTGAGGGGGGGGTTGTGACTTGGAAGGCCCGTGTTTGTTGGGCTTGAGACCTAACTTTGATGGGTTAGGTTGGGTTAGGTCAAAGGTTAGTAATTCGTAAACTACTGTTTTTAAAGGAATTAATATATTGAATATTTAACGCTAATAAAGGTTAGGAAATAACCAGACCTAACCCAAAAGCTAACCTTGCCAACCATTCGAAAAGCCATAACAAACAAGGCTTTCAAGGCGATCTGAAAAAAACTAACCCTCCTAACCTCTTTCCCGTGGGTCAACATGAAAGCGCGAGAGGTGTCTAGGGCGGGCTGCTTTTGAGGCTTTGTGCGGCATTGCGCAGTACTCACGACCTTTGCGTTCACACGCCCACACTCTCGCTCACACAGCGTCAGATATTTACGTTTACATCGGATGTTGGAATCGGGGCGACAGGCATTGGCGATCAGTACCATGGCGCAACATCAAGCGTGCCTCCTGACTCGAACGATAAAGTCACTGACCTGCGCCGGTGTCAGGCAATTCAATTTCCCGAAGGTCGCCAGGTGCTGAATCATTGCTTCATGACTGCCGGGTTGCCGGGCGATCATGCGACGGCAGGTCTTTTCCAGGATCAATCGCGCCATCTGCGGGTTCTCGACCTTCGTCGCATCGAAGGCCAGCGCGATGGCGGTGGCCAGCTCCCCCAGGTCCGGGTCCTTGCGTTGCAGTGCCCTGAGCGCATTCATCTGCCGTGCGGTGATGGGTAGCGACACGTCTCTCGTCCTTAGCGATCATGCTCAGCTGTTATCAAGGGCAATGGTAGACCAGGCTCCCGGGGTCTGGTTTCCGCCAAGCGCAAAAAAGCCCGCCGGAGCGGGCCTTGATGTGGGGGGCCATTGAACATAGGGCGCGTTATTCGAATCTACCTACTACTCCTTTGGCACCCAGCGGCCACGGACGTATTCGCCTTGCGGTTCGTCAGGATCTATCTTGCGACCTAGCACGTACTTGATGTGACTTTGCGCTTCGGGCACGGTCCCCTGCACGACGGCCAACAACGTCCAACCTTCGGCCAGCCGCTTGTTGGCTTCTTCCGCACCGAACGCCTCGACAACTTCATTTACATTTTCAAACGTCATTGCAACTACTCCTTGGAGGGACGGGTCGCCGTAGACACAGCAACGCCGCGCTGGGGTTACCATTCGTGCGTTATTAACGCTCAGGCACTGCTGCGTTCCTAACACGGCTTTGTCTTTCCAACCTATCAAGGTCAGTTATGACGTCCTTTAGATTTTGATCTCGATTCCACTCATCTGGTAGAGGCGTATCAACGGGAAGTCCTGCATGAGTGCGCAGTTCCTTTATTAGTTCTGACGCTTGTAATCCAAGGACCGCATAACCCCTCCGTCTAGACCAAAAAAAATCGGGATGGTCTGGCGGGTCATAATTGAACTCTTGAATTCCTCGAAGCTTTCCATGGAGTTGGTCTTGTTTGTCGGGAAGCCGAAGAATCGAGTACATCAACTCTTTAGGTAACACCCTCCAATCGACATCAAGTTCTAATGGATTGAATACAGGTACCACAGTGGTGGCCTCATAATGACCATCCTGCCCCGCTGGTTTGCCCTGATAGGTACCATCATCTATGCACACGTCGAAGCACTGCGTTGCAAACCGGTCCAAATGCGAAACGACAATAATGCCGAGGTACGTCGTATTCCGGCTAACCGTGTTGCGTGTGACCCACCGTTCTTTAATCAGAACAAATAGGTTGCCGAACAACACCCCGCTGATACCTGCCGCTGCTGAGATGATGGCCGAAACGTTCCCCGAATCCATGGTAGTCCCTGCATAAACGTAGCGAATAGATGCTGAGTGTAGACGCAGAAACTAATAACACGCGGAGTAGTAGATGAGGTCGGATTTGGCGTGTAGCCTCGGGCTTCAAGCATCATACGCCGCGAATCGAGCAGCAGTAGTTCCTTATCCTCTCATTCCAACTTTACGCGCCATAATAGAGCGCCAGACCCATCGTGGTCCCATGAGGCCATTTTTCGAACACAAATAACCACAAAACCCCGACTTTCTCTAGGAAAGTCAGGGGATTGAGTTTTCATAATTTGGCGGTGAAGGAGAGATTCAAACGCCCGGTACGTTGGAGTCTCTTTCCGCATTGGCGATAAATTTTTACGGGCGATCCTGCTTCTTCAGCTTGGCTAAGCCTTGTTTGATGTGGCCTGCATTCTCACCAAGCGTTTGAAGGGCGCCACGGACGTTTCCACCAGTCGTCAATTCGCCACGCTCTTCTGTCCATAACACCAGCTCCATTACTGCCGCCTCTAACGCCAGTTGGTTCTCATACATCCTTTCCAGCACATCCGCTAGTGAGTATTCGCTCGCCATCAATATCGCCCTGGTTCCTAAAGCTTGAAGCATAGCAGCGGATATTTGCGGAGCCGATACGTGCGAAGAACTGCCGTCCTTTGCAGGGGAGTGGTACAGAAGTGGTACGGACATATTTATGGTTCGCTACAGGGTTCGAATTTAAAGGCCTGTAGAGTTAGTAGTTCCAATCCATCATCGGGGCGACGGAGAAGCGGCGGGAGAGTGGGGCGGTTTGTAGGGACATGGGGGATCTGAGTCAGCGAGGCGAATGGCGCGCAGTTTATCAGGAACGGATCTTGGGTGCCGGAGAGGCAAGTTTTGCGCGCATTACCACTTCGAGCGAGGACGTTGCCGTGTGTGGAATACGCCAAGGATCTGCAGTCGATCGCCCCGCACTCTATACGGGATCAGATAGGACCAGTTGGGAACCGCCCATTCGCGGGTATGTTTCACCCGACCTTCGCGGCCCATGGAAGGAAACTGAGCCAGCCTGTCGACGCTGGCGAAAATGGCATCCGAGAAGTCGTCAGCGGCTTTTGGATTTTCGAGAGCGATATAGTTCGCTTCGTCTTCCAGGTTTTTGAGTGCTTTTCCAGCCACTCAACCCGCGTTCCTGCTCCAGCGCCTAGCGCGCATGGCCGCCACTTGGTCATCACTGGCGAATTTGCCCTCGTCGGCGTCTTTTACCGCCAGCTCGATCTGAGCGGTCAGCGTTTTTTCGTGCTCGATGTAGTCTCGAAGAACGTCCATCGCCAGGTAGCTCGCTGTTTGGCCATTGGTTTTGGCTAGGTCGGCGAGAGAGTTGGAGAGGTCTTCCGGCAGGTTTAGGGATATCCCAGTCATGGCGGCCTCGATGGTGGACGGTTGTGGGGTATCTTACACCGTGAAGCGTCGGGTTGAAGCAGCAGGCCGTCGCGAGGTGTGTCTGGGAGTGAGTCGTTTGCTTTTCCTTTGCCAACTCATAGCCGGTGTCGTGGTCTTATCCCGGTATCCGAGGCGGTTTTTTGCTGCCTGCTGATTAGCTTTGTTTCTGCAATGGTATAAATAAATCCGTCCTCTTTATCTCCGCGCCTTCAAAAACCGCCCTTCGTAATCCGCCACCGGAAGACGGGTGGAATCGTACTTCCCAAATAATCTATAACGATTTATAGCGATTTTGTCGTACATCCAATCTCGCAGGGTCGCTGGGACGACGCGGGCAGCCGTTAGCCAGCGCCACGGGGCATCCAGGCGTGCCAAGATTTCGAACATTGCCTCGGAACGCACGGACACCTTGTCATTCGAGATGAGAACAATGGTGTTGAATTTGTCCTGCGGTAGCCCCGCCCACTTTAATAGCGCTTGACCTTCCGGCGATTGAACCGCAGCAAGCTGAATTTGACGAGCATGGTCATAGTGAATAATAAATCGTGCCCAGCCGTTGCAGAGCTTGCAAGTGCCGTCAAAAAGTACTGCTGTTTCGCCTGGATTTAGAAGCGGGGCGGGAGATTGGGTTTGGATGGTCATCGGGTCTGCCGTATCTGAAGATAAACCCTTTGAGGCTGTCATTTTGCGATCGTTTTATAACTTAACGATCTTTAAATTCTCGTTGCCTCTACGCCTGTTCAACAAATGTCTCGCTCAGGCTTGGCAGGATATGACATGGAACGTCACAAGGGCACCCCCCCTGTCGTTGGCGTTGCTCCACCCTGGAGCGCATACGACGTTGTTTAAAGCAACTTACAGCTCGCAGACGTAACGAAGTTGTTAAATGTGCTGACCGGGAGTTTAGATCCAGTCCTTGGTACGCCTTTAGGGTATTTCCTACACATTTCTCGGCTTGCCCCTCAGACCACCCCTAGCTAACCTCCTCAAGCCGCTGCAAACCCAGCGGCCGGAGGTGGAAGACCGTATTGCTAAGGCGTTTTTAACTCCCGAAATATTTGGAGCTTCGCCCATGCACAACAACACACGCAGTTCTTCATTCGATCAAACCGCATCGTCCGTCGACCCCAAGCTTCAAGCCGCGGCCCAGCGTGCAATCAATCATCACTTGCCCCCATCCGACGACGCTGCGCCCGCCGAACGCTCAAGCAACCGCTTACTCCTCGTCAACCCAACCATCGACCCCGAAACCCTCCTGGCTAACGCCGCCGAAAACCTGGCATCCGCCAACGAAATGGCCGCCACCTTGGCGTTCGATCTCGACGATTCCCAGCGCGCCATCGCCCTGGGCATTCAGCAGTTAATCGAGTTGAGCTCGCTGCTCGTTGGCCGAGCCCAGGAGCAAGTTGCGCCCGTAACCGCCCCAGTCAAAGCCTGACAACCAACCCTGCCGCCTTACCCAAGGCGGCAACCTGAACTCATGCTGTCCCTCAGCAAAGTTTCATAATTCCCTGCGCCTTTGAGGCCTACGATTGCCTGCAAGAGAGGACGCCAGCGCCTCCAGCCCATAGGGAGTTGAAACCATGATCTCGAACCTCGTCAAAGTTGTGATGATCACCGGCACGTTGCTGTTGAGTGCTTGTTCATCTTCACCCGCCGTGAGCAGTGACCCGTGCTTTTCAGGTGGATGCCAGGCATTTGGGGACCATAGCCCCAGCAAAGCAGCGAAGATGAATTTTGGTGGCAGTGGGTTGGGAAGTAGTTATGGGGAGTATGGTTCGGGGTTGTTGCGTGATGATTGATGCCGCGCTGGGCTGCTGCAGCCCGCTGGAGTGATGACGTGTAGGAGTGAGCTTGCTCGCGAAAAACTTGAGGGCGCGGTGGTGAATCAGGATGCCCGCGTTATCGTTGGCGATTTTCGCGAGCAAGCTCGCTCCTACAGAGAGCCTAGTGGCCGCCTTTCATACGCCGGGCGATCAGGTAGAGGCCCAGGCCGACCAGGGCTGTTGCGGCGCCGATGTAGCCGGTGCTGGTCCAGCCCAAGCCGGCAGTGATGGCCATACCGCCAAACCACGGGCCCAGCGCATTTGCCAGGTTGAACGCCGCATGGTTCGAAGCCGCCGCCAAGCTCGGCGCTTCGTGTGCGATGTCCATCAGGCGGATCTGCAACGGTGCGGCCAATGCGACCATGGTGCCAACCAATCCCATGCTCAGCAGCACACCCCACAGCGACGAGGCGGCGAAGGGGAAGAACAGCAGCACGGCCATCGACCACACCAGAATCAAGCCCACCGCCCGGAACTGCATGCGATCAAACAGCTTGCCACCGGCAATGTTACCGATGATGCCGCCGACGCCGAACGCGGCGAGGCCGAAGGGAATCCACTGCGGCGAGACCTTGGTCACTTCCAGCATGGTCGGCGCCAGGTAGCTGAATACGCAGAACATACCGGCAAAGCCAATCGCGCCGATGGACAGGGCCATCCAGACCTGGGGTTTG
>Ga0160440_100218_pt1 | contig 42816 bp, 40 predicted proteins | sample HID1971I_E1MG_FD_108277 | JGI IMG/M metagenome (GOLD analysis project Ga0160440, IMG submission 108277) | Enriched millipede-associated microbial communities from UW Madison campus, WI, USA - HID1971I_E1 MG | ecosystem: Host-associated > Arthropoda: Insects > Digestive system > Unclassified ... | reverse complement strand
CGCTTCTGAAGGGTATCCCCTTCAAGGACGGAACCCCGGTGATTGAAAGCACACCGGCTCCTCAATCACTGGCCGCCTGATCACGCCGTCCGATCCGCGTACACCAGTCTTGACGATTGCTCATCTGCACTGCAGATATGCCTACAGACACCGGCTCATTTGACCCTGCACATAAGCTTTGTTACGCCGGAGGGGAGGAAGCGAGCACACAAATGTGGATATGCCTGACGGCGCTGGCTGGAAACGGAAATTGGCAATGGGACGAGGAGGACGGCGAGATATACGATATTTGGACCGTGCCACTTCGACACAGTCTGTTCAGAGTGCTATTAACTCGGCGCTGGGAGGAATATCTGAGTCATCGCGACGACGTCCCGGTTGATGCGGACTAAGACGAGAAGACCTCAAGCATCATGGTGGCGTGCCGCCTTGCTACATCGGATGGGGGCCTGTTCACAAAAAGCATTGACGAGGGCCGGTCGGAAGACAAGCGCGAGGCCCTCATTCGTCGCGGGGGCCGTCTCCATCTTGTGTCGGGATGCTCGAATCTGGTCCGACATGTGTTCGGGCCGCGGTAGCATCCGTTAAAATCTGGAGCGTACGCTTGATCGTCCAGGCTACCCTCCTCGGTCGAAAAGTCCCATATTCCACTGTGGACCTTTGAGCACCGCTGCCTCCAAGTGTGTTGGCTAGACGCGCAAATCCCACTCGTCGGGGCCGATACGGCCGTTTCGAGTATCACCGTCGCGCTTGGAGCCAAGTTCCTCTGTGAAGCCTAAAGTTCGCAAAACGTCGCGTGCGTGCGTAAGATCTTGCACGTTCGCCCAATTAACGGTGTACACGCAGATCACGTGAATGCTCCTGTGCGCCATGCTGTGTAGGGCGGTGATCAGATGGGGCGCATAGCTTTCTCCGAACCGCCGCACCGTAGGAATCGCGCGACCAGCTCCGAGTTCTAAAGCGATGGGGTAGTGGCATTCTGGAATCCAGCCTTCGAGTCTGCAGATTTGCCGTAGCGGATCCGTTTCGGTCCAGTGCGAATCGTTGAACATGAGGTGTTGATTCGCGCAACCCGCCACAAGACGGGCAATTGGGGACCGGCGAGATGAGGTGAAAAGCTGTGGTCATCGATGATGAGCACTAGGTCGCCTTTCGCTCGCAGTCATCCCGTAGTCAAGCACAGGCTCGCGGCGATTCGCCATCTGTCGACTGGTTAGTAGCTCAGTATTTACCCTTGTTGGCTTATAGTCAGCGGATGGCCTAAGTTTATCTCTAAGCATGTTGCCGGCTCAGATCCCGCGCCGATAAATGAAAAATTCGAAGTTGCAGAATCGGCCCGCAACGAGTGGTGACCCAAACTCAACTCACTCCGGTTGTACCTTCCAGAATTTACTCAGTAAGTAAGATAAAGCGTCCAAAAACATTAGTCATACGAACAATGGTGAAAACAACCGATATCTGGAGGGGGTATGTACCGCCAGTCTGCAGCGTTGCTCGTTGCTCTAGTCCCTTTCATTGTTTCCTGCGGCGTGACGCCCGCGCGAGTCTCGTACGAAAAAGTTGGCGAACGCGGTGCCAAATCAGGAACAACGGATGGCTACGTTTTCCGTTTGCGTCGGTCGATTATTGTTATCTCACCGGACGAAAAAGGAGTTCTTTCAGCAAGCGCTGTGCCATGGGAGCTTACGCCCGACAGTAAATCGTACACTCCAATGTATAAAATCAGCGGGAAAGACGATCTCCGCTCGACAACGCAAATAAAGATAAGTTATCTAGACAATAAAAAGCTTCCGGATCAATTGTCGTTCTCAACCGTAGACAACGTGTCGTCAACGATAGAGAAAATCGGCACAGTGGGTAGTGCCGTAGCGCCTGTACTTGCTGGGCTCGTGTCGGGAACTGAAAAAGGCCAGCCGACGGTTGCGACAACCTTCAAACCGACACAAATCGATCCTGGAGATTCCGACTCATACAGTTGGCAGCAAGACCCGCTTAACAAGGACTATTGCGTTCGATTGAATAATGTCATTGAAGAATCAACGGTAACAATCGATCAATATCTGGCAGATCGAATTGGAAACACATCAAGAGATTTTCCTGCACCGTCGTGTGCGACTGCCGAAGTAGAGGTTGCGGCCTGCGCCGCGACCCGCTCAGGGTCGATGAAGGCAGAAGATCTCACCGTGATGCGGGTCACCTACGCCTCAAGTCGGGCGATCTTGCCGACCCCGATTCCTTCTACAGGAACTATGAACTTCAACTCAATTTGCGGCGTCAATGTCGCTTCCTCCGATAAGGAGGATCGCACGGACGTCCTAACCTACATTGCTAAAATGGTGAAGAGCGGGACCGATATACACGCAGCATGGAAGAAAGCAAAAGACGACAAGAAAAATGCTGCTCAATGATCGGTCGCGGTGTTCCACTGGCACTAAGAAAAACTTGCAGCGAGCAAAAATTATAGTTTTAATTTACTGTTTTTTGCTCGCTGCCGGATCGCGAGCAGAGACGAGCATGAGCATTTTGATGCTTGAATCGACACCATCGGCGGCGAGGCCGACACCTCATATCAGAAAGTTTGAACCAGCTTTCAAGTTTGGACCGACCTTGCTTGTGGGTCTATACGTCATCCATAATCCTAAGGGCTACCAAGCCTCGATCAAGGCCACGGTAGACGGAATTCACTTCTGCACGTGGTTTATGATCGGAGAAAAAACGTTGCTTTCCGCAGCTCACTGTCTTCAGGGCGATCTTCGCACTGTCGAAATCGGCATATCTGACAAGTATAAAGCCGCGTGCGAGCTCCCTGGTGAATTTGGTATTAGCCGGTCGCTCGATCTAACTCTTTGTTTGCTCGATCACGCTTACGTTTTACCAGACGTCGATAGAAGTCGGGGCGACGGATTTGAAACGGTTGAGACAAGGATAACCGCCCTCAAAGAGGGAAAGATGGTCCGATTCGGCGGTTATGGGTGCCATTCTCCGGGTGCTGGAGTCCAGCAGGAGTATGCGTTAGGGGAGTCGCGCATTTATAAATTGCCTCCGGAGGCTCACCTCGCGGGTTCCCCGGAGCCAACGCCGAACCTTATCAAACTCCGACAGGCGCCTTCATTTCTCTGCGACGGAGATAGCGGTGGACCAGCATTTCTTTTCAATGACGATGCAAAGACGCGGAGCGTTATTGGCGTTAATTCGGCTACAGCCACCTCCATCGAATCCGGGTATGTGACCAGCCTTCTAACCGCTGACTCCCGAAATTTTCTTTCTGCTTGGTCTCAGAAGCATGGGCAAAGGATTTGCGGAATAGACGCCGGCGCAGCTAATTGCCGCGCAGCACGATGACAGTCGGAGAGGAAAAAGATGAAATACTTTCTTGCCGAGATTCTAATGCACGCACTCCTGGCAACCGCCGTCGTGCTGCAGACTGGAACAGCCCAAGCTAACGACTCGGACATCCTTAAACAAGTCTTTGACTGCAAACAAGCTTGCTATAAGGAAGAGCAGTGTCAAAGCCCTGATCTTGGTCCCCCAGGGGCCCGGAACCGGTGCTACACGCAATGCAACGAATGGTGCATAGAAAAATACACCGAAACAACGTTGGTAAGACCAAAGTACAGAATTATTGGGCTCCTGTATGCACCTCCCGGCTGCGGGAACAGCAAGCTTAAGTGCGGGAGTTCGTCTAACGTCTCATACAACGAGGGAAGCAGCGCTGAGACTCAGACTTCCATTTCCAGTTCTTTTACGAATGCAGAGACCGTCTCAATGTCGGACAAGATGCCGGTCGTCGCTAATGGTGTCCCGGTGGGTAACTTTACTGGGACGATTAACGAAGGATTTACGTCTCAATCGACAACAAAGACGACGCAGACTCTTACCAAGAGTCGAAGCAAGTCTATCAACGTGCCTGCCAATGGAGATGGCATAGATCATCTTCAAGACGTCTTCCTCGTGCTTTTGAACCCGGCCGTCGTCGTGAAAACCTATCCGGGGAAGACAACTGTCTCCATGGGCTTTACCGGCGACAGGCCACATGTAGCCTATCTCTATGGTCGCTGGGTCTTAGATCCATCAACGATGGATGCAGGCAATGCGGCACTCTTCGCTAAGCTTGGATTCGTCGCAGATGATTATGCTGAGATCGCGAAGCAAAACCCTTTCCTTGACCAAAACTACGTCATAGATACCAAGCGATATGCGCCGGTTGACGTTTCGTTCACTTATCAGGCACCGCTTGAATCCAACGCGTGTTTCAACGGTGTCTGCTCGTGTATCTCTGTACAAAGTTCGTTCTCGAATGCATTCAAGAAATCTGTTGAGAAGACCGATCAGACTAGCTGGTCGGTCGGAACAGGCGGCGATCTTCAGATTGGTCCGATCGGCTTGAAGGTCGATGATAAGCTCACTTTCACGCAGAGTCAGTCGGAGTCAAACACGAAGAGCTCCAGTAACACTGCAACTGCCACGATCAACTGTCCTGCTCCTGGATACCTCGGGCCACAGTTTGTCGACGTTTTCTGGGACACTGTCTATGGTAGCTTTGCCTTTGTATTCTGGGATCCCGAGAAAGAAGGCGCAAAGGTTGTCTCTCACGGACTCGTCGTTGACAGAAACGGGAAACCAAAGCCAGGAGTACCCGTAGACTTGCTGATGGGGAAAGTTCATCAACGCACATTCTCTGCTGCAGATGGAGCTTATACGTTCTATCTTAGAGATAACGCTACAGCGGCAAGCCTTCTGAATGCCCATGTCTCCGTTGGACACGTGCAGCAGACAGTGAAGTCAAACAAGTCGGCGGGGCGCTTAGTCGTACCTTAGATTCTTCATTCCACCGACCGTCTGAGAAGTTTTCAAGCAAGTCGATTCTCGTTATTTCGGGCTTTTGTTCAGTGCCGCCGCAATCTGGGCGGCGAAAGAATCCGAGCAGTCCTCTTGCGATAATTTCATGCCCCCTTGTGACCTGAAAAGTCGCATCTCTGCCTGGGTTGGGGAACCTGCAACTGGCGTCATCTTGACAAGACCTTCCAGGCAGTATTCTTCGTCGCTCATTGCGTGCACTGTCACATAAGGCTTGGCTTTTTCTGTTTTATCATCATCGGAAACTGCAACTGCGTCGAAACCCGCTCTCCTGAGCGCGGCAATTAAGCCAGCTGTGCGTGATGCTATGTCGTTGGCAGTCTTTGCTTTAACAGGGCCCACGTAAACGGTTGTACGTTGAGGCTTTTCATTTTCAGTCTTTACACCGCCATCTGCTTCGGAACGGCAACCCGCTACTGCGGCAAGCGTAAGCACGATTAATGATATGAAAGACGCTTTCGTTTCCATTTTTGAGTGCCTCAGTGTGATTACAACTATGATGGCCGTTAGTAAATATCTTGCAATGATTCGTAGATTAGTTCATTGATGGGCCTTCGGTGTCCGGACACACCCCGGTTGACTGTTTTGCGCTCGCTGCCATAGGCGATTTATTGCGGACGTGCAAGCGATTTAGGCTGGCCGGAAGTCCGTATGCAATAGTGCGCTCGAATTCGCCTAGGGAGGTATTTTGTAAGATGGAATCTGCGGATCTCGGACAAAAGTACTCGGCTACCTCGGACCCCTGACCGGCCATATCGAGAACATGATCTAACGGATCGGGCGGAAGGATTGGCATGACATCAACCAAGCGAGCTTTGCTCGCCGGATGTTGCTGGAGAGAGCGTGCCCGCGCACCGGATGAAGATTCGCATGACGAAGGAAAATGCCCTGCACAGCGCGTGCGGCGTGTTTCGCAAGTGCCCCAGGACAATGCTGGGCGGTGTTCAACACAATCATTGAAGTCCTAATTACGTGTCTATCTTCTTCCTCGCTTGCGACGGGGTGGAGCGTCTGAAGTCCTCAGGAATATTTGGAGCCAGCCAAAGAATACATTTTCGTGGGTCTCAATAGTGAAGACACTTCCTTCGCCCTTGGACTGGCGGATGTTTGCGCCTACCAATACAAGGAAGAGCGTCTGATCAATGACCGGAAGGAGAAGACGAGCTCAACGCGTACCAAAAACAGTTGACGAGTTTGGGGGCAGCTGGCTGATACGACGTGGAAAGTCCAGAGCCATTTCGTGAACTATTGAGATTTCCATAAAAGATGACAACCGATTCGATGCTGGTGCGTTGTATCTCTGAGGGATTGATTGGAGATGCATGCCATGGCAAAGAAGCCGATGGACGAGGCCACCAAGAAGCGCTTGCGGGCCGCCCGCATGCTTAAGGCAGGCAAAGGTCCGGCAGAGGTAGCACTTGCCGTAGGGGTAGCCCGACAGACGGTGTACACATGGAACCGATTGCTCGATGAAGGAGGAATCGATGCGTTGCGCGCGGTACCGGGTCGAGGTCGTCCGGCTCGGCTCGATGCGCAGCAGTTGGCGCAACTGCGGCAGGCGTTGTTACACAACCCCACCGAACACGGCTTTGGCACGGAGCTATGGACGCTCAAGCGCGTCGGTATGCTCATCAAGCGCATGTATGGCGTCGAGTTCGGACAAACGCAAATCTGGCGCTTTCTTGGGACGCTCGGTTTTAGCGCACAGAAGCCTGAGCGGCGCGCAATCGAGCGTAACGAAGAAGCTGTGCGCCACTGGAAGCAGCACACCTGGCCCGCGCTTAAAAAAAGCCAAGCGCGAAGGCCGACTGATCGTCTTTATCGACGAGACCGGCATCAGCGAGCGGCCGACGCGAGTGCGTACTTGGGCGCCGAAGGGGCAAACGCCGGTTATCCAGTTTCATTTCAACTGGAAGCATGTTCCGCGATTGCGGGCCTCAGTCGCACGAACTATCTGTTTCGGTTCTACGAAGGCAGCGTAAAGAAGGAACAGGTGGTCGAGTTTCTCAAGGCGCTCAAAGCCCATCTGAGGCAGCCGCTGTTGATCATCTGGGACGGTGCCAGACCCCACCACGCGGCAATTGTCCGGCAATACCTGGACTCTCTCGAGGGCCATATTCAGATCACCTTTCTGCCGCCGTACTGTCCAGAACTCAATCCCGTCGAGTATCTGCGGGCATGGCTCAAACGTCACGCCATTGCGAATTTCTGCCCCGACAACCTCGACGAGTTGCAGACCGTCGCCCGCAACAAGCTGAAAAGCGCGCAGCACCGACCTTCAATCATTGCCGCGTGCTGGATTCAGGCAACCCTGTGGTGACGTAAAGAATTATGGAAAGGTCAATAATTCGCTACTCATGCGACTCAGGAGGCATTGGCCCGATAGTTTCGGCGAAACTGGCTCATGACTTCGTTTGGTTTGACGAACGTGCTCGAGCGCTGAGAGTTGGCGGCTTCGATGCGTGGTTCACCGTCATGCGAGAAATGTTTCAATTCGTCGGAAAGGACGGGCACCGTCCGGTGGATGGGAGCGGCATCTGCGGGAAACGCTTTCTCGGCTCACCCACGACGATGGCATTGCCGCGTTGCGTTGTCAGATGCGGGCCTGAAATTGGAGTGGACCGGTCAAAAACAAGCGCCAAGCCCTCATTCTTCATAGCTGTCATATCGTTCTTGGCTCGGGATGTTCGAGCCCGATCCGACACGATCCATCAAAATCTGGCGCGTACGCTTCATCGTCCAAGTTACCTCCTCGGTCAAAAAGTCCCATACTCCACTGTCAACCTTCTTGACCACTCCCGCCTCGACCTTAGACAGCGCTGTCTCCAAGGACCACGCGTTCGCCGTCATCTTCCGGGACGCATACGCTGCCAGTTGCTCAGCAAGGTCATCGCATACGATGAACCTCTCATACACCTCGTCATCGGTCGGTCCAGCTTGGTATGTGTCACCGACCTTTCGCAGCAGAAGTTTGGGCAGCGCCCCGGAAATCGCGCCCTGCCAGGAGGTCCTCGGGAAGTCGACGGGAAGAGACTTTGGGCTCATGTAGACACCTCGGCGCAAATGGTGCGTCCAAGGTATCAATGTCGAACGGTACGCGCAAGAGATAACGACGCCGGGGCGTTCATGCGACAGCTACCCTTCGGACGGTTTTTGCTTTGTGGCGTGAGATGCGGTTTGAACGAAGCGGTGTAGCTCAGCCGGTTTCGGCTGCGCCGGTACGAGCAGCGCGCGTTCTCGGTTCGATGGGACGCGTTATGCTTTTTTGCAGTAGCAGGTTAGGGCGCCGTTTCCAGCATCAGATTGCTCGCCTGTCAGGCTGTCCGCAGAGAAATCGATCCACGCGTTCCAAGAAATCAGGTGCCTTGTCGGCGACACCTACGCCCCGACCTTGAGGAATTTTGAAGTCGCGCGGATTAACGCGGATCAGACGGCGGGCATAGCGTTCGCCGAACCGGCGCACGGTGGGAATCGCGCGACCTGCTCCGAGTTCTAAAGCGACGAGATTGCGCCATTCAGCAATCCAGCTTTCAAGTTGGCGGATCTGCCGTTGCGAATGCGGTTCGATCCAGTGCGAATCGTTGAACATGAGGATGTTGGGTCGTGCAACGGCGCCACACGACGGGCACGTTGGAACGGGCGAGATGAGGCGAAAACTGGGGTCATCGATGATGGGCACGAGGTCGTCCGCGGCCCACGTCTGTCGCGAACACTCGTCGATACATTGCAGCCAGTGGATGGCTCCGTGGCATTCCGCGATGCTTTTATCTGCGAAACCCGCTCTTTGCAATCGTCCGTCAACGTTGCTTGTGAAAATGAATGCGCCTTTGTTCTTCGTCGAAGCACATTTCCGCAGAATGTCGAAGCCACGGTGTGGGACTGTTTGACGATACAGGTTCAAACGATGCCCGTAGACGGCCGCACGCCAAGGTGGGTCGCGGCGAGAGGTTTCGGGAGATGCAATGGTGGAACATCACCGATCAAAGCATTGGCTCAAGCGACCGAATTCACCCAACGCTGCCTGGTGAACATCGCACTTCCGGACATGAATGGAAACGGATAGGCACCTACCTACGCTATACCCGCAACATCTTTGAATAGACTGTGTAGAATAGTCGCATACAACTTTAAAGGGCGTTTCTCCCATGACGGTTATTGTCGCTGGTTACGAGTTTTCATCGATGACGTATATCGATTTTAGCCAGCCATTCGATGACGACCCGGAAACCGGAAGTACGCCCTTGCAGTCGCGGTCAAAGATTGCCAACCCGCTGGTCATCCAGGCGAAAAACGCTTGTCTGGCCTCTGGACCGAAGCCAATCAACGCTTTCTTAATCGGCGACTCCGTGTTGTCCAGCAAGACCACGCATGGCTCGCGTATCGTCAGGGCGCGCAAGGAAATGAAAGTGCGCGATTACGAGATTCGGATTGGAAAGCCGGATTTGACGGTAGATGGGCGCATCGGGCAGCGTGTGATTGAAAGCTACACGGACAGCTGTGGACTGGCTTACAGCGGAGACAATCTGTTTTTTACGTCCGTTGAAAGCAAGTTTTCAAAGGAAATGCGGGCTCTACGCTACACCTATCGATATAGCGAGCAGGAAAACGGCGGTAAGTACGCGATTTCACTGCCTTATGAAAGCGATGCTTACGATGCAGATAGTTTCAGGTTCGATTCGTCGATCACTTTTGCATCCGTGCTGCTTCCAAAACTGAAGGCGTGCATCGTCGCTGAGCTCCTAGCCAAATGCACTCAGGATGTCATCGACGACATCTTTGGAGAGAAGCTTAACCGCGGCGAGAATATTGAGAAGAAAGATTTCACAGAGTTTGCGCTTACCGTCTATTGCAGAAGCTCCGATAGGCCAGTGCTGTTCCACGTTGACATCGTCAGCGATCTTTCGGTTTCCCCTCCATGGTTGAAGGTGCGGACCAGGAAGATCGCGGACGATGATTTGCTCGTCCTTGGGCAGAAGTCATGGAAATCTAACTTCGTGCAATCTCGCTCAAACGCCGTTTCTGGACGAAGCTCGATACAATCCGCATTGATTGGCACCTGCGGGAGCCTGGTTAGCGCAGCGGCGTCCGGCAACTACGTAGGGGGTGAAATCGTCTCCGGAACCACAGATAGCTATGGCTTCAGAAATGGTTCTTCGAGCATATGGTAGCGCAATGACAACGGGGAAGCGCACGAGGGTCTCAAATGCGAGTCTCAATGTTCTCGTCCTGGGCGATTAATGACAGCGGGCCGATCTTTAGCCTGCCTAACCACGAATTCGGAGGCGTGGGTCATTTACTTTTATTTTTTATTCTAGTCGAAATGGCTCGGTGGAGATTAGAGTAAAACGGCCTTTCTTTAAAAAATGCTTTAATCAACTTTCGTTTGATGGACGCGGTGAGATTTCCAGAAATCTCTTGGCAGCCGAGAAATTCGCTGATAAAAGCGCGCTGTTTTCTTGGCGGCCGCTCGCTTATGTTGTTGCTTCCGTCGAGTTCGAGCGTTATTTCCCTCGTCACGCGACCCAGCAGCCGCGCTGTTCCTTAGCCGACCCTGGTCTAACCCGGAGAGTCGACTTCCGTCCCCCGTGATGGCCAACGCGCCAGCTGCGGTCTTTATTTTGGGCGCGTTCGCCGGATTCCGTGCGTTTTCGCTCGAAACTGGTGAATATTGTGCCAGATCAGCGTTCCACTGCATGACTGGCATTACGGAGTCGCCCAGAAAGTGCTTGAATATCGGGACTTACACAGCCGATGTAACGAAGCGACACAGGCATCCTCAAGCGGTGCGCCCTGAGGGCGACCTTGGCCCTCGAGCAGAAGCCGCTCACGCGTATCGCTTTCCGGGCTAGCCCGCAAGGCGTTCGGGTGGCCGCGCGGGCGACCGCGACGGGAGGCGAGAATGACACCGTCAGCGCGTGCCGAGCGTCGAACGCGCCGCGCCTGCTAAAATCGCGGCCGAGATGCCCCGCATCATGTACCCAGCGACCGCCAGTGCTAACGAATTCGTACTTTATCGCTCTTAGCGTGCCACTCCTGCTCCTTTTGTGCAGCGCGCTCGCGAAAAAACTCGTCCGGGGGTCCGGGTGGGCGCGCACGGACTTCTTCCTTGGCGTGGAGATGGCGCTCGCGGCGCTGGCTTCCGGATTTGTCAACTTTCTCGATCTGAGCAAGCCCGCTTTGACTTCGCCGAGCGTGCCTGTTTCTGCTCTAAAGACGACCGAGACCGCGGTTTTTGTCGTGCTTTGCTTTTTCCTGCTGCTCTGGATCCTTTCAGTGCATCAGGACTGGGAAAAGCGCGCCCATAATCCGAAAGGTCAATGGTTTTGGCTGGGTATTGTCGCAAACCTGATTGGCGCGGCCCTGATGGTGACCTTCATTGTATTCATCAAGGGAATCTAACATGCGCGCAGAAAATCTTAAGTCCTTATCTGCGGCTATAGGTATCTTTAGTGCCGGGGTTGCTGCACTGGTGACGCTTCAATCCAAATTCGATTTGGGATCAAAGTGGTCTCCTCTTTCGCAGATGATTATCGCGACGGCGGCTGCGGCGGCAGCAGCAATTCTCGCTTTAATCAGTGCGCGTTGGCAGGAGAGAGTACGCCGGAAGAGGAAGGTCTTTCTCATATATTCGGGTAAGGACGTTGAAAAGGCCAGAGAGCTAGCTGCACTTTTGAGAAAGGTTGGACTCGAGCCCTGGCTGGACGATGAGCAGGTGGCGGCAGGCCAAGTCTGGAAGACTGCAATACGCCGTGGACTTGACGAAAGTACCTTAGCTATCGCACTTATCTCGGGTAATTTTCAAAGTAATACCTTCGCCAATTTCGAATTGGAAGAAGCGATTAAGGTGCTGCATTCTCCAAGCGATGAATTTGCCCCCGTCATCCCTGTTCGCCTAGATGACGCGCCTTTACCCAGTCTCCTAGCGGACGTTCGCTCTATAGATATGCGTTCGCCCAGTGCCACAGGGGACCTTCTGAAGGGGCTGGCGCGCGCTGGGCTAGCGGTAAAGATGAGTGGGTAGGTGCCGGCGAAGTACGACATCCCAGCGATCTTGACAGACAACTTAGTCAATGAACATTGGCAAACGGAGCAGACTTTTTGATGGGGCCAGCGTGCGGCTTAAGTGAGGCACGAAGTAGAGCAACAATCAAAGGGTGGAGTTCAAATGGCGAAACCGAAGCGTAACGTTGACGACTCGACGGGGTCACTCTTCGAAGAAAACTATCTTGTCCGAACGTTGGGCCATATCGCCCACGACCCTGAGGTTGCGCTCACTGAATTGGTGGCTAACGCTTGGGATGCGGGAGCGTCGCTTGTCGATCTCATCATTCCACCGACGCACAGCCTTGTATTGACGGTTCAAGACGACGGCCACGGCATGTCGGCTGCCCAGTTTAGGGCACGGTGGATGAAGCTTGGTTATGACCGGACAAAGCATCAAGGCACAGCCGTGGAGTTCCCGCCAGAGCGGAAGGGTTGGCGGCGGCGGGCTTATGGGCGCAACGGCGTCGGACGTCACGGCTTGTTGTGCTTCGCCGATCAATACTCGGTCGAAACGTGGCGCGAGGACAAGGGCGCGAGCTTTGAAATCGGCACGCGAGGTCAGGAGTCGCCCTTTAGTATCGAGAAAGAAGGCGCCTTCTTACGAGCGGGCCACGGGACGAGGCTTTCGGTGACGGTCGAGCGGCACCTCCCCGACCCTGACCGCATTCGCGATATCCTGTCCGCCCGCTTCCTTCACGATCCACAGTTCGTTGTGCGGGTCAACGGACAGTCTGTCGAATTGGCGGATCAGACGGGACTCATAGAGCGAATGACTCTTTTGATCGAAGGGTTTCCGCCGGCGGAGGCCTACGTCGTCGACTCTACGAGAGCTGCCAAGTCGACGATCTACCAAGGGATCGCATTCTGGGCGAATGGTCGCTTGGTCGGCACGCCCGGGTGGGTTGTCGGCTCGGAGGCAGTCCTTGACGGTCGCGCGCGATTTGCGAAGCGCTATTCGATTGTCGTCAAAACGAGTGATGGCTGGATGTCCGAGATCGAGCCGGACTGGGCTCGATTCAAAAATGGGCCTGCTGTTGAGGCGCTGTTCGTTGCGGTTCGGCAATACGCACAGAAGGTGTTTGCTTCTCTGTCTTCGACGCTCGTGGAGGAGAGCTCGGAAGAGGCGCTGGTTCGCAATCGCGAGCAGTTCAAAGAGTTGTCGCAGCTCGGTCGCGCGGAGGTCGCCAGCTTCGCGCGCGAGCTCGTGAAGAGCACGCCGACGGTCTCGCAGGATGTCCTTTCCGCTGCAGTTCAAGCCTTGATAAATCTTGAGAAGGCGCGCGGCGGCGCTGCCCTGCTTGAAAAGCTGACCAAGCTTGACGAATCGGACATTGACGGGCTTGATCGCCTGCTGAGTCAGTGGACTGTCCGCGATGCCTTGTCGGTCCTCGACGAAATCGATCATCGCTTGGCCGTGCTTGCGGCCATTGATAAGCTGAGCGGAGACGATGCCACGGACGAACTGCACACGCTGCACCCGTTGGTAACGCAAGCGCGCTGGCTCTTCGGACCGGAATTTGACAGCAGCGAATACTCATCGAACGTCAGCTTGCGCACCGCCGCCGAAAAGATCTTTAAGAAGAGACTTTCCCCCGAGGCCTTTATCAATCACAAACAGCGCCCCGACATTGTCGTGCTTGGTGATGCGACGTGCTCGATCGTCGGTACGGAAGGGTTCGACCCAGCGGAGCCGACGCTCACCCAAATCCAAAATGTGCTAATCATCGAACTCAAGAAGGGGAAATCGGCGATTGGCCGCGAAGAGATGACCCAAGCTGACGGCTACGTGCAGGACTTCCTTGGAAGCGGCGCGCTAGATGGAACACCGATGTTCAGAGCGTTCGTAGTGGGCCACGAAATTGCGCCGAAGACGACGCGCGAGAAAGAGCTGAAAGAAGAGGGCGTTGTGCGAGGTCGGGTTCAAGCAGTCACCTATGGCCAGATCACCAGATCGGCCCATCAGCGGCTGTTCCGCCTCAAAGAGCGCGTACCCGCGCGTTACGAAGACGTTTCGGGCGCGGATTTGTCGGCGAAGGTAATGCAGACGGCTTCGCAAAGTGTTCTCTCGTTCCCTGCACCGATTCCGGACTAAGAAAATACGCGCCCGAGATCTGACGAACAATAAGCTACACGCTATCGACTAGCGGCCGATTGGATTTGAGTGCGATCTATCCGTCTTCGTCTACCTTGAGAGGGCCCGTACTAAAGCATCCCATGGCATGAGAAATAGCGTAGACGTCAGCTCGCTGAGCACCTGAGTTAGCACGCAAGCCGAAGGGTGATGTATCGATTGCTCCAAGTCTCCCGCATAGCTAGAAAACGCGAGTTATCGCCGATGCGAGCGAGGATTGCGGGACGCCGGTTCGCGGACTCAACGGCGGAGCTTCGTTTCGGAGAAGTCGCGACTCTCGATGGCGGAGAGAGCGGCGATTTCAATCAGTAAGTCGGCCACCTCTCCAGCCGTGACCTATGCAAGCGCAGTTTCGCTCATCGGCGATTGCGAAATGAGTCCGCCCCGCAAGGAGATTTTCGTTTAGACACTTTATGCTTTATTTGTGTCCGTTAGGCCAAGTTATGCTTTTCTGACGTGACCACAGCCGCCGCCAGAGCCTCATGAACGGACAGCTTATGCTTTAATTCGCGGACGCCTTTCAGCTAACGGCACAACTTGGCGGAACAGTGTCCCTGACGAGGGGCTTTCAGGGCCACGCCGGGGACAGTTCCGGGGACTATGTGGGTCACCTCACCCACACGGGGCTTCTCCGATTGCTGCCTTGCCCAGTCTGCCTTCACCCAAATATTTCGCGTTTCGTGTTGTAGGCTAGGACGCTGCCAAGCGACCCGGCTAGGCGAATCTGCTGGCGGTGCTGTTTCATAACTCGAAAGCGGGTACACCATAGTGCGATCCACATAAACAATCGGTTAGGTTTATTTTCATCAACGAAGTCAAATGCCGTTTCATAAGGCGTGATCTGCTGCTTGTCGCTTCTACGATTACCTAACTCGGCCTGATATAGCCAATCGACAAACGGGATACGTCGGCCGTTCGTATCACCCACGGTTTAGTTGAAAAACGATGAAACGTTTTAATTGCATTGCTGCCTTTGCGCTCTGGACATGTTCCTTCGTCGGTGGGCTTGCTTGGTTTGTGATCTGGGCCCAACTCATGCGCTATAACGTTCAAAGCGCGTCAGTAATGGCCATATCCAGACTCTCCGGGTTGATCCCGCTTTTGGTTGTGACGTGGTCGTGGGCTCTGCGCAATATGGACTACAGATACCGCACGTTTCGTGCTACTGCGATGTGGGGCAGCGCTGGCTTCGGCCTTCTAATGTTGGTGCTAGGCGTTTTAGCGCAGTTGAGAAATTGAGCAATGAGCAGCGTTTGGTCACGTGTGTATGAAAACATTCTTGGGCCAGATTAAGGCCGTTCAACAACACGCGCCCGTGAATTGTCAGCATATTTTGATGGCCCGATGAAATAAATTGCGAACAAGTCCTGCCACAGGAATTTAGAATCCCGCCAGGAATAAAGAATGAGGAGCTTCAGCGCAAGCATTGTCGAAAGATTCGCGCTAGAGCAGCGGATCTTCTTGCGGCCCGTCTTGGCATCATGGCAACAGCGAGAGCCATGCTGCCCTTGGCGCGATGGATCAAGGTTGACGGGGAGCCAGACTTCCAGCTATTCCTTGCGATCGCATTAGAGACAGACGATCCTCCTTTTGCGGCCGTTAGGACCTACTGGGCACCCGAAGCGCTAGAGCAAGAAGATGTTCGTATTCGCGCTGCTGAAGCGTTTTGGAATGATAGGGCGCGGTCTGCAGCCGCATTTCTGGTCGAGCAATATCTGTGGACGATTGGCGAGAGACACTTATCTATCGGCGACGAGTGAGATCAATGCTTCACGCGATGCGCCGGGACGCGGTTGATGTCGAGCTATCGTTTGGATTGACGACAGAGCTCGGCCGGGAGTCGTTCGACGCACACACGTCAGTCGTCAAGAATCGTTAGTTAACCTGAACTGAACAATCGGGAATGTACTTTCCGAAAATTATCGACTATCTATATTGATTTTGGCGTTGACACGAAAGTCTCTTGATGGCAGAGGTGCAGGCCAAGGTATAACCAAGAAAGTTGCAATCGAACAGCTTAATGATGGAAGTTTTCTGCTGATACGATACGAATCCGTAGACGCCGCCCTTCCGATCTCGGATCATTGGTTTGCCTCTCGCGAAGATGCGTACGATGAGTGCAGTCGTGTTTATGGAATTGGTCGCGACGAATGGGTGTCACGGTGAATGCGTGTGTACCGGCCTCAAAGTTGTACGGTAAGAATGCCTTTGTGCGTTTGGTCAGGCTTGGCGTTATTCCAGACGTCTCGGTGCCAAAATTAGGACAAGTCCGATAGGTTCAGAATTGGCTGATCTGCATACTCCCCCGCAATGATCGACAAGGTCATAAACTCAAAAGAAACAGATTCGACCATCATCTCAACCTGCAACTGCGTGCGGTAGATCGTATCGTCCAGCGACGTCCGCGAAGCAATTGACGCGGCGGGATAGGGAGACCTGATATTAAAACTGTCTCGCAAGCGCATATTGCTGTCGTCGTCAGAGGATGCTTCTTCATTAGCATTCCAAAGAGAAGCCGATGCTTAATGCGTTGCTCGCAGACGTCTGCGGATGCAGAAGGATGGATTAGAAGAGTCGAATCGCTGATTAGGTGGCATATGACCACCCGGGGAAACATTGGCAATCGATCTTCAAGACCTTTCTCGCCGCCTGTTCGCCACGGCGAACCAGCTCTGGACCAACACCGAACTGAGGCCGGATCAGTATGCGCAGCCCGTATTGGCGCTGATTGCTCTGCGGCAGATGGAGGCGCGCTTCGATGTCGTCGATGCGCAGCTTCCGCGCGGCGGGCGGCTCGGCAATCCCACTCCGCCGGACTACCATGCAAAGGGCGCGATTTTCCTGCCGCCGCATGCCCGCTTTTCCTATCTACTCGGCATGCCGGAGACAGAGAATCTGGCCGAGGCGTTGAACGAGGCGATGAAGACCATCGCCGAACACAATCCCGATCTCGACGGTGTGCTGCCGCAGGGCTACGGTTCGCTGCCCAATTCGGTGCTGCGTGAACTGTTGCGGCTACTGCAACCGCTAGCGATTGCAGGCGATGCCTATGGCCTGATCTTCGAATTCTTCATGGGCGAGTTCGCCTCCGCTTTCATGCAAAAGGGTGGTGAATATTTCACGCCCTCCAGCATCGTGAAGCTGATCGTCGAGGTGATCGAGCCTTTCCATGGCCGCATTTTCGACGCAGCGTGCGGGTCCGGTGGCATGTTCGTTCATTCCGCCGATTTCGTGAAGCGGCATAACGAAAACCCCGCGCGCGCGATAAGTATCTATGGCGTGGAGAAGATGGCCGATACGCAGAAGCTGTGTCGGCTCAATCTCGCGGTCCACGGCCTTTCCGGCGATATCCGCGTTGCCAGCAGCTATTACGAAGACCCGCATCAGATGCTGGGCAAGTTCGACTTCGTGATGGCTAATCCGCCGTTCAACCAAAAGGAGGTGGATACCGCCCGATTGGTCAATGAGGCAGGGCATGTGGATGCGCGCTTTTCGCTGGGCGTGCCGAGCGTCAACAACGCTAACTATCTGTGGATCGGGCTGTTCAATGCCGCGCTCAACGAACACGGCCGTGCAGGTTTCGTGATGGCTAATTCCGCTTCGGACGCGGGTGGTTCCGAGCGGGAGATGCGGCGCAAGTTGATTGAGAGCGGGGCGGTGGATGTGATCATCTCTACCTCGCCGAATATGTTTTTTACCGTCACGTTACCGGTGACGGTATGGTTCCTCGATAAGGGCAAAAAAGGGAGCACGCGCGAGGATCAAGTGCTGTTTATCGATGCGCGCCATGTATTCCGACAGGTGACGCGTGCTCATCGAGACTTCACGCCTGACCAGATTGAGTTTTTGGGCAATATCGTGCGCCTGTGGCGCGGCGAAAAAGCGGAACTGGAGGCGGGAAGCAGGCAAGCAATGACCGCGCATTTCGGCGGTAAGCGCTACAAGGACGTTCCCGGCCTGTGCAAAGTCGCTACTCGCAAAGAGATTGCCGCGCAGGATTGGAGTCTGAATCCTGGGCGCTATGTGGGCGTAGCCCCGGAGGAGCAAACTGACGACGAGGATTTTCGGGAACGGTTTGAGGCTTTGCAGAAGGAACTGGAAGGGCTTAACGCCGAGGCTGCGCGGTTGCAGGCGATGATTGCGGCAAATGTTGCCGAGGTGCTGGCATGAGCGAGTGGCGAAACGTCACGCTTGGCGAGCTATGCGACGAAGATAAGGGCGACATTCGAACTGGCCCTTTCGGCTCCCAACTGCACGAGTCCGACTACTGCGAGATCGGCACGCCAGTTGTCATGCCCAAGGACATTGCAACGGGCCGGGTCGATGAGGCCACGATTGCTCGCGTTTCCTTGGATCATGTCGAGCGGCTATCGCATCACAGATTGGCCAAGGGCGATATCGTTTATGGGCGGCGCGGTGACATCGGCCGCAAAGCACTTGTCTCTGAACGAGAGGCCGGCTGGTTGTGCGGCACAGGTTGCTTGCGCATTACGGTCGGCCATCAAACTGACTCCCGCTTCCTCTTTTACCGATTAGGACACCCCGGAACAGTTTCAGCCCTTCGGAACCGGGCAGTTGGCTCCACGTTGCCGAACCTTAATACAACCATCCTACGGGAAGTTGAGTTGACGGTTCCTTCTCTCGAAACTCAACGCCAGATAGCAGGGATTTTGGGGGCTTACGACGATCTGATCGAAGTCCACCAGCGGAGGATCGCGGTGCTGGAGGAGATGGCGCGGGGGCTGTTCCAAAGTTTTGTTACTGGCCCGCTAGGAAGCCTGCCACATGCAGCAGGTGGCAGCGCGGCGACGGTAACGCCCGCCGGTTGGCAGATCGTACCCTTGGGGAATGTGGCCGATCTGATCATGGGCCAATCGCCGTCATCGGAACTGTTGAATAAAGATGGAAACGGGTTGCCGTTCCATCAGGGAGTTACGGATTTCGGCGCGCTTTTTCTATGTAAGCGCGTGTTCTGCACCCCACCCAATAGGAAGAAAGTGGCCGTCGCAGGCGACATTCTCTTTAGCGTTAGGGCTCCCGTTGGGCGTATCAATTGGGCAACCGAAGATGTTGTGCTTGGTCGTGGGGTGTGCTCGATCCGCAGCAAGACCGGAAGCCCGTCTTTTCTACTGGCCCATCTACGCGCGACATTCCACGCGACAGACCTGATCGGAAATGGTGCTATCTATAAAGCTGTCGGTCGAGACGACATCGAGCGGATCGGAATTGTGCTGCCACCATTGGCGATCCGCGAACAACTCGAAAAACAGCTTAGCCCGCTATATGCGTTGCATTGGAATATTGAGCAATCCATTCGGAGCCTTGCCGTCGCCCGTGATCTTCTCCTCCCCCGCTTGATCTCCGGCCAGCTTTCACTCAGCGAGGCTGAACAGGAACTGGAGGCCGCCTGAGATGGTGCAGCCGTCGCTCTCCAGCGAGTTCTCCGAAGACAGCGCCGTGGAACAACCTGCACTGGCGCTATTGCAACAACTGGGCTGGGAGCACGTTAGCCTCCGCGACGAAACGCTGGTGGCAAACAACCCCACCGGCCGCACCACCTTCCGCCAGACCTGGCTTCCCACGCGCCTGCGCGCGGCGCTCATCAAACTCAACCCCAATCTGCCGGAGGAAGCAGTAAATCTGGCCGAGGAAGCGCTGGTGCAGGATCGCTCTGCGCTTTCTCCCATCGCTGCCAATCGTGAGTTTCACTTTTTGCTGCGCGACGGCGTCCGTGTGGAGGTGAAGCGCCCGGATGACGGCCAAAGCGAAACCATCACCGTCCGCGTAATCGACTGGCGCGATGTGGCAGCGAATGATTTTCTCGTCGCCAGCCAGGTCTGGATCGAGGGTCTGCTGCATAAGCGTCGTGCGGACACCATCGGATTCGTCAATGGCTTGCCCCTCCTACATGCGGAGTGGAAAGCGCTTTCCAAGCCAATCTTCAACGCCTACGACGAAAACTTGCGCGATTATCGCGACACCATCCCGCAGCTATTCCCGTTCAACTGCTTCGTTATCCTTTCCAACGGCCATGAATCGCTGATGGGCGGCGCGCATACAGATTTCGATCTCTTCGCGCCGTGGAAACGCCTCGATGAAGACGGCCCGGAAGACCCGAGCCTTGAGACGATGCTGCGCGCCACATGCGACCCGACTCGATTCCTCGACCTGATTGAAAACTTCCTTTTGTTCGATGAAGCCAAGGGCGGTCTACGCAAGGTTGTGGGTAAATATCATCAGGTGCTTGGTGTAAACCGCGCGATGGCCGCGGTGCAGCATGTCGGCCGGAACAAGGGTCGCCTCGGCGTGTTCTGGCATACACAGGGATCGGGAAAGTCACTCTCCATGGTGATGTTTGCCGAGAAGGTACTTCGGCGCCTGGGCGGGAACTACACCTTCGTGATCGTGACCGATCGCACCGAACTGGACGACCAGATCGCCGGGCAATTCGCCAGCGTCGGGGCTCTTACCAAAGATACGCAACAAGTGCAGGCGAGTAGTCGGGCGCATTTGCGGGAATTGCTGGCGGGAAACGAACGTTATGTCTTCACTCTGATCCAGAAGTTCTCGACCGCTGGCCGCGAGCCGATGCCTGTGCTCTCCGATCGCTCCGACATCATTGTGATTACCGACGAAGCCCACCGCAGCCAGTATGACCAGCTCGCCGCTAATATGCGCGCGGCGCTGCCCAACGCTGCTTTCATCGGCTTTACCGGCACGCCGCTGATTCAGGGCGAGGGAAGCCGCACGCGCGAGGTGTTCGGCGACTACGTCTCGGTCTACGACTTCGCCCAGTCCGTCCGCGATCGTGCGACGGTGCCGCTCTACTATGAATCGCGCAAGCCCGAGCTTCAGCTCAACGCTGACGAACTAAAAACGGAACTGGACGAGCTGCTCGATGAGGGGGATCTGAGCGAAGAGCAAGAAAAGAGGCTGCAGCGCGAATTCAGCCGTCAGTATACGCTCATTACCAATACCGACCGGCTCTACAAGGTGGCCGATGATGTAGCGCTGCACTTCGCCATGCGCGGCTATCGCGGAAAGGCAATGTTCGTTGCCATCGACAAGGCGACTGCGGTTTCCATGCATGATCGTGTCAAGGCGGCGATCACCCGACTGATTGCGGCGGATGAGAATGCGCTCAAGACCGCGCATGAGGCGAGGGGCGCGGCTATTGCGGAGCGGTTGTTGTGGTTGCGTGAGCTCGATATGGCCGTGGTTGTTAGCCAGAGCCAGAACGAGATCGACGACCTCAAGAAAAAGGGCCTCGATATCCTTCCGCACCGCGAGCGGATGCAGAAGGAGGATCTGGAGACGAAGTTCAAGGACGACAACGACCCGCTTCGCCTCGTCTTCGTCTGCGCGATGTGGATCACCGGCTTCGACGTGCCCAGCATCGGCACTGTCTATCTCGACAAGCCGATGAAGAACCACACGTTGATGCAGACCATCGCGCGCGCCAACCGCAATGCGCCGGGCAAGACCAGCGGCGTGATCGTTGACTATCTTGGCGTGTTCAGCAATCTACAAAAGGCGCTGGCGATTTATGCCGGAAGCGCAGGTGGATTGGGCAAGGACGCTACGCCAATCAAGAACAAGGACGCTTTAGTGAAGGCGTTGGAGGAAGCGCTAGAACCCGCGCGGAGTTTCACAGTTTCGCTGGGTATCAATATCGATTCGATCACGGCGGCTGGTGCGCTCTCGCGTCTTGGCCTGATTGCTCAGGCTGTCGAGGCGCTCGTCGCGCCGAACGAGCGGAGGAGGACGTTTGGCCAGCTTGCCGGCGCGGTGACCAAAGCCTATAAGGCATTGCTGCCCGATGAGCGGGCTGCGCCCTATCTTAGATCGGTTGTGGTGTTCCAGATGCTGGCGGACGCTGTGAGGGCGAAGCTCGGCCCGACGGATATCTCCGCCGTTCAGGCGAAAATCACCGAATTGCTGGACGAGAAACTGGAAGGCGTCGCCATCCTGACGCCTATCGTTGAAGGGGTGGGCCCTGAGGGGCGTGTCGATCTCTCCGGTATCGATTTCAGCAAGCTCGCCGAGTTGTTCGAAAAGAGCCCGAAGGTCGCAGCCGAACGCGCGAGAGAGCGCGCAGAAAACAAGCTCAAGAAGATGGCCGAGGCCAATCCGACTCGCGTTGATCTGATCGAGAAACTGGAAAAGCTGGTCGCTGAATACAACGCGGGCTCTATCGACGCGGAAAAATTCTTCGAGGCTCTGAAAGAATTCGTGGTCGGCCTATCCGAGGAGGAACAGCGTGCCGCCCGCGAAGAACTGTCTGAGGAGGAGTTGGCGATCTTCGACCTGCTTACTACCCCGGAGCCGAAGCTAAGCAAGGCCGAGGAGGCGGAGGTTAAGCGCGTGGCGAGGGCGCTCTTAGCCAAGCTCCACGAGCTCATGGACGGCGTGGACTGGTTGCGCGGTCAGGAAATGCGCGGTGCGGTGTGGTCGGAAATCCGACAACAACTGAACGAATTGCCCCAACAACCTTATCCAAAGGCCCTGTGGAATGCAAAGGTCGGTCAAGTGTGGAGTTTCGTAACGCGACGTTATGCAAGCGAGGGCGCTCGTATTCACTAATGCTGTACTGTTATCGAAACGGCCATTCACGCCTGCTGGTCGGAATGCGTGTGAGCATCCCGCCGGCCTGAAGAAATAGCTCTGATGGTTTGCGGTACACAAGGATGCCGAGGGCCATGTCAGCACAGTCTCTGTCGGCGCCATTTCGCGATCGTTTTAGCGGCCGGCGATCGGTGCGCAGGAACTTTACCGTAAGACCGAGCTGGCGAGCGCCATGTCGGCCTTCCACATGTTCGGCGCATAGCATAGCCGGCTACGCATCGGCATCAGTCGCAAACAGCGCGAGATAGTCATCGGGGTCGACCGCTTGCCCGCCCACGCGTACTTCGAAATGCAAATGCGGACCTGTCGAGCGCCCCGTCGAGCCGACCTTGGCGATCGGCTCACGCGGCTGCACCCGCTGCCCGACCCGCACCTCTATCTTCGATGCGTGAGCGTAACGCGTGATAAAGCCGTTGCCGTGATCGATCTCCACGGTGTTGCCATAGCCGGGCATGCGTCCGGCATGGATCACGCGACCGCCGGCCGCCGCGAGGATCGAGGTGCCTGTCGGCGCGACCAGATCCATGCCTGGGTGGAAACTCAGGTGGCGGGTGAATGGGTCGAGGCGGTTGCCAAAGGGTGAGCCGGTCCGCCCGAGCGCGAGCGGACGGCGGCCCGGGAAGGTCGCCCATGCTGCTTCGTGCTGCGCGGCGCCCTGTTCGACGGCGGCAAGCGTCGCTGCCAGGCAGTCAAGATGCGGATCTGGATGCGCATCGGTTGCTTGACAAGGCCGGGGCGGCAGTTCGGGACCACCCGCCGCGTTGCTGTAGCGAGTGCGCGCCGATGCCACCGCGTTGGTGGGAATTGCCCGCAGTGACTGCGCGCGCAGGCGTTGGTCAAACGCGCTGAGAGTGTCGAGCTGGGCGGCGAGTCGCTCCACGCGCGCGTCCAGCGAGGCGTTCGCGGCCTGCAAACGAGCGACCTCGCCGCTCGTGTAAGGGGAGGCGGCGGACGTCCTCGCGGACTCGTAGTGGACACGCGGTGTCTGAACGCCGTAACGCGCCAGTGCGAGGCCGACAGCCAGCGCGAGCACGGCCACCGAGCACGCGGTGCCGACAATGGCGCGCAGCGCGCTACGCCGCATCACGACGTATAGATCGTTTTTCGAGCGCGAGACGACTGAAGCCACCCTTACCTCCCAGCAACCAGTGAGAATTTTGAGATGGTAAGAGCGCGTCGGATATCCCTCTATCGGACAAATCAGATAAATTTGGGATGGGCGCGCTAGGTCGGCTCCGGGTCTCGTCAGCACATTCTCTAGCCGCGCCATCTCGAGATCGTCCCGGCTACGGTCGATCCACTTCGCGTAGATGCGCAGAAACATTTCGACCGTTTGGCCGAGTTGACGGAGCAGAAGGCGGGCGTCATCCCGGTCATGAGCATGCTGATGGCGTAGGAATGCCGCATGTTGTACGGGCGCCGGTAGCGAATCCCCAAGCGGTTCGGGATGCGCGAACAGTACAGCGGCGCCGTCGATCGTAAGCGTGCGTTGGTGTCTCACGCCGCTTGCTGTGAAGTTCAGTTGGACGAGGCTGCGCGGACTTCGGTTCGGGGGCTGGTCATAGTCGATCAAGTCGTGGCGATTGGCGTGAAGTAGCGCGTGGGCCGAGTCAGGACCACGCGCAGCGGCAACTCGACGCGAATTTCCGACGCGCCCCTCGCGGCGATCCAGACTGCGGAGCCGTTTCCCTATCGCGGTGCAGGGACTTTCGGTTTGATAGCAGCGAGATACGGAATGTCGCTGCCCGGTTCGTGAAAAAACACCCGCTGTTCGAGCGACGCGACGGTATGAAAAGCGGTGGGATTGTCGATGCGTAATTGTGCGACGACGGCATCGATAGCGGCGATTCGCTCACGGTCGTCTTGCTCTCGTGCGATGGCTTTCATCAGAGCGCTGCGCTGGCTGGATGTCAGATACACGTTATCTCCTTCTCATTGTTTGAGCCGCGAGGCGCAGCGACGGCGATCAAACCATCGGCAGTGGTCGCTAGAAACCGGAAGCGCATCGCAGTGGAGCAAAAATTCTGCTGACGGGAGCATTGGCGTCCCATCGGATAACACTGAAACATTCGTCACGATGTTTCTTGCTCAGCGCTTGAGCCATGTCGTGGTTTCACGTTCGGCGGCGTCATAAGGTGCTCGCTGCCGAAACTCATCGATCTGATTTGGAAGACGCAGACAAGCCGAGTGCCGCCCGCCATATCCACGACGGGGCGTTCGATGTTCCGGGTGCTAATCGCGTGCGATTCCGCGAGCGAGGGGAACTGCCACTTGGCTTGAAGGGAACGGGCGACGATGACAAGAACGAGCAGATCGCGGCGATCAGGACGAGCGGCGCATCGTCGGATCGAAGCGCATCAGGAGGCGCTGTTCACCGCGCCGCTGTCGCGCCTGTCGAACGTGATTCAGGTTTCGCTGATCGGCGCGATCGATCCGGATATCGGCTTCAGCTACGTGCCGGTCGCTTTTTGATCCGATGAGATCATGACCGAAGCAGCGCGAACACGACCCACTCAGGGCCGACCTGTCGGGCAGGCCGCTTGAGCGGATCGTGTCCGGTATCGCGCGCCGACACCGACCTATCGCGCATCCGCAGTCGAAGCGCCTCCCGTATCGACACCATTCGACGCCGCATCAATCCCGCCGCCGAGCGCCAGATACAGATTCGCGAGTTGCATGCGCTCTTCGCTCTGCACGCGCACCAGCCCGGACCGTGATGACGCGTAGGCGAGTTCCTGTTGAGTCACCGCGACGAGATCCCCCGAGCCGATCCTGTAGCGCACCTGCTGCAAATCGAAGAGCTTTGCGTTGTCCGAAACCGCGCGCGCGAGGATGGTCTCCCGCTCGCGCAGCGCACTCTCGGCGGCAAGCGCATTTTCCACTTCGCCGAAGGCCTGCAACGCGACCTGTCCATAGCCGGCGAGCGCCTGATCCTGTTCCGCGGTTCGATATTCCGCCTGAGCCTTCAAAGCGCCGCCACGGAAAAGCGGCAACAGGATGCCTGCGCCGACGCTCCAGCTCGGGTTGTCACGATCGGCGAGCAGAAACAACTCGCTCGACACACTCAGAAGACCTGCGCTCAGTGTGACGCGTGGCAGCCGCGCGGCATCGGCCTGGCGCGCGAGATCGAATGCGGCCGATATCCTCCGCTGCGCAGCCACTATGTCCGGTCGACGCTCGAGCAAATCGGCGGGAACCCCCGTGGGCAGCACCGGCGGCAGCGGACCGAGGCTGGCAGGGACCGCAACTTCGGCCGCCGGATAACGTCCGAGCAGCAGCTCCAGCGCGCGCAGCGACTGCTCGCGTGCGAGCCTCAACTGCCGCGCGGTATCGCGATACGACTGCACCGCCGCCTGCGCACTCGTCACCTCGATCTGCGAGCCTTTGCCGATGCGCAGGCGATGTCCTGCCAGGTCGCGCAATGCATCGGCGTGGCGAACCATGTCGTTGGCAATGGCATATTGCATCTGCGCTTCGATTGCACCGAACCATGCCTTCACGACCAACGCGGCGATCGACTGGCGAGCGTAATCGGCATCGGCTTGTGCAGAGGCATATTGATCCTCGGCCGCGCGCGCCGTAGCGTACGCGTCCCCACAGATCGATTTCCCACGAAGCCGATACGAGCCAGCCCTTGAGTCCCGAGCCGTCACCGCCGAGCTTGCCGCCCGGCCGGGCGAGAAAGCTCGCCGCCGGATAGAGCTCACCGCCTGCCACCTTGACGAGGGCGGCCGCCTGCGCAACGCGCGCGGCCGCAACCCGCAGGTTCGCGTTATACGCGATCGCCTCTTCCACGAGCGAGTTCAAGGCAGGATCGCCGAAAGTGTCGATCCAGTCGGCGCGCACGAGACCAGACGTGGCGCCCTGCGCGGTCCACGCCGCGGGGACGTGCGCGTTGCTCAGGCTGTCGCGCCGGATGTCCGCGGCATCCGGCGGGTTCTTCAGCGAGCAGCCGCCGCCAGCACCGAGCAGCAACGCGATCAGGAGAAAGCAGCGCGTGCGCACCGTCACACCTTCAGCACGAGGTAGTTGATATACGCGCCAACCCGGATGATCACCTTGCGCAGAATCTGGATCTCCTCGATATGGTCTGTGTAGATTGCCGCATGTCCACGCGCACCGGCGGCGAGGAAGACGTCACGCTCCCTATCGTCGAGGCGCAGCCGCACCGCGAAACGCGCGGCCGGCGTCGGTTCCGTGCCGGTAATCGGAAGCGTGCCGCTCGGTGTGAGTTGACCCTGGCCCTGCGCCCACACCACCGATACCACGTGCGCTTTCAGCACCTTCCCCGGAATCGTCTGAAGCGCGATCTCGGCTTCGTCGCCAGGGACAACCATCCGCAATTCGTTCTGTGCGAACAGAGCGATCACCTGATAATCGTCCTCGACAAAGCTCAGCGCCGGGTTCTGAAGAAGCGGCGTCACGATCGAGCCCGGCCGCAACTGCAGATTGATCGCGACGCCGTTGGCCGGTGCGACGACCGTCGTCTGCGAGAGATCCCATCGCGCGGATTCGAGCTGCGCGCGAATCTGCGCGACTTCGGCCTGATCGTTGTCGACGGTCGCGTTCAGTACCGCGCGCACCTGCGCTTCCTGTGCGCGTGCGGCGGCGAGGTCGGCCTGCAGCGACTTGAGGTTTGCCTCCGCTTGCTCGAGCGCGAAACGATCGCCGGCGCCATGATCGACAAGCTGACGGTTCTCCGATACGCGCCGCTTCGCGAGATCGATTTGCGCGCGCACGGCATCGCTCTTCGCGGTGGCGGCGGAAAGGTCTTCGTTGAGCTTCTTCGCTGAACCCTGCGCGTTCACGAGCTGCGCTTCGAGCGCCTTCACTTGCAGGTTGAAGGGCGTCGGATCGATCTTGAAGAGCACGTCGCCCTTTTTGATGGGCGTGTTGCCCGTGATCGGCACCTCGACGACACGGCCGCGCACCTGCGGAACGATTTGCACTACGTAGCGGATGACGCGCACGTCTTCCGATGCAGGTGCGACAACGTTAAGCGTCAGAATCAGGATGGTGAGCGCGATGATCGGCAGGACGATCGTGATCGAACCGGTAACGATATTCCAGGGCAGCCACCTGAACTTTCCGAAAATGAGCCACGCGATCGTCGCGTAGATGGCAAGAAGTAGGATTTCCATCAGGCTTCTCCTGCTCCCTTGGAGTTGTGTGCAGGCGGTGGAGCATTAGACTGAAGCGCCTCTAGTTCGTCGCGGGCGCGCCGCAGTTCCGGCGGCAGAATGCGTCGAGCTGCGATGCTGTCGAGTTCGCCGAGGATATAGCCCAGCTCATCGCTGGGTAGTGTGCCGAGCCTTGCCCGGTGGACGGCTTCGAAGAAGAAGTCATCATGCTTATCGGTGCCGTAAGCCATGCGATAGCCAAGCGGTTTGAAATACGTCCAGAGCCATGCAATCGGCCAAAGGAGGCCGCCGAATACCAGTGAGAGAAAGCACAACATCTGGATTGCTTCTTTCTGCGGATGATGACGCCTCTCCGCAATTTTTTCGGGCAGCACGTGAATGAGTAAAAGGATCACTACACACGCCACCGGCACAACGCTAATAACGAAGATGGCTAGCCAGTCTGCGATTTTGTCCACCGTTTCGGTGGACGCATGGGCAAAGCCAGAAGAAGGAATGAATGACAGAAGAACGCCAAGAAGCGTGAGATTGGCCTTCATCGCGGTCGAAACCCCCCAAGGATCGCTCGTTGACTACCGTCAGTAATCGGTGCCTCTGAGCGTTTATGTTCATTCTTGCTACACGCCACAAACGAATACGCTGGTGGTGAACTGAAGCTTTGTTCATCAATATCACAGTCAATGCACGACGAGAAGGAGCCGGGCGGGGGCGGCCACAAAAAGGCTTGGCTGCGATGAAACGGACAAAGGGAAAGTTCCACTCGGCGTATGCCAATCGAAGCGTCGAACTTAGACACCACCTCGGTCATTTACTAAGACATTCAAAAAAACGTCGATGAAACGAAAACAGTAAAAATCGACGTAACCTCGTCGTGGCGTTTATTGCGAGTCGCGAATAGCCTTTGGTGCAAAAGTGAAATGAAGTACTATCGTTGTCACTATGCGCCAAGCTAATACCAAGTCGTTGGACCTGAATCTGCTTGCAGTCTTCATGATGCTTTGGGACACCCGAAGCGTGACGCGAGCAAGCGATCGGCTGGCATTGACACAGCCTGCGGTCAGCCATGCGTTGCGTCGCTTGCGTGACGCAACCGGCGACGAACTGTTCGTGAACGCGAAAGGTGGCTTGGTGCCCACTTCGCGAAGCGAGGCACTGATAGGCCCCGTCAGAGAAGCACTCGAAAAGATCTATGGCGCCCTTCGAGATGAGGAAACATTTGTTCCCTCGCTGGCCCGAAGAGAATTCAACATCGCGGCGGGCGATCTGGTGGAGTTTTCGTTCATTCCCGAGTTGGTCGAACATATCCGGCAGCAGGCGCCCGGCATCGTCGTTCGGCTGGGACCTGTCCCGGAAGAAGGGCTCGCGTACCAGCGTCTGGAGTCAGGCGATCTCGATGCGGTTATCAGTGGTCAGCCCGTCAAGGAGATGGGAATTCATGACGAGACCCTCGCGCAGATCGACCTGCTCACCCTCGTCTGGAAGCGCGAAAACCTGAGCAAGCCGCGGTTTCCTCTTGCCTTGTATCTGAAGCGGCCTCACGTGGTGATCCGGTTACCGGATCGACAGGGATCGATCGTCGATCAGACGCTCGCGCAACGCGGTTTGCAGCGGCAAATCGGTGCGGTGGTGCAGAACTTCATGGCAATGCCGATGGTCGCCGCCAGAACGGGATTCATCTGCAATGTCCCCAGCCGCATGGCCGGCACATTCGCAGAACTGTTCGAACTGAGTGTGCACGAGCCCCCCATCGCCTTCGACACGTCTCCGCTGTTCATGTCGTGGCATAGACGATTCGACGCGGATCCCGCGCACGCGTGGTTCCTGGATCAGATCCGGTTCGTCGTTTCCGTAGCGTGAGGCGGACGACACTCACGCAGGGCGAACGTGCTCGACTTCGACAGCTCGAGCAGTTTCCCCTTCGCGCTTCACTCGCCACTTCAGCTAAGGGATAACGCGACCTCGACGGGCCTTGCGCCTGCGCTCGAGCTCATTCCCGACATCAGTGATTTCCCTTGCTCCCACGCGGCTCATCGTGCGCATTTCCATGCGGGCAATCGGGTATTAATCGTGTGCATGTGACAAATTAGAACACTTCATTTTACTTATGTTTGTGTCGCTGATGTTATGTAGGCATTGAGCAAACACAACAAGGAGACACACATGAGTCACGCAGTCCCTCTCTCGATGGGCTGGTTCTGCCCCACGCTCGGCGACACGAGCGCATTCGGCGATCCGTCCAAGGCCTTTCCTCAGTCGATGGAGCACTTCGAGCGCGTCACGCGTGCCGCCGAGAATGCGGGTTTCGACTACATGCTGGTGCCGGTCACCCCGTATTGCTGGGATGCATGGGTAGCGGCGTCGTTCGTCGTCAGCCGCACTTCGAAGATCAAGGCCCTTATCGCGGTCAAGCCCGGCTTCATTCATCCGGTCGCTCAGGCCAAGATGATCTCGTCCTTCGATCAGATGTCGAACGGGCGCATCTACATCAACCTGATTGCCGGCTTGAGTGAAAAAGACGCCATTGCCGAAGGGCAACTCGGTTCTAAAGAGGCGCGTTACGAGCAGCTCGAAGAAGAGGTCGTCATCATCAAGAAGCTGCTGTCGGAAGAGCAGGTCGAGTATTCCGGCAAGTACTACAAGGTCGATAAGCCGCTGATCATTCCGAAGCCCGTGCAGCACCCGCATCCGCCGATCTTCCTCGGCGGCGGTTCGGAACAGGCAGCCGAGATTTCTGCCCGCCATTCGGCCGTGCATCTTTTCTGGGGCGATTATCCGGAGCGCATCGCCGAGCAGATCAAGGAGATGCGTGCCCGTGCCGCGAAGTACGGCCGTGAAGACGAGTTGCGTTTCGCCATGCGCTTGCAGGTCGTTTGTCGCGAGACCGAAGACGAAGCATGGGAAGCGGCGAATCGATTGATCGAAGGCGCGCAGGGCTGGAAGGACCAGGCCACGAATCTGAGCGCGAACATGAATTCGGTCGCCAACCAGCGTCAACGTGAACTGGCGCAGACGGTCGGCAGCAAGATGACGCCTCATCTGTGGACCGGCATCACCGAAGTGCGTCCCGGTGCGGGCGTCGCTGTAGTTGGCAATCCGCAGCAGGTGGCCGCGCAGCTCCTGGAGTTCGTCGACGCGGGTTGCAGCGGATTCTGCCTGTCGGGCTACCCGCACCACGAAGAAGCCGAGCGCTTCGGACGTTTGGTCATGCCGCTGCTGACGCGGTAACGAAAGCACATCGAAGCAAGACATTACAGTCCCGGTCCGCATGATCAAAACAACTAATCGGCCGGGACATAGAGACGGAGACAGATATGACTACGGCAGTCGATGCCAAGCAATTTCGTAAAGCCCTCGGTTCATTTACCACGGGCGTTACGATCGTCACCACGAAAGGTGAGGACGGAAAAGACTACGGATTGACGGCGAACAGCTTCAACTCCGTTTCGATGGACCCGCCCATGGTTCTCTGGAGCCTCGGAAAGAAATCTTCCAGCTTGCCGGTCTTTGCGGCCACCGCGCATTTCGCGGTGCATATCCTGGCGGCTGATCAGGAACGCCTGTCGAATCAGTTCGCGAAGAGCGGAACCGACAAGTTCGCGGGCTGCAAGCTCGCACGCGGCGATGGCGGCGTCCCGCTGCTCGAAGGCTGCTCGGCACGGTTCGAATGCCGCGTCGTTCACCAATACGAAGGAGGCGACCACGTCATCTTCGTTGGAGAAGTCACGAACTTCGACAGCTTCGAGCAGCCGCCACTGGTTTTTCACGGAGGGAACTACGGTTTGGTGATGAAGAAGGCTGAGGACGTCGCCGACGCGAATTCGAGCTTCGGTAACGGCTGGCTCGGCTTTTTGCTGGCTCGCGCCTATTATCAATTACTGATGCCGGTCAGGCAGAACCTGCGCAGCAATGGCCTGCGCGATATCGACTACGACATTCTGACCGTGCTGAGCATGGGCGATGGAAGAACGGTTGCGGAACTCGATCGACTCGTGTCGATTTCCGGCTCACGCGTGTCGGACGGCGATATTCACAAGCTCGTGGAGCGCGGTCTCCTTACGCTCGGAGTGAACGGGGACGGCGAGAGCGTGGTGTGCTTCACCGAAACGGGCCGCACCTACGTTTTCGAGTTGCTGGCCATCGCCAAGGCGGCGCAGAGCGATGCGGAACGTGACCTCGACTACCGCGAGGCGCAAGTCATGACGCTGTTGCTGAAGCGCGTCATCCGTTCGACGGCAGCGACGCTGCCTGATCATTGGCAGAAAGATCATTTCTGGCGGGCGAACAATCTTTGGAACGATCCCGTAGCGTCCGACACGGCATGACTTGCCGGCGTCCCAGCTAGGATTCAAATCCACCGAAAGTCGCGTTCATCCACGCGTCGTGATAATCGCCAGACTGATACTTAATTAACCCGACTGATCGCCAATAACAAAATCAGGCGATCCAGTGAAGGGGAGACAAGCATGAGAGCAGAGACAATTGAACCGGGCCAGGACAAGTATGCTGGTTGCCGGGAAGTTTCAAGTACTAGTGCGGGCCGTTCCTGGTATGCGGTCAGCGTGTTGCTGGTTGCCTACATTTTTTCCATCATGGATCGGCAGATCCTCACGCTGCTGGTAGGCCCGATTCAGCAGACATTGCATGTCAACGACACGCTGATAGGCACGCTGCACGGCTTCACGTTCGCAGTGTTTTATGCGCTGATGGGACTGCCGATTGCCCGCATCATCGATCGCGGCGACCGGCGTTTGATCATTGCGATCGGCATCGCCCTGTGGAGTCTCGCGACCGCCGCCGGCGGCATCGCGACCGAGTACTGGCATCTGCTGCTCGCCCGCGTCGGTGTAGCGGTTGGCGAAGCTGTCCTGATTCCGGGAGCCATATCCCTCATCGCCGATCTGTTCCCGGCCGGCCGGCGTGGTCGTCCCATGAGCCTGTTCGGTGCGAGCGGATCGTTCGGCTCCGGCGCAGGGCTGATCGTCGGCGGGTTGATTCTCGGCGTGTTCACCGCTGCGCCTCCTGTGCTGCCCTGGCTAGGTGCGCTCCATCCGTGGCAGGCTACCCTCATGGTCCTGGGTCTGCCCGGTCTGATCGTTGCCCTGATGATGCTGGCTGTGCCGGAACCCAGAAATGCACGCCGCGATTCCGGAATTCGCTCTTCCGCCGACGACACGAATGCGCAACTGCGCGAGGCCGTACCAGTCGCCGTGGTCAAGCGCTACATTGCCGGGAACTTGAGGACGCTGGTGTCGCTCATGATCGGCGCAGGCTTTTTTTATGCCTGTGTGTACGGTTGGGCCGCCTGGGTGCCGACGTACTTCGTGCGTGAATTTGGCTGGAAGTACCCGCAAATCGGCGCGGTGCTGGGCGTGCTCCTGGCTGTGATCGGTCCGCTCAGCGCCATGTTCGGTGGCTGGCTCGGCGGCTTCTGGACGCGTCGCGGCGTGCCTCACGGCTACCTTCGCGTTGCCCTGACGGGCAGTCTCGGCATCGCTGTGTCGGCTGCCGGCATGGTGAGCATGCCAAGCGCAAATCTGGCGCTCGTCTTCATGGCATTGACGACTTGCTTCACGGGCTTCATGTTTGCCGCCGGGCCGCTGGCAGTTCAGGAAGTTGCCCCAAGCCCCATGCGCGGCCAGTTCGCAGCGCTTTATACGGGCTTTGTGAACTTGCTGGGCGCGGGCTGCGGCCCGGTCGCCATAGGTATGCTGACTGACCACCTGTTCCGCGATCCGAGCGCGGTCGGGCGTTCGATCGGAATCCTCTGCTTCTCATGCGGCATGATCGCTGCACTCATCTTCCGATTCGGCTTCGCGTCGTATCGCAACACGCTGAAGAACGCGGCCGACTGGCAGCCCGAGTCCGTTGCCTCCATCGGGCAAGCGGCCTCGAAAGCCGGCGCGCCGGGCCGCTGATGCTACGCGGTCGGTAGCGAACCAAACAACACTGTCTATGTCACGAAGCACGCGCACGGCGAAAGCCGGGCGGGGCTTCGTGCGCTCTAAAAAATCGATATCTCGATAACCAGGTTAATTGAGGAGTAGGAACCGTGAAAATTTTCGATCGGGTTTATATCAACGGCAAATGGATCGATCCGCACGGTAGCGAATATGCCGATGTGACCAATGCCTCCACGGAAGACGTCATCGGACGCGTGCGCCTCGGCGACGAAACCGATGCCCATCACGCCGTGTGCGCCGCGCGCGCTGCGTTCGACCATTGGTCGCAAACCACGCCGGGGCAGCGTGCCGAATGGATCGCCAAAATCGCACAGGGCCTCGAAGCCCGCGCCGCGGAAGTGGCGCAACTCGTCAGCGACGAAGTCGGCACGCCGATCGGCTGGTCGCAGTTTGCGCAGACCGGCGCGGCGATCGGACATTTCGCGGTGGCCGCGCAGTTGCTCGGCAGCTTTGAGTTTGCCGAAACCGTGGGCAACTCCGAAGTGCTGCGCGAACCCATCGGTGTGGTGGCCTGCATCACGCCGTGGAATTACCCGCTCACCCTGATCGCGGCCAAGGTCGCGCCGGCGCTGGCCGCGGGCTGCACCGTCGTGCTCAAGCCGTCGGAAGTGGCGCCGCTCACGGCCTATCTTCTCGCCGAGGTGATTCACGAGGCAGGCTTGCCGGCGGGCGTATTCAACATGGTGCCGGGTTTCGGTCCGGTCGTCGGTGAGGCGCTGGTGTCGCATCCCGAGGTCGACATGGTGTCGTTCACGGGTTCGACGGGCGCGGGCCGTCGGGTCACCGAACTGGCGGCGCAGACCGTCAAGCGGGTTGCGCTCGAACTGGGAGGCAAGTCCGCCGCGATCATCCTCGACGATGCCGATTTCGCCACTGCGGTTCCCGGCGCGATCAACGCGTGCTTTCTCAACAACGGCCAGACCTGCTTCGCTCATACACGCATGCTGGTGCCGAAAGCGCGCATGGAAGAGGTTAAGAAGATCGCCGCTCAAGTGGTCGGCGGCATGAAAGTAGGCAGTCCTCTGAACGAACAGACCCAGATCGGCCCGGTCATCTCGGCGCTGCAGCGGCAGCGCGTGCGGGACTATATCCGCAAGGGCCTGGAAGAGGGCGCCGAACTCGTGAGCGGCGGCCCGGACGCCCCCGCAGGGCTGGAGCGAGGCTTCTTCGTCAAGCCGACGGTGTTCGCGAATGTCACGTCGAAGATGACGATTGCCCGTGAAGAAATCTTCGGCCCGGTGCTGAGCATCCTTGCGTATGAAGACGAGGACGATGCCGTGCGCATCGCCAACGATTCGGTCTACGGGTTGAGCGGCGCGGTGTGGTCGGCCGGTGTCGAGCGCGCGAAGCGCGTGGCGCGACGCCTTCGCACGGGTCAGGTGGATATCAACGGGGCGCCGTTCAACCTGCTTGCGCCGTTCGGCGGTTACAAGCAGTCGGGCAATGGCCGCGAGTTCGGCAAGTACGGCCTCGAGGAATACCTCGAATACAAAGCCGTGCAGTTACCGGTTCAGTGAAATGGATGATCTCATGTTTGGATCGATGATGGATCGCCCGCTGCTGGTTTCGTCCCTGCTCGAGCACGCCGAGCGACAGTTCGGGGATAGCGAAATCGTATCGCGCGAAAAGAGTGGTGCGTTGCACAGGTACACGTTTCGCGATGCAGCCAGACGGGCGCGGCAACTGGCTCGCGCGCTCGCGCAGCTAGGGGTGAAGAACGGAAGCCGTGTCGCATCGCTGGCATGGAACGACCATCGGCACCTGGAAGCGTACTTCGGCGTGTCGGGCAGCGGTGCGGTGCTGCACACCTGCAATCCGCGCCTGCATCCGGAGCAGCTCGTCTATATCGTCAATCACGCGGAAGATGAAGTGCTGCTCTTCGACAGCGCCTTCCTGCCGCTGGTGGAGGCGATTGCGGCGCATTGCCCGACGATCCGCCATTACGTGTTGTTGGCGGGCCCGCAGGAGATGCCGAAAGACGATCGTTTTCCGAATCTCGTTTGCTACGAGGACCTGCTGGCGTCATGTGAAGATGACTTCGTCTGGCCCGAACTCGACGAGCGCATGGCGAGCTCGCTTTGCTATACGTCGGGCACGACGGGCAACCCGAAGGGCGTGCTCTACTCGCACCGCTCGACGATACTCCACACGTTCGCGGTCAGCCTGCCCGATACGCTTTCGCTCTCCGCGCATGACTGTCTCCTGCCCGTGGTGCCGATGTTTCACGTCAACGCATGGGGCATTCCCTACGCGGCCGCGATGAACGGTTGCAAGCTGGTGCTGCCGGGTCCGAAGCTCGACGGCGCGAGCCTGTATGAGCTGATCGAGGGCGAAGGGGTGACGTGTAGCGCCGGCGTGCCGACCATCTGGCTCGGCCTCACGCAACACATGGAGCAGCACGATCTCTCGCTCTCGACGATGAAGCGCACCGTGGTCGGCGGCTCGGCGATGCCGGAAGCACTGATTCGCACATGGACACAAAAGTTCGGCGTCGAGGTGCGGCACGCGTGGGGCATGACGGAAACGAGCCCCCTTGGCACGCAGGGAAGCCTGCTGCCCAAGCATGCGAACCTGACTATCGAGCAGCAATGCGCGCAGCGCGCGAAGCAGGGGCGTGCGGTGTTCGGCGTCGAAATGCGGATCGTCGATGCAAGCGGCAACGAGCAACCGCGCGATGGCAAGGCCGCCGGCGAACTGGAGGTTCGCGGTCCGTGGATTGCCGCGGCGTATTTCAAGGGCGAGAAGCCCGCGTTGCGTGACGGCTGGTTTCCGACCGGCGACATCGCCACCATCGATGCCGACGGTTACATGCAGATCACCGATCGTGTGAAAGACGTCATCAAATCCGGCGGCGAGTGGATCAGTTCGATCGACCTGGAGAACGCGGCCGTCGGACATCCGGCGGTGTTGATGGCGGCGGTGATCGGCGTCAAGCATCCGAAGTGGGATGAGCGGCCAGTGATGTTGGTCGTGACGAAGCCCGGGCAGACCGTGAACAAGGCGGAGATTCTTGCCTATCTCGAGGACAAGGTCGCGAAGTGGTGGCTACCGGACGAAGTAATTTTCCTCGACGCACTGCCGCTCGGCGCGACGGGCAAGGTGCAAAAAATGACCTTGCGCCAGCAATACGCGAACGTGCTGGCGTGATCGGCTTAATTGGGTTGCCTGCACGTTTTCGTGCGACCAAGTGGCTTCTACAACGGGCTGACGGACCATTGGCCGTCAGCTTCGATCAGGAAAAAACATGAACGAGATCAAGGGCGGCTGCCTGTGCGGCAGCGTTCGCTATGAAACCGCGCGGGCGCCTCTGATGAGCGCGGTATGCCATTGCATCCATTGCCAGAAGCAATCCGGCAGTGCGTTCTCGACCAATGTGGTCGTGCCTTCTGCGGGCTTCGAGATTGCGTCATCGACCCTCGGCACGTTCAATGATGTAGGCGAAAGCGGCGCAGGCGTAAAACGCCATTTCTGCCGGAAATGCGGTTCGCCGGTGTACACCGAGCTGGACGCCAATCCAGATGTCGTCGCGATCAAGGCGGGCACGCTCGATGACCCTTCGTGGGTGCAGCCGCAAGTGCATATGTGGCGTTGTTCGGCGAAATCCTGGGGACAGGTTTCGGAAGGTGCCGTTTGCTTCGACCGCAATCCCCCGGCCTGAATCCACAGCGCCGCGCAGACGCCAATCAAATTAATCAGGAATGCAAGAGATGGAAATTGAAGAACTAATATCGATCGATCGAATCGAGGATGCGCTGTCCGCCATCCGGCGTGGCTCGCTCGTCGTGGTGGTCGACGATGAAGATCGCGAAAACGAGGGCGATCTCATCATGGCCGCGGAGCTCGCGACGCCGGAGGCGATCGCCTTCATGGTCCGCTGGACGAGCGGCGTGCTTTGCGTGGCGCTGCCAGGCGAGCGGCTCGATGCGCTGCAAATTCCGATGATGGTCGCGCGCGGCAACGATTCGATGCAAACCGCGTTCACGGTGACGGTCGACTACCGGCACGGCACGACAACCGGCATTTCGGCGGCCGACCGTGCAACGACCATTCGCGCGCTGGTCGACCCGCAGGCCCGCGCCGGCGATTTCAACCGGCCCGGCCACCTGTTCCCGTTGCGTTCGGTGCCGGGCGGCGTGCTGCGTCGCCCGGGGCACACCGAAGCGACGGTGGACTTGTGCCGTCTGGCAGGTCTGCGCGAAGGCGGCGTGCTCGCGGAAATCGTCAACGATGACGGCAGCATGGCACGTTTGCCGCAATTGATTCGATTCGCACGCCTGCATGGTTTGCCGATCGTTTCGATTCGCGACCTGATCGATTACCGCGAGCGTTCGTATGCGGTGGCGATGAGCGAATGCGAAGCCGTGGCCTCCTGATAGCGCGGCATGCCGTTAATGAAGTTTGATTCAAATACAAAGAGATAGGGAGACGAGATGAAATTGAAATGGGTGGCAGCCGTCGCTGGCGCTGCAATCGGCAGCGCGGCACAGGCACAATCATCGGTGACGCTGTATGGCGTGCTCGATGCGGGGCTGATGTATCAAAGCACATCGGCGGCATCGTTCAATCCGGCATCGAAGAATATGGGCAAGCTGTATCGCTTCAAGGACGCCGGCATTTACTCGAGCAATTTCGGCCTGACCGGCACCGAAGATCTCGGTGGCGGCTATCGCGCGAACTTCAAGCTGCAGGGGACCTTCGATACGGGCACCGGCAAGGCTGGCATTACCGATACCCCGGGCGTCACGGGACTATTCAACCAGATCGCGAGCGTCGGCATATCGGGGCCGTTTGGTTCGTTCAATGCCGGGCGCCAGATCGCGCCGCTCGCCTTCGCGATGAGCGAGACCGACGTCCGCGGCGGCAGGTGGTTCGGAAGCATCCTCACGTCGTGGCTCGGGATGAACCAGGCGGCGGGCTGGACTGGCACGAGCACCAACGGGCCGATCGGCGCACTCTACGACAGCAACGCACTCATCTACGAGACGCCGAGCTTCGGCGGCGTGAAGGCTTCGCTCGAATACGCTCCCGGCGGCGTCGCGGGGAGCTTTCAGGGCAACACGCGCGAGTCTGCCGTGCTGAAGTACTCGAACTATGGCGTGCGACTCGCGGCTGCCTATTACAACGGCCACGACACCAACCCCGGGCCGAACGCGGTGCCGACCGGTCTCGCCAACAATCGGCTCTTCTATCTCGGGGCGTTCTACACGCTGCATGACTTCTCGGTATCGGCGTCGTACACCAACGGCAAGAACCCGGCACGCTCGAATCAGGTGAGCATCGACATGTACACCTTCGGCCTCGGCTATCTGTTCACGCCCGCGTTCAGGGTGACGAGCGGCGTCTACTACCTCAGGGACCGCAACAACTCGGCGAACAAATCCATCGAAGTCGCGGCGGGCGGCGAGTACAGCCTGTCGAAGGCCACGATGGTGTATGGAGAGGTCGGGCACGTGAACAACCGGGGAACGATGACCCAGACGATCGCGTATGGTCAACCGGTCGCGCCTGGCATGGCGACAACGGCTGTCATGGTTGGTTTGCGTCAGAAGTTCTAGGCACGCAGTACGGTCTCGGGAATGATGATGTGGGTCGACGTGACCCACGAGCCCCGCTTCAAAAATGCCCGCTCACCGCACCACATCATCGATCCTCACCTCGACAACCTTCGCCCCCTCCAACGACACAATCCCGCTCGACCCCATCATGTCGCCCGACGCCGGCCGCGCCTGTCCCGACGCCGACACCCGCGCATCGATACTGATACGCGAGAAATCGGACAGCCGACGCCCCGGCGTCATCGACATTGAATCGTCGAGACGCACGGTCGCGGGCAACTGACTCACGCTCAGGCGCTGCACCGCGAGCGGCATGCGCGAACCATCGTCGGCGAGCGCATAGACAAAGACCGTGTCCGTCGGACGAACGCGCTTTTCGAGCTCGGCACTCAGACTCACACGCACATTCACCGACGCTCCTTTCGCGGCAAGCGCGCGCGTTTCGTCGATATTCTTCCGGGCCTGCTGCCCGATCTCCGGCGCCAGATCCGGCACATTCATCAACCTCTCCCAGTACCGGATCGCACCCGCGAAATCGCGCCGGTCGAACGCAGCCGACGCCGCCAGCGCCAGCGCTTTCGGCTGATTCGCATCGATGGCGAGCGCGGATTCTATGACCTTCGATGTCGCGCCGTCGAGATTGCCGTCGTTCGCGCTCGCGATGGCGTCGGCGTAATCGGCGCGCAGTTCCGCGTCGCGCGGATTCAGAGCGACCGCGCGGCGGTAAGCCTCGGTCGCGTCGCCGGGACGATCGAGCACCATGTACGAGCGCGCGAGCATCGACCAGCCTTGCGCGTCGTTCGGATCGCGCTGCAATCGCGCGGCCAGAAGACTGACCGCCGCTTCCATCGATGCCGGCGTGTCCGCATGTTCGCGCGTCGGTGCGCTGGCCGCCTCCTGGATCGCGAGCGCCGCAGGATCGCCGATACGCATGTACAGCGTCAGCGCCGACGCCGGCACGAGCGCGATCAGCAAGCCCGCGAGCGCCGCGTGCGAGGTCCCGCGTCCGGGAGTGGGACCGTGCAGCAGCGGCGGCACGATGCACGCGAGCGCGCCCGTCAACATCGCGGCGACGATCAGCCAGAACGCCATCATGGAGACAGACTCCTCTCGCGCCGGGCATCTCGCGCGCGTCGAATATGTCGCGCCATCGCGACCGCGCCCGCCGCCAGCAACGCGAACGGTCCGAACCACAGCGCCCATGTGACCGGCTTCACCGGCGGCCGGTAGAGAACGAAATCGCCATAGCGGCGCACCATGTAGGACTCGATCTGTTCGTCGCTCGCGCCGTGCTCCACCTGCTCGCGAATGCGCGCGCGAAGATCGGCGGCGAGACTCGCGTTCGAATCGGCAAGACTCTGGTTCTGACACACGACGCAGCGAAAATGCTCGGCGAGACGGCGCGCGCGCTCGTCGACCGGCGATTGCTGCGCATGAACGCACGCCACGAGCGTGAGGAGCAGCAACGCGATCCGCCTAATCACGAGCATTCTCCTTCTGCAACTTGCCGACGAGCGGCAGAATCACGCGCTCCAGCGACGCGCGGGTAATCGGCCCGGCCTGCCGGTATCGCACGACGCCCGCCCGGTCGATCACGAACGTTTCCGGCACGCCATACACGCCATAGTCGATGCCCGTGCTGCCGTCGCGATCGACCAGCGTAGCGACATACGGATTGCCGGCCGTGTCCAGCCACTGCAACGCGGGCGCGCGCTCGTCCTTGTAGTTCAGGCCATACACCGGCACGGCGCCGCTCGCCGCGACGTTCATGAGGACGGGATGCTCGTCGCGGCACGCCTCGCACCACGACGCCCACACGTTCAGAATCCACACCTGTCCGCGCAACGCTTCCGACGACATCTTCTGCCCGGACGCATCGAGGCGCGGCAGATCGAACGCGGGCGCGGGCTTGCCGATCAGCGCCGAAGGCAGCCGGCGCGGATCGTGTCTCAGGCCCGCCGCCAGCACCGCGACCAGGAGACCCAGCACGGCGAGCGGGATCAGGAAGCGTTTCATCGTCCGGTCTCGCCGAGGGCTTGCGGCGTTTCGGCAGGCGTCGCCTCAGCGCGCCGGGACTGCGGCGCACGCTGCCGCATGTAACGCCGGTCAGCGGCCGCGAGCAGGCCGCCGAGCGCCATCAGAATGCAGCCGCCCCAGATCCAGCGCACGAACGGCTTGATCTGGATGCGCACGGTCCACGCGTTGCCGCCCGCCGGCTGATCGAGCGCGACGTAGAGATCGCGCAGCACGCCTTGATCGATGGCCGCTTCGGTCGTCGGCGTGTTCGAGACGATGAACTCGCGCTTCTCCGGATGCAGCGTGGCGATGGCGCGGCCATCGTGCGTCACGCCGATGGTCGCGCGCGTCGCGCGGTAGTTCGGTCCGTCGCTCGCGCGGACATCGTCGAGACGGACGCGATAGCCGCCGATATCGACGCTGTCGCCGGGCGCGAGCCGCGCATCGTGTTCGACGGAAAAGCCCTTGACCATCGTCACGCCGACGATGAACACGCCGACGCCCGCATGCGCGAGCCACATGCCGATGGTCGCGAGCCGCACGCGCCGCGCGCCGCTGGCGAATCGCTGGTACATGCCCGTCGCGATGGTCGCGAAGGTCCACGCGGCGAGCAGGAAGCCCAGGCTCACGAGCGGGCGCGACACGCCCGGCAGAAACGCCGACACGACGCTCACGAGCGCCGCCCAGCGCAGGCGCACCGTGATCTCCGGCAGGCGCGCCGCCTTCCAGCGCGCGAGCGGCGCGACGCCCATCAGGAACACGGCGGGCGCCATCAGCGGGACGAACACGCTGTCGAAGTACGGCGCGCCGACGGAAATCTTGTCGAGGCCGAGCGCGTCGAGGATCATCGGGTAGAGCGTGCCGAGCATCACCGAAGCGGCGGCCGCGAGCATCAGCAGATTGTTCGACAACAACAGCGTTTCGCGCGACACCGGCTCGAATCCCTCCGGCGACGATGCGGCGCGCGGCGCGCGCCATGCGAAGAGCGCGAGGCCGCCGCCCGAAAAAAGCGCGAGCAGCACGAGGATGAAGACGCCGCGCGCGGGATCGGACGCGAATCCGTGCACCGATGTCACGACGCCTGAGCGCACGAGAAATGTGCCGAGCAGCGCAAGCGAGAACGCGCAGATCGCGAGCAGCGCGCTCCACGCGCGGAATGTGCCGCGCTTCGCGGTGGCGGCGAGCGAATGAACCAGCGCGGTGCCGACGAGCCACGGCATGAACGACGCGTTCTCCACCGGATCCCAGAACCACCATCCACCCCAGCCGAGTTCGTAGTACGCCCAGCCGCTGCCGAGCATGATGCCGAGCGTGAGAAACATCCACGCGGCGAGCGTCCAGGCACGCGATGCGCGCGCCCACGCGGCATCGAGCCTGCCGTCGAGGAGCGCCGCGATCGCGAACGCGAAAGCCACCGAGAAGCCGACATAGCCCATGTACAGCAAGGGCGGATGGATCACCATGCCCGGGTCCTGCAGCAGCGGATT
>Ga0160440_100212_pt1 | contig 44237 bp, 53 predicted proteins | sample HID1971I_E1MG_FD_108277 | JGI IMG/M metagenome (GOLD analysis project Ga0160440, IMG submission 108277) | Enriched millipede-associated microbial communities from UW Madison campus, WI, USA - HID1971I_E1 MG | ecosystem: Host-associated > Arthropoda: Insects > Digestive system > Unclassified ... | reverse complement strand
GGCACTCGCCTAAGTGTCGCCCTCGAAGGACTTACCGGGCTTGGCTCGCGCACGGTCCGTCACATCGCACCACACCACAAACTGGTTCAGCACCAAATAGCTCCAGCCCGCTTCGCGGCCGATGGGTCAATCGGGTTTGCGTGCGCTTCTTCTTCGACGGTTTCCCTCGCATACCCAACGGCAGCGCGTAGCGCTGTGCCGAAGCTCTTTGGTGCTGAACCAGCGCGCTGAAACCTCTCGGGCGGCAGACCGTGCGCGAGCCAAGCCCGATTGGGCCTTCGAGGGCGACACTTAGGCGAGTGCCATGGGCGGCTGGCAAGCATGGCCAACGTGCGTGTGACCGCGGGCTTAAACGAGCTGCTTTCTTTGGTTACTTTCTTTGCAGCAGCAAAGAAAGTGACCCCCGCCCCGGGGAGGGGCGGTGCTAATAGACCGACAAGAAATCAGGCCATTCATGGAAGTCCAAGCAAACAAAAAAAAACCCCTAATAAACATCAAAAACGCGCTGCAAGTCATCAACTCCCGAAGCAAGAGCAAGCATCAACAAAACCCGCGCCTTATAAGGGTTAAGCGTCCCCGCACTGACGCTCCCGATGGCGTCATCATTCGCGGCGCCGTTGCGCATCACATGCCCCGCCCCCACGCGCGACGCGCGCACAACCGCGACGCCGTGCGAAACGGCATCGGCGAGCGCCTGCGTAAGCGTCGCATGCATCGAGCCATTGCCCGTCCCCGCAACAACAATCCCCCGCACTCCCGCCGCAACAAGCGCATCGACCATCACCCGCGATGCATCCGCGTAACTCGCGACGATCTCGACCATCGGCCATTGACCGGTCACGGAGAACTCGCTCGCGACGGTATGCGGCCGCACGACCATACGCTGAAACTCGACGCGCCCGTCCTGCACAAAACCGAGCACGCCGGTCTCGGGCGAGCGAAACGCATCGACGGCGTAAGTGCTCGTCTTGGTGACATCGCGCGCGCTGTGAATCTGGTTATTGACCGCGACGAGCACGCCCTTGCCCGCCGCATCCCTCGACGCCGCGACCGTCACCGCGTTCAGCAGATTGAGCGGGCCATCGGCGGACAGCGCAGTCGATGGGCGCATCGCCGCCGTCAGCACGACAGGCTTCGCGCTCTTCACCGTGAGATGCAGCAGATACGCGGTTTCTTCGAGCGTATCGGTGCCATGCGTGACGACCACGCCATCGATATCGTCCTGCGCGAGCAGTTCGTCGATGCGCGATGAGAGTGTGGCCCACAGCGCGGCGCTCATGTCCTTGCTGTCGATGCTCGCGATCTGCTCGGCGTGAATGCGCGCCACTGAACCGAGCGCCGGCACGGCATCGAGCAATTTGTCGACGCCGACGACGCCCGCCTTGTAGCCCGCCGTCTTCGATGCGTCACCGGCGGACCCGGCGATGGTGCCGCCCGTCGCCAGCACGGCGATGCGAGGGAGAGAGGAAGTATTCATGCCGGCGATTGTAAATCAGCCGGCATGCGGATCACGCCGTTTCGCGAAGCTGGGCCGCGATCTGCGCTTCTTCGAGCTGCGGCGCGAACATCTCGATCAATCGATACGCATACGCCCGCAAAAACGCGCCCTTTCTCAAGCCGACACGCGTCGTGCTGGCCTCGAACAGATGCTGCGTATCGAGCGCGACGAGCTCGGTGTCTCGCTTCGCGTCGTAGGCCATCGCCGCGACGATGCCGATGCCCATGCCGAGCTCGACATACGTCTTGATGACGTCGGCATCGATCGCGGTGAGCACGATATCGGGAATCGCGCCCGCGCTCGCGAACGCCTGGTCGACGTGCGAGCGGCCGGTGAAGTCCTGGTCGTAAGTGACGATCGGATATTCGGCGATCTGCTCGAGCGTGATGTTCTCGCGGCCGACGAGCGGATGACCCTTCGGCACGACGACCGTGTGATGCCACGAATAGCACGGAAACGTGACGATATCCGGATAACGGTCGAGCGCTTCGGTCGAGATGCCGATATCCGCCTCGCCATTGATGATCATCTGCGCGATCTGTTGCGGACTGCCCTGGCGCAGCGCGAGATGCACCTTCGGGAACACCTCGGTGAACTGGCGGATGACCTTCGGCAACGCGTAACGCGCCTGCGTGTGAGTCGTCGCGACGACGAGATGGCCGTTGTCCTGATCCGCGAACTGGCGCGCCACGCGCCGCAGGTTCTCCGCGTCGAGCAGCATGCGCTCGATCAGCTGATGCACCTCCTTGCCCGGCTCGGTGAGACCCGTGAGACGTTTGCCGCGGCGAATGAAGATATCGACGCCGAGCTCGTCCTCCAGATCCTTGATCTGTTTCGACACGCCCGACTGCGACGTGTAGAGCACGTTGGCGACCTCCGTCAGATTCATGTTCTGACGCACGGCCTCGCGCACGAAGCGCAATTGCTGGAAATTCATGTGAAACCTCTCCGCGATCCTTTTATGTTGTTATCTCATTGCGCCGGCGACGGCGCCGGAAAGACGCGCAGCGCGCGCGGCACGGCCGTCACGCCGTCGCCGACATCGAGCTTGAGCGCGCGCCATGCCTCGCGATCCAGTTCCGCCTCGATCACGCCGCCTGCGCTGCCTTCGAGCTCGACACGCACCGAGCCGCCGAGCGTCACGACGCGCCGCACGCCGACCACGATGCCGTCGCGATGCGTGCCGTCGGCGGGATACAGCGCGAGATCGTGCGGACGCACATACGCGAGCGCCCGGCCCCTGAAATGCGCCTCCGCGGCGATCGGGCTCGCGGCGCCATCGACGACAAAGCCGCCGGCATCGACATTGCCCTGCAGCCGGTTCGCCGCGCCGAGAAACTCGTACACGAACGACGTCTGCGGATGATCGTACACGTCTTGCGGACTGCCCACCTGCTCCACCCGCCCATGATTCATCACGACAATGCGGTCCGCCACTTCGAGCGCCTCTTCCTGGTCATGCGTGACGAAGAGCGTCGAGATATGCAGATCGTCGTGCAGGCGGCGCAGCCAGCTGCGCAGTTCCTTGCGCACCTTGGCATCGAGCGCGCCGAACGGCTCGTCGAGCAGGAGCACTTTCGGCTCGACGGCGAGCGCGCGAGCCAGCGCGATGCGCTGCCGCTGTCCGCCCGACAGTTCGGACGGAAAACGCTCGGCGAGCCAGTCGAGCTGCACGAGTTTCAGCAGTTCATGCACCTTCTCGCGGATCACGGCTTCGCTCGGACGCTCGCGGCGCGGCTTCACACGCAGGCCGAACGCGACGTTCTCGAACACCGTCATGTGCCTGAAGAGCGCGTAGTGCTGGAACACGAAGCCGACCTGCCGCTCGCGCGCGCCGACTGCCGCGACGTCTTCGCCATGCAGCACGACCTGGCCCGCATCGGCGAATTCGAGGCCCGCGATGACCCGCAGGAGCGTGGTCTTGCCGCAGCCCGAAGGCCCGAGCAGCGCGACGAGTTCGCCCGCAGGAAAATCGAGCGTGACGTTGTCGAGCGCGGTGAAATCGCCGAAGCGTTTTTGCAGATTGCGAACGTTGATGCTCATGATGTTGTCGGCCTCTTCAATTCTGTGCGGGTGTCCGGGTTTCGCTGATGGCTTGCGACATGCGCCGCTCCGCGAGGAGCTTGAGCGCGAGCGTCACGAGCGCGAGCAGCGCAAGCAGCGACGCCACCGCGAACGCGGCCGAGAAGTTGTATTCGTTGTAGAGAATTTCGACGTGCAGCGGCATCGTGTCGGTCTGGCCGCGGATATGGCCCGACACCACCGATACCGCGCCGAACTCGCCCATCGCGCGCGCGTTGCAGAGAATCACGCCGTAGAGCAGGCCCCACTTCACGTTGGGCAGCGTCACGCGCCTGAAGATCTGCCAGCCCGATGCGCCGAGCACGTGCGCCGCTTCCTCTTCGTCGTTGCCCTGCGCCTGCATCAGCGGAATCAGCTCGCGCGCGACGAACGGGAACGTCACGAAGATCGTCGCGAGCACGATGCCCGGCACGGCGAAGATGATCTGCACGTCATGCGCGGCGAGCCACGGACCGAACCAGCCTTGCGCGCCGAAAATCAGCACGTAGATGAGACCGGAGATCACGGGCGAAACCGAAAACGGCAAATCGATGAGCGTGGTCAGGAGCGCCTTGCCGCGAAAATCGAACTTGGCGATCGCCCACGAAGCGGCCAGCCCGAACACGACGTTCAGCGGCACGGCGATCGCCGCGGTGATCAGCGTGAGCTTGATCGCGGACCACGCATCGGGATCCTTCAGCGACTCGAAGTAATAGTCGATGCCCTTCGCGAACGCCTGCACGAACACCGCGACGAGCGGCACGACGAGAAAGAGCGCAAGAAACACGAGCGCGATGCCCGTCAGCAGCCAGCGCACGGCGCGCGGTTCGGTGACGGGATTGAGGCCGCTTGCGCGCACGCGTGCGGCGGCGTGCACCGGAAGCGCCTTGCTATCGGGCGTGCTCATACCTGACCTCCGCCCGGATGTCCGACATGCAGCGAAGGCCCGGCCGCGACGGCAGGCGCCGCGCCCGTCTTGCTCGTGCGCCGCTGGAGAAACCATTGCAGCGTGTTGATGAAGAGCAGCATCAGGAACGACACGCACAGCATCACGACGGCAAGCGCGGTCGCGCCGGCGTAGTCGTACTGTTCGAGCTTTGTGATGATGAGCAGCGACGTGATCTCGGATTTCATCGGCACATTGCCCGCGATGAAAATCACCGAGCCGTACTCGCCGAGCGCACGCGCGAACGCGAGCGCGAAACCGGTCAGGAGCGCGGGAAACACCGAAGGCAGCACGACGCGGCGAAACGTCAGCCAGCGCGTCGCGCCGAGGCACGCGGCGGCCTCTTCCTGCTCGCGCTCGAACTCTTCGAGCACCGGCTGCACCGTGCGCACGACGAACGGCAAGCCGATGAACGTCAGCGCGACGAGCACGCCGAGCGGCGTGAACGCGACCTTGATGCCGAGCGGCGCGAGATATTGCCCGATCCAGCCGTTGCCCGCATAGACCGCGGCGAGCGAGATGCCCGCGACGGAGGTCGGCAGCGCGAACGGCAAATCGACGATCGCATCGACGATGCGCTTGAACGGAAACGTGTAGCGCACGAGCACCCACGCGACGAGAAAGCCGAACACCGCGTTGATGAGCGCGCCGCCGAGCGCGGCACTGAACGTGAGCCGATAGGACGCGAGCACGCGCGGCGACGTGACCGCGCGCACGAACTGCGCCCAGTCGAGCGTCGCGGTCTTCGCGAAGGTGGCGGCAAGCGGAATCAGCACCACGAGGCTTAAGTACGCCACCGTGATGCCGAGCGTCAGGCCGAACCCGGGAAGCGCGCTCGGCTTCTTGAATGTGAGGGTCGTCATCCTTGATTGATCCTTTTCTTGCGCCGGGGTAGGGCGCGTCGCTGCTTCGGGCGCGCGGCGTCATTGACGCGCCGCGTCGCCCGCTCTTTCGCTTACTGCGGCTGATAGATCGAATCGAACACGCCGCCGTCCGCGAAATGCGTCTTCTGCGCCTTCGTCCAGCCGCCGAACGTGTCGTCGATGGTGTAGAGCTTCAGCTTCGGAAACTGCTTCGTGAGTTCAGCGGGCACCTTGTCCGAACGCGGCCGATAAAAATTGCGCGCGGCGATCTGCTGTCCTTCGTCGCTATATAGATACTTGAGATAGGCGTCGGCGAGCTTGCGCGTACCGTGCTTGTCGACGACCTTGTCGACCACCGCGACCGGCGGCTCCGCGAGAATGCTCACCGACGGCACCACGATCTCGAACTTGTCCGTGCCGAATTCCTTCACCGAGAGGAACGCCTCGTTCTCCCACGCGATCAGCACGTCGCCCTGGCCGCGCTGCACGAAGCTCGTCGTGGCGCCGCGCGCGCCGGAATCGAGCACGCCGGCGTTCTTGTAGAGCTTCGTCACGAAGTCCTTGGCGGTCTGGTCGTTGCCGCCCGGCTTGTGCTGCGCATACGCCCACGCCGCGAGATAGTTCCAGCGCGCGCCGCCCGAAGTCTTCGGATTCGGCGTGACGATCGACACGCCGGGCTTGGCCAGATCGTCCCAGTCCTTGATGTGCTTCGGATTGCCCTTGCGCACGAGGAACACGATCGTCGAGGTGTACGGCGACGCGTTGTCCGGCAGACGCTTCTGCCAGTCCGCGTTGACGAGTCCCTTGGACGCGAGCGCATCGATGTCGTAGGCGAGCGCGAGCGTGACGACATCGGCCTGCAGACCGTCGAGCACCGCGCGCGCCTGTCCGCCCGAGCCGCCGTGCGACTGCTTGAAAGTGACCGTTTCGCCCGTGTCGGCCTTCCACTTCTTCGCGAACGCCTGATTGAAGTCCTGATACAGCTCGCGGGTCGGGTCGTAGGAGACGTTCAGAAACGACGTCTGCGCAAACGCCGACGCAGCCAGCCCGACGCCCGCCGCCGTCAGCGCTGCCGCCGCGAGCACGCGCCGCGCGCCCTTGCCCAATCCCAGTTTGATGCTTTGCATTCCCCGTTCTCCGTCTTATCGAATTGACGGAATCAGTCTATCGAGGCGTCTATATGATTAGAAATAATCGTTATTCACTTTTTTATACGTAAAACTGCTAAGAAGCATATTCCTGGGTGGAAGAAGCGACGGCGGCGGCGAAACGCGTCCTCGGCTGCGGCGGGCGGACGAACTTAAAGTAAAGCTTGAAAAGCGCGAAATACTGTATAAAAATACAGTCAACTGTCCATCCATACAGTGCACCCAGGGGCCAGAGCCTGTGACAAAGACATCAAAACTTACCGCGCGGCAGCAGCAGGTCTTCGAACTGATCCAGCGCGCGATCGACCGCACGGGCTTTCCGCCGACGCGCGCCGAGATCGCGGCGGAACTCGGTTTCAGCTCGGCGAATTCGGCCGAGGAGCACTTGCGGGCGCTGGCGCGCAAGGGCGTGATCGAACTGGCGGCGGGCTCGTCGCGCGGCATCCGGCTGCTCGGCGACGCCTCGCGCATCGATCGCTCGGAGGAACTGCCGCATCAGTTCACGCTGCCGCATCAGAGCATCATGCAACTGTCGCTGCCGCTCGTCGGACGCGTCGCGGCAGGTAGCCCGATCCTCGCGCAGGAACACATCTCGCAGCATTACGCATGCGATCCCGCGCTCTTCTCCAGCAAGCCGGACTATCTGCTGAAAGTGCGCGGCCTGTCGATGCGCGACGCCGGCATTCTCGACGGCGATCTGCTCGCCGTGCAGAAGCGCACCGAGGCGAAGGACGGACAGATCGTCGTCGCGCGTCTGGGCGACGACGTCACGGTCAAACGCTGGAAGCGTCGTCCGGACGGGGTCGAGCTGATCGCCGAGAATCCGGACTACGAGAACATTTTCGTGCGCTCCGGCAGCGGCGATTTCGCGCTGGAAGGCATCGCGGTTGGCCTGATTCGTTCTGGCGAGTTCTGAAGTCTCCGCCCGGCAAGGGCGGGGAGCGAAAAGCGCGGGCAAATAGTTCGCTCATGTTCAGAAAGAGATAAGAATGGGACAAGAAATGTCCCATTGACATCGCAAGATAGCCTCACCAACCGCTTTAACGCTCAGTCGAGGCGGCTCAAACACAACAAGCATGACGGCCGCCGTGCGCGGTGCGCCGCGGTGCGTCCTATCGTCTGGAGAGTCATCATGGAACGTTTTGCCCGTCTGCTGCCCTTCCGTCAGTTTGGCCGCCTGCGCCATCTGCGCACGCTGATCGCATGCGGCACGCCGCACGCCGAAACCGCCCCCGACCTCTTCGACGACATGCCCGCGCTGCCCTCCCGGCAGCCGGCTTTCGCGCGCGTGTCGCTGAGCAGCACGGTGCACGCGGAGCCGGAACAGCGCGCGCCGGTGCGCGTCTATCGCGGGCAATCGCGCGTGATTCTGGTGGGCAAGATCGACGAAGTGTCGCGCATGATCGACCGTTGCATCGCGGAGGAAGACGCGGGGCTCGCCGGCGGCATCCTCGCCTGAATCGGGGCGGAACGTGAATTCACGGGATTTATCGCGCGCCGGCGTGGTCAATCCCGGATTCACGTTTTGCAAAGAGGCTTCGTCGTCGCATGTCCCGCACTACCCGCTCTGTCGCTACCGCGTTCGTTGTCCTGATTCTCGTCGCGGCGCTCGCTTTTATTTACGCGTCACCTTATATCGCGCTGAATCGCGTGAAGCGCGCAGCCGATGCCCGCGACGCGCAGACCGTCAACCAGTACGTCGATTTTCCCGCGCTGCGGGCGAGCCTCAAGGAACAGGTCGGCGCACTGCTCACGCGCCGCGTCGATATTCAAAAGAGCGGCAATCCGCTCGCAATCATCGGGGCGATGATCGGTGCGGCGCTCGTCGGTCCTCTCGTCGATTCATATGCGACACCGGACGGCGTCGCGGCGATTCTGAACGGCATTCCGCCGCGCGGCGATCCGGGCGAGCAACCGCCGCAAGCCGGAAACGGTGCATCGGCAACGCCGTCGAACGCGCCGGCCTCGGGCGTCACGGCCGCGCAGCAGGCGCCCAGGGAACCGCCACAGACCACCGCCGGTTATCGAAGCCTGAACACGTTCGTCGTCACCTATCAGCACGGCGCCGGAGATGCGCGTTACTCGGCGATCTTTCACCGCTACGGCCTCGTGTCATGGAAGCTCGTCGCGGTCGATCTCAATGGCTGACGATCAGGCGCCGGCTTCGGCCTTGACGGGCTTGGCCGCGTAAGCCGCTTCGTCTTCCGCTTCCGCCGATTCACCCGCCTGACACACGGCCACGAGAATGCTGCACTTCACGCGGTCGAGCAAGGGCGTGTTGCCCGCGCCCATCCACCAGCGCGCGAGACCATTGCGGCAACGATGCCCGACCACCACGAGATCGACCTGAAGGCTTTCGGCAAGCGCGGCGATCTCGTCGATCGGATGCCCGAACGCGAAATGTCCCTGCGCCTGAAGACCGCGTTCGCGGAGCCACTCGACGCCTTCCTGCAGAATGTCGCGCGCGGCCTCTTCGAAGCGTCCGCAGGCCATATCGGTTAGCAGTCCGGCGCTCTGCGCGATGCTCGAGCGCATATCCACCACCGCGAGGACGTGCGTCTCGGCATTCAGATCCAGCGCGAGATTCGCGCCTTGCCGCAATGCCTTGCGACCTTCTCTGGAGCCGTCATAGCAGAGCAGGATTTTTCGGTAGCTTTCCATCATGACCTCCCTGGCCAACTTGCCCTTCGCGCCCGCCCGACGCGACCCGAAGCGCGATTTACCCGCGGCGTTGCTTCATCATCGTGCGTCGCCCCTTGGGTGACAACGCTGGAAAACGCTTACCGACGCGAACATGCTAGCTCGCACCGTGCCAGAACTCCGAACACGCCGACGGACAAGCCTCTGGCACTTTCGGCCGGAACCGGTTCAGCGCCCGTCGCACAGGTTTGACACGCGCTCGCCGCACGCGGTTGCACGCCAGGCATCGCCTTGGTGCAATGGATTACACTAGCCCGCTGGATTTCCCCTACGCGATTTTCCTGCGGCACGAATGCATGACTGATCAAACATCACGCGAGTCCGATGAAAGCGGCGCGCCCGCCATCGAGTTCAGCGAAGTAAGGAAGCACTACGGTGAGCGCACCGTGGTCGATGGTCTGTCGTTCGATGTGCGGCCCGGCGAATGCTTCGGACTGCTCGGCCCGAACGGCGCGGGCAAGACGACGACGCTCAAGATGCTGCTCGGCATCACCTCGCCCGATAGCGGTGCGATCCGTCTTGTCGGCGAGCCGGTGCCCGCACGCGCCCGTTTCGCGCGCGAACGCGTGGGCGTCGTGCCGCAATTCGACAATCTCGATCCCGATTTCACGGTGCGCGAAAACCTGACTGTGTTCGGCCGCTACTTCGGTCTCACCGGCGCGCGCATGGATGCCCTCGTGCCTTCGCTGCTGGAGTTTGCGCGCCTCGAGAGCAAGGCCGATGCGCGCGTCGGCGAACTGTCGGGCGGCATGAAGCGGCGTCTCACGCTCGCGCGCGCGCTCGTCAACGATCCCGATGTTCTCGTGATGGACGAACCCACCACCGGACTCGATCCGCAAGCGCGGCATATGATCTGGGAGCGCCTGCGCTCGCTGCTCGCGCGCGGCAAGACCATCCTTCTGACGACGCATTTCATGGAAGAAGCCGAACGTCTTTGTGATCGCCTTTGTGTGATCGAGGAAGGCCGCAAGATTGCCGAGGGACGGCCGCGCGATCTCATCGAATCGGTGATCGGCTCGGATGTGATCGAGATCTATGGGCCCGATCCGCAGGCGCTCGCGGCGGAGCTCGAACCGTTCGTCGAGCGCATGGAAGTGAGCGGCGAAACGCTCTTTTGCTATGTCGACGATCCGCAGCCCGTGCATGCGCGCGTGAAAGGCCGCGCGGACGTGCGCTATCTGCATCGTCCGGCCAATCTCGAAGATGTTTTCCTGCGTCTCACGGGACGTGAGATGGTGGACTGAAACAATGGATACGCTCGAACCATCCCGTATCGGACGAAAACGCGAGTCGAAGCGCGCGGAAAATTTCACGCCGCTATCCAGCGCGCTGCCCGCCAATGCGACGCACTGGATGTCGGTCTGGCGGCGCAACTATCTCGTCTGGAAGAAGCTCGCGATCGCCTCGATGATCGGCAATCTCGCCGACCCGATGATCTATCTCTTCGGTCTGGGGCTGGGTCTCGGGCTGATGGTCGGGCATGTCGACGGCGTGTCGTATATCGCGTTTCTCGCGGCGGGCACGGCGGCATCGAGCGTGATGATGTCCGCGAGCTTCGAGGCGATGTACTCGGGCTTCTCGCGCATGCACGTGCAGCGCACGTGGGAAGCGATCATGCATACGCCGCTCACGCTCGGCGACATCGTGCTCGGCGAGATCGTATGGTCCGCGAGCAAGTCGGTGCTGTCGGGCGTGGCGATCATGATCGTCGCGGGCGCGCTCGGCTATGCGAGCTTTCCGTCGATGCTGATCGCGCTGCCCGTGATCGTGCTGACGGGACTCGCGTTCGCGAGCACGGCGATGGTCATCACCGCGCTCGCGCCGAGCTACGACTTCTTCATGTTCTATCAGACGCTCGCGCTCACGCCGATGCTGCTGCTCTCCGGCGTGTTCTTTCCGATCGCGCAACTGCCCGCGATCGCCCGGCACGTCACGCAGGTTCTGCCGCTCTTCCATGCGGTCGAGCTGATCCGCCCGGCGATGCTCGGCCGCCCGTTCGATGGCGCAGCGTTGCACGTGCTCGTGCTGACCGCCTATGCGGTCGTGCCGTTTTTCCTGTGCGCGTGGCTCTTCCGGCGACGCATGATGAAATGAAAAACGGCGATGGACCGCTGAAGTCCATCGCCGTGTTCACATCGTCGAAGAAAAAGAGCTACTTCACGGGAAACTCGTGATGCCCGCCGAAGCCGAAGCGCATCGCGGAAAGCATGCGCTCGGGGAACGACTCGGCATCGCGCGAGCGGAAGCGCGTGTAAAGCGCCGCCGACAGCACCTGGGCGGGCACCGCTTCCTCGATCGCCGCCTCGATGGTCCAGCGCCCTTCGCCGCTGTCCGCGACTTCCGTCGAGAAGCGTTCGAGCGTGCCGTCGCTGGCGAGCGCGCCCGCAGTAAGATCGAGCAGCCATGACGACACCACGCTGCCGCGCCGCCATACTTCGGCGATATCCGCGAGATCGAGCGTATAGCGTTCGCCTTCCGCGAGATCCTTCGACTCCTTGTGCCTCAGGATATGGAAGCCCTCGGCATACGCCTGCATCAGGCCATACTCGATGCCGTTGTGCACCATCTTCACGAAGTGCCCCGAGCCGACCGGCCCGCAGTGCATATAGCCGTTCTCGACGCGCGCATCGCGTCCTTCGCGGCCAGGTGTCTGCGGAATGTCGCCGCGTCCAGGCGCGAGTGTCGCGAGAATCGGATCGATCCGCCGCACGACCGCCTCGTCGCCGCCGATCATCATGCAGTAGCCGCGCTCCAGTCCCCAGATGCCGCCCGACGTGCCCACATCGACGTAATGGATACCCTTCTCGCGCAACTGCGCGGCGCGGCGGATATCGTCCTTGTAGAAGCTGTTGCCGCCGTCGATGATCACGTCATCCGCGCCGAGGATCTTGTGCAGATCGTTGAGCGTGTCTTCCGTGATCTTTCCCGCGGGCAGCATCAGCCAGACGACGCGCGGCGCACTTAGCTTCGCGACGAGATCGCCGAGATCCTTCGCGCCCGTCGCGCCTTCGCTCGCGAGCGCTTCGGTCGCTTGCGGATTGTGATCGTACGCGACGCACGTCTGCCCGGCGCGCATCAGCCGCCGCCCGATGTTGCCGCCCATGCGCCCCAGTCCCACGATGCCGATCTGCATGATGATTCACTCCTTGCCGTTGGATTTCACGCGTTCGATCTGCTTCTTCGCGGCGTCGTAGACCGCTTCCGGCGTGAAGCCGAATTTCGTCTTCAGCGCTTTCAATGGCGCCGATGCGCCGAACGTGTGCATCACGATCTGCGATCCCAGGCGGCCGACATAGCGATCCCAGCCAAGCGTCGCGGCCTGCTCGACGCAGACGCGCGCATTCACGTCCGGCGGCAGCACCGAGTCCTTGTACGCCTGATCCTGCTTCTCGAAGATGTCCCACGACGGCATCGATACCACGCGCGCCGCGATGCCTTCGCCCTTCAGCTTCTCGTAGGCCTCGACGCACAGCGACACTTCGCTGCCGGTCGCGAGCAGAAGCACTTCGGGCTTCTTGCCGCTATCGGCGTCGGCGAGCACGTAGGCGCCGCGCTTCACCCCATCGGCCGATGCGTACTTCTTGCGATCGAAGGTCGGCAGCGCCTGACGCGTGAGCACGATGCACGAAGGCTCCTTCGAATGCGTCAGCGCGACGCGCCACACTTCGGCCACTTCGTTCGCGTCGGCGGGACGCAGCGTGCACAGGCCCGGCACGCCGCGCAGCGAAGCGAGCTGCTCGATCGGCTGGTGCGTCGGACCATCTTCGCCCACACCGATCGAATCGTGCGTGAACACGTAGATCACCGGCACTTCCATGATCGCGGAAAGGCGGATCGGCGGCTTCATGTAGTCGCTGAAAATCAGGAACGTCGATCCGTACGGGCGCAGCCCGGACAGCGCGAGGCCGTTGCAGACTGCGCCCATGCCGTGCTCGCGGATGCCGAAGTGCAGATTGCGTCCGCCATAGCTGTCGTGCTCGAAGCTGCCCGCGCCTTCGAACTTGAGATTCGTCTTGGTCGACGGCGAGAGATCCGCCGCGCCGCCGATCAGCCAGGGAAGGCGCGGCGCGATGGCGTTCAGCACCTTGCCCGATGAATCGCGCGTCGCGATGCCCTTCGCGTCGGCTTCGAACGTCGGAATGTCGGCGTCCCAGTTGTCGGGAAGCTTCGATTCGAGCATCTGCCACGCTTCTTTCGCGAGTTCCGGATTGGCCTTCTCGTAGGCGTCGAAGCGCTGTTTCCATTCGGCATGCAGCTTCTTGCCGCGCGCGCCCATGCCGTCGGCGAAATGCTGCATCACGCCATCGGGCACGTAGAACTGCTTGTCCTCGGGCCAGCCGTAGAACTTCTTCGCGAGCTTGACCTCTTCCTCGCCGAGCGCTTCGCCGTGCGCGCTCGACGTGTCCTGCTTGTTCGGCGCGCCCCAGCCGATGATGCTCTTCACGACGATCAGCGTCGGCTTGTCCGTGTGCGACTTCGCCTTGTTGATGGCGTCTTCGAGCGCCTGCGCGTCGTTGGCGTCGTCGACATGCAGCGTGTGCCAGTTGTAGCCGTGAAAGCGAGCCTCGACGTCGTCGCTATAGGCGAGGTCCGTATGACCTTCGATGGTGACGCGGTTGCTGTCGTAGATCCAGATGAGATTCGAGAGCTTCAGATGCCCCGCGAGCGACGCGGCTTCGTGCGATACGCCTTCCATCATGTCGCCGTCGCCGCAGAGCGCATAGACGCGGTAATCGAAGATCGCATCCTTGCCCTTGTTGAAGTGGGCTTCCTTCCAGCGCGCGGCCATCGCCATGCCGACGCTGTTGCCGAGACCCTGCCCGAGCGGGCCGGTCGTCGTCTCGACGCCGGTCGTCATGCGGTATTCCGGGTGGCCGGGCGTCTTGCTGTCGAGCTGGCGGAAATGCTCGATGTCGTCGAGCGACACCGCGGGCTTGCCGGTCGGCTTGCCGTCCTGGTCGAACTCCTTCACGCCCGCCAGATGCAGGAGCGAGTAAAGCAGCATCGACGCATGCCCGACCGACAGCACGAAGCGGTCGCGGTTGGGCCAGAGCGGCGCGTCGGGATCGTAACGAAGATGGTTCTGCCAGAGATGGAACGCGACGGGCGCGAGCGCCATCGGCGTGCCGGGGTGGCCGGAATTGGCCTTCTGCACGGCGTCCATCGAGAGGGTGCGGATGGTGTCGATCGTGAGGCGATCGAGATCTTTGGCCTGCGGTGTTCCTTGAGACATGAGCGACGACTCCTTTGCGAAGAGCGCGCTGTGGCGAAAGGCGCCGCAGCGGGCAACCAGGACCATCGAGCAAGTGTAGTGCCTTGCAGCCGGCACCGCACCGCGAACGTTGCGAGGGGTGCGCCGTGGGTCAAAGCGTCAGGCGCTTCGGCCCACGGCGGTATTACGAAAAGGATGCGGGTACTAAGCGCCTGCTATACGAACGTCAATGCTGACACATTCGCGGCCAGCGCATCCGATTCTTCGACAAATGCATGACCGGACAGGGAATTTCAGGGCGCCGGATTCGGCTGACGTTCGTGCAGTGCTTCGATTTCGGCCAGAATTTCCTCCGACAGTTCGATGTTCACGCTCTCGATGTTCTCCTTCAGTTGCGGCATCGACGTCGCGCCGATCAGCGTGCTCGTCGTAAACGGCCGCGTGTTGACGAACGCGAGCGCGAGTTGCGTCGGCGTGAGTCCGTGGCGCTTCGCCAGCTCGACATAGGACGTGATCGCGGCGATCGCCTGCGGCTTGCTGTAGCGCTGAAAGCGTTCGAACAGCGTGATGCGCGCGCCCGCCGGACGCGCCCCGCCTTCGTACTTGCCCGACAGCCAGCCGAACGCGAGCGGCGAATACGCGAGCAGCCCGACGCCTTCCTTGTGCGTGAACTCGGACAGGCCGAGCTCGTACGTGCGGTTCACGAGGCTGTACGGATTCTGAATGCTGACGATCTTCGGCAATCCGGCCTTTTCGGCGGCGCGCAGGAATTGCGCGACGCCCCACGGCGTTTCGTTCGACACGCCCACATGGCGGATCTTGCCCGCCTTCACGAGCTCGGCCAGCGCGGCGAGCGTTTCCTCGATGGGCACCGTGTATTCGTCGTCGAGATACGGGTACGACGGACGGCCGAAGGTCATCGTGCTGCGATCGGGCCAGTGCAACTGATACAAATCGACGTAATCCGTTTGCAGACGCTTCAGACTGCCGTCGATGGCTTCGTTCAGGTTCTTGCGGTCGAACTGGTTGCCCGCGCCGCGAATATGCCGCGGATTGTGCGGCTGGCGCGCGGGCCCGGCGATTTTCGTCGCGAGCACGATGTCGCCGCGCTTCGCGGCGTTCTTCGCGAGCCACGTGCCGATATATTCCTCGGTGCGGCCCTGCGTCTCGGGGCGCGGCGGCACCGGGTACATTTCGGCGGCATCGATCAGGTTCACGCCCTGGGCCAGCGCGTAGTCGATCTGCTCGTGCGCTTCGCTTTCGGTGTTCTGCTCGCCCCAGGTCATGGTGCCGAGCCCGATCAGGCTGACGTCGAGACCCGAATCACCCAGTTTCCGAAACTTCATTGCTCATTCCTCTTGTTGGCGTTGTGTTTGCGCGTTGTCGGCGCATTGTCGGAAATGCTGCTTGGCTGGTTTTCCGGCAATCGCAAAAACTACCATAGGCGCGAAAGCTCTGCTCTCGCGGCTAGAATGGCAAGCTTCCAACACGTCATGCAGGAGCGTTCGACCGATGCCGTCCGCAAGCGATCGCGACAACAAAGGCTCGTCGCTCATCGTCACGCTCGTCGCGGCGACCTTCTTCATGGAGAACCTCGACGGCACGATCATCGCGACCGCATTGCCGCAGATGGCGCGCTCGTTCAACGTGCATCCCGCCGACATGAGTCTCGGCATCACGGCGTATCTGCTGACGCTCGCCGTCTTTATCCCGATTTCCGGCTGGGCCGCTGACCGCTTCGGCCTGCGCACCGTGTTCGCGAGCGCGATCGCGGTGTTCACCGCGGCGTCCGTGTTGTGCGCCACGACCTCGACGCTGCCCGCGTTCGCCGCGGCGCGCGTGCTGCAGGGCATCGGCGGCGCGATGATGGTGCCGGTCGGCCGACTGGCCGTGCTGCGCGCGACACCCAAGGAAGGCCTGATGCGCGCCATCGCGATCATCACGTGGCCGGGACTCGTCGCGCCGGTGATCGGCCCGCCGCTCGGCGGCTTCATCACGACGTATTCGTCTTGGCGCTGGATCTTCTATTTGAACGTGCCGCTCGGTCTGATCGGCTTGCTGCTGACGCTGCGCTTCATCGGCAACGAGCGCGGCGACGCGACACGGCGCTTCGATCTGCCGGGCTTCGCGCTCTGCGGCATCGCGTGCACGACGCTGCTCTACGCGATGGAACTGGTCGGCCGCAGCGACGCCGACTGGACGCTCGTCGGCGTGCTCGTCGCGGTGGGCGTGGCGGCGGGCATCGCTTCGTGGTGGCATCTGCGGCGCGCGGCGCATCCGGTCGTGGATCTGTCGGCGCTGAAGGTGAAAACCTTTGCCGTGGCGATGGGCGGCGGATCGCTCTTTCGCATCGCGATCAGCGCGGCGCCGTTTCTGTTGCCGCTGATGTTCCAGGTCGGCTTCGGCATGAACGCGTTCGAATCGGGCCTGCTCACGCTTGCCGTGTTCGCGGGCAATCTGTCGATGAAGCTCGTCACCACGCCCGTGATGCGCCAGTTCGGCTTTCGACCGGTGCTGATCGTCAATGGCGTGCTCGCGGCGCTGTCGCTTGCCGCGATGAGCCTGCTCGCGCCGACGACGCCGAAGCTCGTGATCGTCGTCGTGCTGTTCGCGAGCGGCCTGTCGCGCTCGCTGCAGTTCACGGCGCTCAACACGCTGAGCTTCGCCGATGTGCCCAAAGCGCAGATGAGCGGCGCGTCGGCGCTGTCCAGCACGCTCTTTCAGATGACGATGGGCATCGGCGTCGCGGTCGGCGCGATCGCGTTGCGCATCGGCGAGTGGCTGCACGGTCACGATGCGCATTCGATCGGGCCGGAGGATTTCGGCGTCGCGTTTCTGATCGTCGCGTTCGTGGGGCTGGTGGGCGTGCTCGATCTGTTCGGGCTCGCGAGGGATGCGGGCGCGCTCGTTTCGGGGCATCGGAAGCCGAAGGCGTGACGGTTTTATGACGCGTTCACAAGCTCGAATCTGAACCGCTTGCCGAGCGCCGCGGCCGCGCTCGCCAGCGTCGTCAGCGTGAGACTGGTATCGGTCTCGTCCAGCAAACGGTTGAGCGCCGAACGGCTCGTTTTCATTTTCGCCGCCATCGCAGTTTTCGTGATGTGCTGCGCCTTCATTTCCTGCTCGATCTGCCACGCGATCACTCGCTTGATCGCCGTGGCCGTGACTTCGTCGAGAATGCCTTCATCCTGAAGGAAATCGTCAAAGTCGCTGCCGACGTGTTTCTTCGTCATATCGCACTCCGTGCGCCTGCGATTTCTGGATGAAGCCGTGGAGCAGAACCATTTCGCCGTCTCTCACCGTGAACAACACCCGCGCGATTCGTTGATGCAGGTGGATTCGGATTTCCCACAAATGTTTGGCCAGTTTTTTGACGAGCGGCATGCCGAGCGGCCAACCGATCTGCATGGTCTTGATGTCGGCGCCGATTGCTTTCTTGTCCGCTACATTCAGTACGCCCAAACGTTCACGGACCAGTTCATTGCCTGACCTAGTGCGCGCGTAGTTGGACTCGCGTGCTAATCGAATTGTACCAATTTTGGTACGTCATAAGAAACCGTAGTGCACGCGAGAACGCTAAAGTTCGCGCCCCTCAGGCCGTAATCCGCGGTATGAACTCCCACACGCTCGACTCGCTCGCTGCCCTGACCGAAACGGTCGCCGCCATCCGCCACGCGCGCGGCCTGAAGAATCCCCACGATCTACCCGAAGGCTCGCCCGAGCGAGAAATCGCCGCCGACGCCTTCGCCAACGATTTCCTCCGCGCGCTCGACGCCGAGCCGAGCATCGGCGCGTGGTGGCCCATCTGATCGATCCCCGCGCATTTCACCGTCACATCGGTAACGTCGCGGCATCGTTTGCCGCGATCCGTGCGGGGCGATTTCCCGAATCGCTGTCTTCTGAGTCAAGTCTTGCTATTTGGCGAAACGTTTGCGCGCCGCTATCAAGTCGCGCGCGTGCGAGCCGTCAACTCGCATATCACCATGACTGAATCAGGAGATGCCAGTGAAGGGGGCAGCGTCACTTTTTTTTGCCATCGCCGTCGCATTCGCCGTGACCGGCTGCGCGCCGATGCAGGCGGCCAGCACGGCCCAGACCGACAAGCCGGCGGTGTCCGCCGAAATCATCCGCTTCGAGATTCCCGCTGACGCGCTCGGCGCGCGCGATCCGCAACTCACCGCGATGCTCGCAAAGGCCGGTGCGCTCGCGGCCGCGCAGAAGCAGCCGACGACCATCCTCGTCACCGCGCTTGCACAGGACTTTCCGTATCTCAACCAGGCGATCTGGAAAGGCGTTCCCGCCCGGCACACGGTCAGGCTCAGCCTCGAAAATCTGACCGCCGGCGCGCGACAGCCCTACAGCGTGTCCATCAAGCCGACGCAGGGAGGCTGACGCGATGCGCCGATTCCTGATCCTCGCCTCCGGCATATTGCTTTCGGCGAGCGCCTTCGCAGGTCCGCTCGACGTGAGCGCGCCCGCCTCCGTGCAAACGCTCGCGGCGCTGGGCCCCGTCGTCCAGAAGGTCTATCCGCCCTTGCCCACGCTCGCGATGCTGCCCCCCGCCGCCACCGACGACGACGATCCGCCCGTCAAGTCCGCGAGCAAAAAAGGCAAGAAAACGCGCCGCGTCGCCGATTGCAAATGCAGCGGCCCGGAACCGCGTCTCGTCGTGTCCGACGAATCGCGCGCGTACATGAAGGACGTCGAGCATCGCATCGACATCGCGCTCGCGCCGTAAGCGACGCGCGCCCATTTCCGAAGGAGCCACGCCTCATGTTCCGTTCGACTCATGCAGCCCTCGCCGCCTGCGTACTGCTCGGCGCATCGCTCGCGCCGGGCGCCGCTCGCGCCGACGATTGCTTCGAGCAGGCCGCCGCCTATCAGGGCGTCAATCCGCTCGTGCTGCGCGCCGTCGCCTGGCGCGAATCGAAAGGCGATGCAGCCGCGATCAACCGCAACGCCAACGGCTCGATCGATGTCGGCCAGTTGCAGATCAACTCGATTCATTTCACCGATCTGGCGCGTCAGGGCATCCCGCATCGCGCGCTCGCCGATCCGTGCGTCAACGTGTTCGTCGCCGCATGGCTCCTGAAGCAGAAGATGGTGAAGTACGGCAATACGTGGCGCGCGATCGGCGCCTATCACTCGGAGTCGCCGAAACATCGCGATGCCTACGCGCGCAGCATCCAGCAAATCCTCGTCAGCTGGGGCGAACTGCAGCCGGCGATGCGCTGAGCGCGCTGCGTTCGTAGGTTCGCACCGGCGTGAGAAATTCGATCGTCCGGTCGCGCGCGAGCAATTGCGGCAGCACGGCCTCGTAGGCCTGCCGATAAGGCCGGCCCAGATGATGCGCCCGGAAATGCTCGGCCGAGCACGCCCACGTTTCGTACAGCACGAGCGTATCGGGATCGTCCGCCGCGCGATGCAGATACGTGTTGATGAAGTCCGGCTCTTCGGACATGCGTTCCAGCACGTCGAGAAGACGCGTTTCGAGTTCATCGCGATGCTCGGGCTTGCCCGGCAGATGCACGACGAACGAAGTGATGTCACTCATGATGAATTCCTCGCGGAGCACGGGCCGCGCGTGCGGCCCGCGCGGTTGACTCAGAGCTGGCTCATGCCGCCGTCGATGATGATCTCCGTGCCGACGATGAAGCCCGATTCCGGCGATGCCAGATGCAGCACCGTCGCCGCCACTTCGCTCGACTTGCCGAAGCGCCCGAGCGGAATCTGGCTCTGGAGTTGCGCGGCGGCTTCGTCGACGAGGCCGAGTTTTTCATGCAGCGGCGTCGAGACCGGGCCGGGGCTCACGACATTCACGCGCGCGCCGCGCGGAAGCAATTCCGCCGACAGCGTCTTCGCGAGCGACACGAGCGCCGCCTTGCTGGCCGCGTACACCGAGGACATCGGCATGCCGATATGCGCGTTGATCGAACCGTTCAGCACGATCGACGCACCTTCGTTCAGAAGCGGCAGCAGCGATTGAATCTGGAAATAAGGCCCTTTCACGTTGATCGCGAAGGTTTCGTCCCACGCCTTTTCGTCGATGTCGGTGAACGGTGCGAACGTGCCGACGCCCGCGTTGACGAAAATCGCATCGAGGCGGATGTTCGCATCGACCAGCGCTTGCGCCAGTTCACGCGCTGCGCCGACCGTGCCGGCGACGTTGCGAATGGCGATCGCGTTCGCGCCGAGCGACGCGCGCGCCGTGGCGAGCGAGCTTTCGTCGCGACCCGTGATGACGACCCGCGCGCCTTCCGCCGCAAATGCCTGCGCCGCCGCGAGACCGATGCCGCTATTGCCGCCGGTAACCAGAACTGTCTTGCCTTCGAAGCGATTCATGACGTTCTCCTTTGAACGTTGATCAGTGTGAAGTCATTATGGGTGGGACTTCGCGCGCTGCCGTACGACGTTACCGGCGCACTCGTTCGATATCGTCGAACATGTTTTCGTCTGCGTGATGCGGCCCACATAACTCCTTGAACCGGACGCGAACCGATCCTAGAGTACGCAGACCTTTCCAGTCTGCTTTCAGCTTCAGGGAGCCGCATCATGCAAGACGCGCAAGGCAGTATGAACGCACAGCCGAATCCGGAGCGCTTGCTGCAAATGGGCATGGCGTTCTGGGCGTCGAAAGCGCTGCTGTCGGCGGTCGAACTCGGCGTGTTCACGCAACTGGCAAGCGGACCGCGACAGGCGGAAGACCTGGCGCAGGCGCTCGAACTGCATCCGCGCGGGGCGCTGGATTTTCTCGATACACTCGTCGCGCTTAATCTGCTTACGCGCGAGGATGGCCGCTACGCGAACGCCAGCGACGCCGATTTCTTCCTCGATCGCGACAAGCCTTCGTATGTCGGCGGATTGCTGGAGATGGCGAACGCGCGGCTGTACCCGTTCTGGGGATCGTTGACTGAAGCGCTGCGTACGGGCTTGCCGCAGAACGAATCGAAGCACGGCGGCAATGTCTTCGAGACGCTTTACAGCGACCCGGCGCGCCTGCGCGGTTTCCTGCAGGCGATGAGCGGCGTAAGCATGGGTGCGGCGCAGGCGATTGCCCGCCAGTTTCCGTGGAGCGAGTATCGGACCTTCATCGATATCGGCGCGGCGCAAGGCGCGTTGCCGGTGCAGGTCGCGCGGGCGCACCCGCATCTGTCGGGAGGCGGCTTCGACCTGCCGGTGGTCGGGCCCATTTTCGACGACTACGTCGCGGCGCACGGGCTGCAGGAGCGTTTGCGCTTTTATCCCGGCGATTTTTTCAAGGACCCGTGCCCGTCGGCGGATGTGCTCGTGATGGGTCACATCCTGCATGACTGGAACCTGCCGCAGAAGCTCGAACTGCTCGCGATGTGCCATGCGGCGCTGCCGCCGGGCGGCGTGCTCATCGTGTACGACGCGATCATCGACGACGAACGCCGTCAGAATGCGTTCGGCCTTCTGATGAGTCTGAATATGCTGATCGAAACGCCGGGCGGCTTCGATTACACCGGCGCGCAATGTTGCGGCTGGATGAAGGAAGCGGGGTTCGCAACGGCGCGCGTCGAGCCTCTGGCGGGACCGGAGTCGATGGTGATCGCGACGAAGTGAATCCGTCGCGGGCCGCGCGCGCGAGGCTTCGTCAGCGGTCGTTCGACATCCCTTTCAGGCGATCATTGCCTGCGTCGCGGGCTGCGTCGGCGGTGGCGAAATTTTCTTCGGAGACCAGCACGCGCTTCACCTCGCGCGCCGAAAAATCGACGAGCGCAAGGACCCACACAAAACCGCCCGCCTGTTCCGCGGTCTGCACGAATGCGCGCAGATCGCCTTCATTCGACGATGCCATACCGACCTCCACGTTCATGTTGATGCGCCCTGCCGACGCCACGACATGCGTGAGCCCCGGCGATGCGATGCGTCGGCTGAACGGGCGCTAACGGGCGGCAGCCGGCCGCCGTGATCAGGCTTCGAAATCGAGACCGCCAAAGAGCACCGACGGCTCTGCCTGGGAACGCGTCGCGAGATCGACGTCGCGTGCGCCCTGCCAGGCGTCGAGCTTGGCGGCCATCGCGTCGAGATATCGCAGGAATCGGGCCTCGCCGCCGGCGCCCAACAGACGTTCGATTTCTTCGTCGTCCCAGGTCAGAAATACATTCAGCGGATACGGATATACGTGCCGATGCTCATCGCCCGCTCTATGCGCATCGGCGTTGACATGCAGACGCGTCGGCACGGCTGCGCGCTCGTAGGGAAGTATCTCGACGCGCACGCCGCGCCCGAGGACACGCATCACACGTTCGACGATGCGCGGCATGAACTCGGTTTCGAATCGCAGCGCGTGTTCCCGATTCAACGCTCGTCTCCGAGAGTGCGCCTTTGCGATGTCTTCAGACGGGCGGCAGATCTTCGAGCGATTTCTCGATCTGCCCGTCCTGCACGCGCGCCTCGATGCCGATATGACCGTTCGTATACGGCAGCGCGCTGACTTTCGGACCGAGAAAGACACGCCCGCCGAGCGTGAAGAGCGTGCGGACTTCCTTGCCGTTTTTGAGGGCGTCCACGACCTGCTGGACGTCCACGATGGTGGTGGGCGCGGTCCAGTCGTTCGTGGCCGGATCGAAGCTGCCCCAGCGCACGTTGGTCACGCGATCGTTGACCCAGCGCACACCGTCGATCGCCAAAGTCGTCATGTCTGTCTCCGATGTCGTCGTTGGGGGTGGTTTGGAAATCCTAGCATGGTGAGGCGAAGCGGGTGAACGTTTGCGCTGCCCGGCATGATCGGACCGGACGACCGATCCTCCGCGCTGCGGTAAAATCGCAGATTCCCCTTCAGATTCAGGCGGTTCGCACGAAAGCGCGGCCGTCGTCGCCCATGTCAGCCGTATCGAAGATCAGCCCCCGCCGCGTTTCCGTTGCACCGATGATGGACTGGACCGACCGACATTGCCGGTCCCTGCACCGGCTCGTGTCGCGTCATGCGTGGCTCTACACGGAGATGGTGACGACGGGCGCGCTGCTCTACGGCGATGTCGCGCGGCATCTCGCGTTTACGCCCGCCGAGGCACCCGTCGCGTTGCAACTCGGCGGCAGCGAGCCGGCCGATCTCGCCAAGAGCGCTAAGCTCGGCGAACAATGGGGCTACGACGAGATCAACCTGAATTGCGGATGCCCTTCCGAGCGCGTGCAGCGCGGCGCGTTCGGCGCGTGCCTCATGAACGAGCCGCAGCTCGTCGCGGATTGCGTGAAGGCGATGCGCGATGCCGTGTCGGTTCCGGTGACGGTCAAGCATCGCATCGGCGTGGATACGGTCGAGGAGTACGAGTTCGTGCGCGATTTCGTCGGCACGATCGCCGATGCGGGCTGCGAGGTGTTCATCGTGCACGCGCGCAACGCGATCTTGAAGGGCCTGAGCCCTAAGGAAAACCGCGAGATTCCGCCGCTCAAGTACGAGTACGCGTATCGGTTGAAGCGCGACTTCCCGCATCTGGAAATTTCGATCAACGGCGGCATCAAGACGCTGGACGAAGTCGAGGAACATCTGAAGCACGTCGATGGCGTGATGCTCGGGCGCGAGGCTTATCACAATCCGTACGTGCTCGCGGGCGTCGACACGCGCTTCTATGGCGGCGCTGCGCCGGTTCCGTCGCGCGAGGACATCGAGGCGGCGTTCATCGACTACGCGCGCCACGAGCTTTCGCGCGGCACGTATCTCGGCGCCATGACGCGGCACGCGCTGGGCCTGTATCGCGGCGTCGCGGGCGCGCGCGGATGGCGTCGCGTGCTCTCGGACAATCGGCGGCTCGCGAAAGGCGATCTGACGATTTTCGACGAGGCGCGTGCGCATCTTCGCGAGGCCGTGGAAGCTATCGAGTCCTGACGGCGCACTTCGGAAAAAGATGCTCGAAGGGACTAGGCAAGTGCAATCAATGTTCGTATAATCTCGCTTCTTGATTGCTACGGCAGTTCTGAAGCAGTCGGGATCGCGGTAACAGTGGTGGCTGTAGCTCAGTTGGTAGAGTCCAGGATTGTGATTCCTGTCGTCGTGGGTTCGAGTCCCATCAGCCACCCCACCGAGAATTCATGCAAAAAGCCCAGTCATCCGACTGGGCTTTTTGCATTCTCGACCACGACTCAGGCACGCGTCATGCACATCAAAAATCTCCCCTTCGCGGAGAGCGATCATGACCCGACATCACCTCGCGACAGCCGCCCTTCTGTTCATCACGACCTTCGCGGCCCACGCCCAGACCGCGCGCCCCGACGACAACGCATCGATGGTCAAGCCGCCGGGCGCACGCGGCGCGCCATCCGCGAGCGCCACGCGCCCCGACAACCCCGACAACATGCCGGTGAAGCGTCCGAGTCCGCCGCAGAACAGCGATCGCATGCTGCATCACAGCCCGGCGAGCGACGCGATCGCAAAATAACCCGCGAAGCCCCCGTACCCCGCCTGGAAGCACGCGCGACGCAACTATAATGGCGCTCGTCACGACAATCGGAGAGAACCGCGCCCTCCGGCTCCAAGCGGTCCAATCAATGCAAAAAGTCATACTGCCGTTAGTTTCCGGTTTTCTCGCCGCGCTCTTTTTCCGCGAATCGACCCTGGCGCTGCTGCACGCAGCGGGTCTCGTCGATCCAGCCGGCTTTTCCACCGCACCGTTTGTTCCGCTCGGCATCCCCGAATTCATCGCGCATGCGCTGTGGAGCTCCATTTTCGCCGTGCTGATGGTGTGGCTTCTGCGTGTCGCGCCCGAGCGCAACGCGCCCTGGATCGGCGCGCTCGTCTTCGGCGGCATCGTGCTGACCGCGGTCGGCGTGTTCGTGATCGATCCGGCGCGCGGCATCTGGCCGAGCGGCAACATGCTGCCGCGCCTCGCGCCGAACTTCATCGCCAACGCGATCTGGGGCTGGGGCGCACTCGTCTTCATGCGCGCATTCATGGCGGGCAGCGAACCGGACTGATCCGGCGTCGAAATCACCCGCGCGGTATCAGTCCTTCAAGAGCCGCAGCGGATGCAACGCGGGCGTCCACGCGCTTTCGAACATGCGGTCGATATCGGCGGCGTTCACATCCTCGGCGCGCGCGATCTTCCAGCGCGGCTCGTTGTCCTTGTCAACGATGCGCGCCCGAATACCCTCCAGCACATCGCCGCGCTCGAACATCGTGCGCGTGAGATCGAGGTCGCGGCGCAGCGTCTCGGCCATGGTCGAGAACTTCGCGCGATCGACTTGCTGCAGCGCTACATCGACGGAAAGCGGCGAGCGCTCGCGCAAGTCGGCTGCGGTGCGCTTCGCCCAGTCGTTGCCGGCGTCCGCCTCGCGTTCGAGCGACGCGAGAATCGACGCGCCGTTGCCCGCCGCGAAGTGCTTGTCGATCATCGTGCGCGCCAAAGCGAGCTCGCTTCTCTCGGGGATCGGCGCGACCTTGTGCTTCGTCGTTTCGTTCTGCACGAAGCGCACGATTTCGACGCCATCGAGAAAGCGCTGATGCCTCAGCGATTCGACGAGTCCCGGCAGCGCGCCATCGTCGAGATAGGCGTCGGCCATGCGGGCGTAGAGCGCATCGGCGGCGGCGAGGCTCGCGCCGGTCGCCGCGAGATAACGGCCGATCGCGCCGGGCGCGCGCGCGAGAAACCAGCTCACGCCGACATCGGGAAAGAGGCCGATACGCGTCTCGGGCATCGCCATCTTCGTCGATTGCGTAACGATGCGCAGGCCGCCCGTGTGATGCGCGCCCTGCGAGATGCCCATGCCGCCGCCCATCACGACGCCGTTCACGACCGCGATATACGGCTTCGGAAACGTGAAGATCGCGTGATTGAGCTTGTATTCGTCCGTGAAGAACGCGTCGATCGCGTCGCGCGCGCCCGCCTGCGCGGACTCGTACAGAAAGCGGATATCGCCGCCCGCGCAGAACGCCCGCACGTGCGGACTATAGACGACGACCGCGCGGATCGCCTGATCGTGGCGCCACGCGCGCAATGCCTCGCTGATCGCGCGCAGCATCGGCGGCGTCAGCGCGTTGAGTGCCTTCGGACGATCGAGTGCAATGAAGCCGATGCCGTTGGCGGTGTCGATACGGATGTCTTCGGTGGTCATCGTGTTGAAGTGTCGGATCGATCCGGTGAGTTGAATCGAGTTTCGGTTCCCCGAGGTTCAGTTCCGTTGACCGGCGCGTACCACACGTCGAGCGACAACTCGACGAGCGTCGCGGCCGGTGTCTCGGGCAACGCCGCGCCATTCAGCTTCAGCGCGACGATGCCATGCAGATTCGCCCACAGCCCTTCCGCGCACGCAATCGGCGCGGCGCGCGGCGGCAGCCGGTCGGCCGCGCGCAACTCGACGAACGCATCCGCGATCAGCGAAAGCGTCGCCGCGCCGGACTCCGCCGCGTGGCCGTTGCCGTTGTCGTCGGCATCGGCGGCTGCTTCGGCGGAACCCGCGGGCTCCATGAACATCAGCCGATACGTCTCGGGCTCGGCCAGCCCGAATTCGACATACGCGCGGCCCATCGCGTTCAAACGCGCGGCCGGGTCCGCGATCGATGTATGCGCGACGAACGCGTCGCGCAGACTCGCGTGCCCTTCGCGACGCAACGCCCGCGCGATATCGCCACGGCTCTTGAAATGAAGGTACAGCGCGGCGGGCGAATAATCGATCGCTTCGGCGAGCTTTCTCATCGAGAGCGATGCGAAGCCCTCGCGCTTCACGATCTCGCGCGACACTTCGAGTATGCGCTCGCGCAGCGCCTGGCGCTGTTCGCGTCTTTGCTCGGTGCGCCGCTCTTGCGGTCCCATGCGAGGCATTGTCGGCACCGCCTCTGTCGAAGTCAAATCGCGGCGCGCCCGCGCGCGCTCAGATAGTGATCTTGGCGTCGTCGTCGCGGCGCGGCGCGGCCCGATAGAGCGGCTCGTCCGAGTCGGTCAGCAGAACCGACGCGAACACGATGCACAGCGCAAGAATCAGCACACCAACGGCTGCCCAGATGAGCCATAGCGCATTGGACTCGACAAGTGAGTGAAGAAAGGATTGAAGCATGACGACCCCGCGCGATTTTTATATTTGATTGCTCGAGAAGCGCATGCCTTCGAGCAAATAATGTGCCGAGCGAATCGCATCGCGTGCGGCGAATAGAGCGATGGTACTCCGATGCGCGATCACGCGGAAGGAGGCGCAAGGCATCCGCCGTCGATAAAGGACGCGGTGCGATGGAGGTCTTACATCGCGCCGTGTAAGAGAAGAAGGTGCGTATGCGTCAGCGCATCAGACCGTGACGCGTCCCGGTGGGAAGTGTCCGCTTTTCAGGAGCACCGGCATACCGTTGGTCACGCGCAGATGCTCGCGCGCCACGGCTTCGATGCGCGTGCGGCCCGAATCGAACGCATCGATCCAGCCGGCGCTGTCGTAGGTTTGCGCGCCGAAATGATCTTCCAGCGCTTCCACCGAAATCGCGCACGACACGCGTCGTCCGTCGACGATCGCGGCGAACTCGATGGTCAGGTTGGCATCGCGGTAATCGGGCGCGTCGGGGAGGAATCGAATATCCATGATTGTCTCGTTGCTGATGCGTGGCGCCCGGCCGGGAAAGCATCGGGTCGGCGCCAACGCGAAGACGTTCAAGCGCTTCATTGCTCCGCTTCGTTGCTCCATTCGATGCGAATGTGTTTGCGGCGCCGCAAACGATCGCACGAATCGATTCGGCGACTATGGTACTCGCGCTCGCGCCACGCGGTCCAGCGCCCGCGCCGTTCACGCGGCAAGAACGGTTTCGTCGACATCCACGACGAGCAGCGAACTCGCCAGAGGGTCCGCGTAGTTGAAGTCGAGCAAACGGCTCATTTCGCGCACGCGCTCGCATACGCGCTGCCGCGCCTCCTCCGACAGATGCGGATAGTCACGCAGCACCTGCGCATCGAAGCGATAGTGCACGCCCCACGCAATGTTGCCGGGATGATTCGCGACGCCGCCGGTACGCCAGCTCACGAAGAGCGCGGGCGTCGCCTCGAGACCGATTTCCGCGACATCCGCGCCGCTCGGAAAGAGATCGATCAGGCCATTCGCGACGTCATACAGCACGGCGTGTCGAAGATGGATGGGACGCATCACGTCGCTTGCAGCAAGCGGTCGATGTATTCGCGCGCGGCCTGCTCCACATGCACGAGCGCCTCGCCTTCGGTTGCGAAGCGCCGCTCGGGTCCGAGATCGACGAGCGCCTCGAAGCGATGCGCGTCGTCCGGCCCGCCGCGCGCGAGACTGACCGAGCCAACATAGATCGGCGCATCGCCGTCATGCTCGCCGTGCGATTGCACGAGCCGCGCCGAAGCACTGATGTAATACCCTCGATATGGCCCCGTGACTCTTTCCGCCATGGCTTTCTCTCCCTTTTTTCGCTCGCGGCACTTTTGGTCCTGCCGTCCGATGAGCAATTCCAACCGAAACTGCAGAGGTTAAGGTGCGCGATCCGGAAAATAGTTCATCGGATTTGCGCGTTCAATCGTGGCTCCGCAAGCAACGCGCCCGCGCGACCATCGCGCTTCGGGCGTGCGCCGCGCCAATAACATCCGCTTACGTGTCGCGTAAGCGGCGTATGGGACAATGCACATCTCAAAAAATGCGCTCTCCCCGCGAACTCAAGGCCGGCGGGCGCATACCGTCATTTCGCTCTCACGAGGTAAAGATGAAGGAACCTGGTCGGCGCATGCGCCGTATCTCCGCACGCGCCGCACATGGCGGCGCTGTCTCGCGTGTCTCCTGGCTGCGTGCCGCGGCACTCGGCGCGGCTATCGTCGCGATCTCGACTCTCGGCGCGTGCGCATCGTCGAACGACGCATCGCTCATCAATCTGCCCGATGGACAGACCGGCTATGCCGTCAACTGCAGCGGCGCGGACGCCGGATCGAGCTGGGCGAGCTGCTATGTGCTCGCCGGCAAGAAATGCGGCGCGACGGGTTACGACATCGTCTCGAAAGATAACGAGGAAGGCGGCCCGACCGGCGGCGGCATCACCAACGTGATCTCGGCGAACGTCAAGAATCGCTCGATGATCGTGCGCTGCAAATAAGCCTGCGCGCTCGGGCGTGTCAGTGCGCGCTCATCTTCGAGAACGCATTGAGCACCACGACGCCTGCCACGATGAGGCCCATGCCGAGCATGGCGGGCAGATCGGGCGTCTGCTTGAAGAGCAGCGCCGCGACGATCGTGATGAGCACGATGCCCGCGCCCGACCACACGGCATACACGACGCCGACGGGCAACGCGCGCAGCGTCAGCGACAGCAGATAGAACGACAGCCCGTATCCGACCACGACGATGGCCGCGGGCAGCGCACGCGTGAAGCCGTCGGAGGCGCGCAGCGCGGACGTCGCGACGACTTCGGCGACGATCGCGATGGCGAGGAGCACATAAGCGGTTGAGCGCATCTTGGTTGTCGTGTCGATTCGAGGATGCCGATGACGTCAGTCGCGTCCGAGCGAAAGATTGCCGAAGTTCTCACCGAGCACGGCGCATAGCGCTTCGACGACCATCTGATGATCGTCGCGCTGCGGAAGACCCGACACCGCCACCGAACCGATCACGCCCGCGCCCGACACGCGCAACGGAAATGCGCCGCCGTGCGTCGCGAACTCGGCGGGATCGAGGGCGTGTTTGTCGGCGAGCGTCGTGCCGGCCTGCTGCAGCGCGAGCCCGATTGCATACGAGCTGCGTCGAAAATGCTCGACGGTTCGCGACTTGCGTTCGATCCAGCGCGCGTTGTCGGGCGTCGTGTTGTCCATCGCGGCATAGAAGAGCTTGCGCCCGAACGTACGCACGTCGATGACGACGGCTGCGTCGCGCGCGAGCGCCATCTCGCGCAATTGCGAGCCGATCTGCCACGCATGCTCGGCGTGAAACTGCTGAAACACGAGCGTGTGTTCCTGATGCGCGATAGCCTGCAGAACGTGTGGAATGTCCATGAGCGAGGACTCCTTTTATCGTGCGTGGAATGGGATTGGATTGGCGCATGTGCAAGCGCCGGTCTTTGCGATTTTGACATGCGCATGTGAAGCCGCCACATGCGCTTCGGCCATGAACTGGTTCGATTGCGACTTACTTCGTGGGGTTCGTGGGTTTGCACGGTGGACGCATCACGATGCGTGCGCTGAAAAGCAAAAAGCCCGGCTTGACCGGGCTTTTCTGCGTGATGCTGGACGGTGTTGGTTGCGGGGGTAGGATTTGAACCTACGACCTTCGGGTTATGAGCCCGACGAGCTGCCAGACTGCTCCACCCCGCGTCCGTCGAAGAAAAGATTATAAGTCCTCGCTTACTTTGTCGCAAGACCCCATCTGCTTCGATCAAAGAAAAAGAAGAAACGAAGCATCGAAGCTGCGTCGATGCGACTCGCCGCGATGCAAAGCGTGTCAAAACACGCATGGCATAATCGTCCGCTCAGCATGGTCTATGAATCGATAACGGATCAAACGCGACATGCATCACTTGCGTCGAGGCATCATCGGGAAGATAAGCGGGTTCGCGGCGATATGCGCGATCCTGCTTCTCTCGCTCGCGCCCGTCGCATCGCAGGCGTTCGAGCATGCGCGCATCGAATCGATGCTCGCTTCCGTGTGCGCCGCCGATGCACGCACATCGCACGATTCGCATCCGGCCGAGCACGACGCCGTTGGTCATCTTCAGGTGTGCGCTTATTGCGACCTCATCGCGCACGCACCGACGCCGCCGGTATCGCTCGATCGAACCTTCTCCGCGTTCCCGTCAAACGAAACATTCGCCGACGCCATCTTCGACGATGCGCCGCGCCGCGCATTGCTCAACGCCGCGCAACCGCGCGCCCCGCCCGCCTTCGCCTGAATCACGCGCCTACGCGCGGACTTCGTTCATCGCACCGCGCGAGATGAAGTCCGCCATTCGCACGCAGCAAACATTGCTCGACAAGCCAGCGGCTTCGAGCACGCAAGGAACCATCATGCTTTCATCATCGATCATGCGCGGCGCGCTCGCGCTGGCGTTCTTCGGATCGGCACAGCTCGCGCTCGCGCATGCATTGCCGAAGGTGCAACAGCCCGGCCCCGGCGCGACCGTCAGCGCGCCGCACGAAGTCGCGATCGACTTCGGCGAAGCGCTCGAACCGACCTTCAGCAAGCTCATCGTCACCAATGCTCAGGGCACGCAGATCAACACCGCGAAATCCGCCGTCGATGCCAGCGACAAGAAGCACATGAGCGTCGCGCTTCCCGATCTCGCGCCGGGCGTCTACAAGGTGCAATGGACCGCGGTTGCGGCAGACGGGCATCGCACGCAAGGTCACTACAACTTCACCGTCAAGTGAGAACGCAATGAAAAAAATCGCTGTACTCGTGGGCACCCTCGCCTGCGCATCGCTCGCACAGGCCGCGACGCTCGAAGCCCGCGATTGCTGGATTCGCGCGATGCCGCCGAACCTGCCGTCATCGGGCTACTTCACCGTCGCGAATAACGGCGACAAGCCCGCGACGCTCACCGCCGCGGCGACGCCCGCATTCGGCATGGCGATGATGCACAAGTCCGAGAGCAAAAGCGGCACGGCCACGATGTCGCCGGTCGATTCCGTCGATGTCCCCGCGCACGGCACGCTGAGCTTCGCGCCGAAGGGCTATCACCTGATGCTCGAAGAGCCGCCCAAGCCGCTCAAGGTCGGCTCGACGATTCCCCTCACCCTTTCGTTCGCGGACAAGTCCACGCTCGACGTGAAATGTGAAGTGAAGTCACCCGCGACCGTCGGTCACTGAACTCACACATTCCGAAATGCAAAGCGCGCCGGGTGTTTAGCCCGGCGCGCTTTTTTATCGACTGTGCTGCATCACCTCACGGCCTGCTGAACATGTCCATGATCTGCTTGCGTTCGTCGGTCGTGACTTGCGGTGTCGGCGGCGCCTGCATGCCCGCCGGTCCGACGCCGCCCATCGTGGTCGCATCGCCCGCCATCGGATTGGTGTTGTCGAGCCCGATGCTCGCGACGAAGCCCGCGCCCGGCGTGCGGTCGGCGTAGAACAATTCGCCGTCCACTGTCGTGATGCCATCGGGCTTCGCCATCTGCTCCTGCGGAATGCCGCGCAGCGCACGTCCCATGTACTCGACCCAGATCGGCAACGCGAGCTGCGCGCCGAACTCGCGGCTGCCGAGCGTCTTGGGCTGGTCATAGCCCATCCACGCAACCGCGACGAGCTGCTTCTGATAACCGGCGAACCAGCCATCCTTCGCGTCGTTGGTCGTGCCGGTCTTGCCTTGCAGGTCGTTGCGCTTGAGCACATTGGTGCCCGAGCCGGTGCCCTGCGTCGCGACCGTATGCAGCAGGCTGTTCATGATGTACGCGTTGCGCGGCTCCAGCGTCTGCGGCGCGTTGCTGCCGGCCATGAGCGGATTGGCGCGCGAGATCACGGTGCCGCGCGCATCGGCGACGTCGGCGATGAGATACGGATTGATGCGATAGCCGCCGTTCGCGAACACCGAATACGCGCCGCTCAGTTGCAACGGCGTGACAAGGCCGGCGCCGAGCGCGAGCGGGAGATAAGGCGGCGTCTTGTCCTTGTCGAAGCCGAACTTCTGCGTGACGAAGTCCTGCGCGTAGCCCGTGCCGATATACGACAGAATGCGGATCGACACCAGGTTCTTCGACTTCTGTAGGCCGGTGCGCATGGACATCGGGCCGTCGGGCTGGTCGTCGTCCTTCGGTTCCCAGGCATCGCCGCCGCCCGCCGCGGGGAAGTACAGCGGCGCATCGTTGATGATGGTCGCAGGTCCGAGCCCCTTGTCGAGCGCCGCCGAATAGATGAACGGCTTGAAGCTCGAACCCGGCTGACGCCAGGCCTGCGTGATGTGATTGAACTTGTTCTTGTTGAAGTCGAAGCCGCCGACGAGCGCGCGGATCGCGCCATCCTGCGGCGTCATCGAAACCAGCGCGCCCTCGACCTGCGGCAGTTGCGTGATCTGCCAGTTGCCCTTGTCGTCCTTCGCGAGGCGCACGATCGAACCCGGCTTGATCGCAAGCGCCTTCGACGCATTGTTGCGCAACCCCGCCGCCACGAAGCGCAGACCTTCGCCTGCGATGGTCGCGGTATCGCCGCCGACGAATTGCGCCGTCACCTGTTTCGGGCTCGCGGCCGTCACGACCGCCGCGACGAGTTCGCCGTTGTCCGGATGATCGACGAGCGCGTCTTCGATCGCCTCGGCGCGATCGTCCGCGTTCGACGGCAGATTGATGTTGCCCTCCGGCCCGCGATAGCCGTGCCGGCGCTCGTAATCCATCACGCCCTTGCGCACGGCCTTGTACGCGGCGTCCTGATCGGCGGAATCGATGGTCGTCGTCACCGTGAGGCCGCGCGTGTACGTTTCTTCCTTGTACTGCGCGTACATCATCTGCCGCACCATTTCCGCGACGTATTCCGCATGCACGCCGTACTCGGTGCCCGCGGACTTCGTGTGGATATCCTCGGCGATCGCCTGATCGTACTGTTCGCGCGTGATGAAGTTCAGGTCCAGCATGCGCTTGAGAATGTATTGCTGACGCACCTTCGCGCGCTTCGGATTGACGACCGGGTTATACGCCGACGGCGCTTTCGGCAGACCCGCGAGCATCGCTGCTTCGGCGAGCGAGATGTCCTTCAGATCCTTGCCGAAGTACACGCGTGCCGCAGCCGAAAAGCCGTAGGCGCGCTCGCCGAGATAGATCTGATTCATATAGACCTCGAGAATCTGATCCTTCGTCAGCGCGCGCTCGATCTTGTACGCGAGGAGCATTTCATAGATCTTGCGCGTGTACGTCTTCTCGCTCGACAGAAAGAAGTTGCGCGCGACCTGCATCGTGATCGTGCTCGCGCCCTGCGATGCACCGCCGTGCGTCAGATCGGTCACGCCCGCGCGCAGGATGCCCACGAAATCGACGCCGCCGTGATCGTAAAAGCGGTAATCCTCGATTGCGAGGACTGCCTTTTTCATCTGGTCGGGGATGTCCTGAAAACGCACGAGGCTGCGCCGCTCCTCGCCGAACTCGCCGATCAGCACGTGATCGGCGGTATAGACGCGCAGCGGCACCTTCGGCCGGTAGTCGATCAGCGCATTGAGCGACGGCAGATTCGGCCCCATGACGACGAGCGCATAACCGACGATGAGCGCGCCAATCACCACGCCGATCGCGGCGAGCCCCGCGAACCAGAGCGCGATGCGCGCGAAGGGCGAACGGCCTCGGCCGCCGCCGTTGCGATCGTTACGGCCATTGCCGCCATTGCGGCCGTTTCCGCCGTTGCGCCCGCCGCCGTCGCGGCCGCCCGAGTCATTGCGTGAGTCGTTGCGAGAGTCGTTCCAGCGGGGTTCGCGATCGTATCGCGAGGAATTGGATGAGTCGGGTCGTTTGATGATAGGCATGACTGGGTTCGTTCGGCGCGCCGTGAAGCGCGCGCTGCCGAGCTGCGATGCGATGCGCCGAAGCTTTGGCGCTACTGCAAAGGCGGGACGAGTGAATGTGCGGGCCGGTATCGACCGAAGATAACAGCGCATTTTAAAGAATTCGCGCGCGCCACTACAAAACCAGCGGGAATTTTTTGTAAGTAAATGCCCTCGCGCCGCCGGAACGCGCGTGAATGTTGGGTTACCCACAGAAAGTGTTGAGAGCCTTGTGGACAACCGTATGAGAAAATATCCAAGTCGTTGATCGCGCGCCGTTTTTGCGCAATGCTCAAACGCGTGGGATGCGCGGTGGTTCACACGCACGGCCGCCCGCAAACCGATATGATGGTTGAGTGGATCGCAGGTTCCCCGGAACAGGTCGGGTGGGCCTGCAGTAACGATGTCGTGCCGTTTGATGAACCGAAGTCGCGATCGTCCCATACGATTGCCTTACTGTTTGCGAGCCGCTCATGACGACCAAACCCAGCGAACGCATCGTTGTTTTCGTGACCCCCGCGCAGAAGCTGGCCATCAGCAAGACAGCGGACAACCTCGGCATCAGCGTGAGCGAGCTCATGCGGCGCGCGGTGCTGAACTTCAACGCGACGAGCGAGCAGATCAAGGTCGCGGGCATCGTCGATCGTCTGCGTGCGCCGAAGGCCCCCGATGCGCTCAACGCCGCGCTGAAGAGCGTCGCCGCGAAAGCCGCCGCGCGCGAGGCCCGCGAAGCAGCGGCGAGCGCAACCAAGCGCGCCGCGCAGGCGCGTACGGTTTCTCAAGCTCAGCAAGCCCAATCTGAAGAGGATGCCGAGCACGACACGGATCAGGGCGACGATGCCTCGCTGACGGACGACACGCGTTCCGAACGCTAGCCGCCGCTGCCGTAGTCCGCTTCTTCGGCACGGCGCATCGTTACACTCCTTAACCTTCCGTTAAGTCCCGATTAAGTCACGGCATGATCTAATGAGCGGGTAAACCCGGCGTGAGCGTGAGGCTCACGACGCTTGCAATCCCGCGCATTGCGCCTCACATTCGAGCCGCGTGGCACGCAGGTGGGCGCGCACGCCGCCGTCTTCATCCAGGAGAAATACATGTCGCTTTTCGATTCCATCACGCGCACGGTCAGAGGCCTCTTGAACGACGCCGCCGACACCATGCAGGACCCTTCGCGCGACGCACGCCAGATCGTGCGCGAGCTCGACGACAGCATCGCGAAGGCGGAGAACTCGCTCATCGAGATCGAAGCGCAGGTCGCGACGCAGCAAAGCAAGCGCGACGCAGCAGCAGATAAAGCCAGGAAGTACGAAGATGGCGCGAAGCGCGCGCTGCAGTCAGGCGATGAAAGTCTCGCGCGCGAAGCACTCGCGGCGCAGTCCAACGCCGAAACCGAACGCGACGCGCTCGCGGCGGAACTGCAAACGCTCGTGCCCTCGGTCGAGCATCTGAAAAAACAGATCGCGGACATGCGCCAGCGCCGCAACGATCTCAACGCGCGCTCGAATATTCTTCAGGCCAAGCAGCAAATCGCGCAGGCGAAGGACACGGCGGCTACCGCGTTGGGCGGCATCGGCGGAAAGAATCTTTCCGAAGACTTTCAGAAGCTCGAAGACAAGGTTCAACTCGCCAACGCCCGCTCGGACGCGCGTCTGAATTCGGCGGACCAGAACTCCGGCAAGGCGCTCGAGGACAAACTCGCCGCGCTCAATCGCGGGCCATCGGTGGAAGATCGTCTCGAAGCGCTGAAGAAGCAGTTGAATACGCCGGCGCAGTAAGTGCTGCATCTGAAAGGCGGCGGCGCGCGGCGAACTTCCGGGTCCGCCGCGCGTCGCACGAATATGCGTTACCTTGAGCATCACGACTTGCATCACCCGTTTGCAGCATCGACAGGAGACGGACGTTCATCGCGTCCGGCCCGCATCATGAAAAAGACTTTGACGGCTCTGGCGTTGTCGCTGTCGCTCGCTTCTCCGCTCGCGTTCGCCGTGCCGACCGCGCAGCAGGTCGAGCAGTCGATGACGCAGGGCAACTGGCAACAGGCCGACTCCCAGTTGAGCGAAGTGCTCAGCGCGCATCCGAAGAACGCGCATGCGCACTACCTGTATGCACAGGTGCTCGACCGCGAGGGCCGCTACAGCGACGCGCTTTCGCAGCTTCAGCAGGCCAAATCGCTCGATCCCTCGCTGAGCTTCACGGATCCGTCGCGCTTCGCCGCCACGCAAGCCCGCATCCAGGCCGATGCGACGCGCGCGAGCATCTCGCCGCGCTCGAACAACGGCGCAACTACTTCGAGCGCGCAGAATCCGTTCAATCAGGAACAGGCGTCCGCCGCGCCGCAAAAGCACGGCATCGGCATGGGCGCGTGGATCGGTTTCGCGCTGCTGATCGCGGCGATCGCGCTCGTGCTGCGCTGGGGCTTGCGACGTTCCCGCGCACGCGACGACGGTCAGGCCGAGAACGACCGCCGCTCGCAGATCAAGCGCGCGACCGAGCTGCTCAACGACGTGCGCACGCTCAAGTTAGACGTCCGGCTCTCCACCGCGCCGGGTCACGAGGCGCTCCTTAAAGATGTCGAAGGCGCGGAGACGCAGTTGCGCGAGATGGTCGAGTCGCTATCGAACTCGAAGAATCCGGTGCCGCCGTATGCGATCGAAGATCTGGCGAATCAGGTCGCGAGTCTGAAGGCACGCGCCGAGGGCCGTCCCGATCCGAACGCCGCGAACAACGCTCAAGCGGGTGCGCCGGCCGGCTCGCCGTATGCGCAGGAAGCCGAGCGTTTCGGACGTGGCCAGCAACAATATCCGCAGCAAGGGCCCTATCCGCCTTATCCGCCGCAGCAGGGGCAGCAGCCGCCCGTCATTATTCAGCAAGGCGGCGGCGGATTCGGCGGCGGCATGGGCGGACTGCTCACCGGCGTGTTGCTGGGCGAAGCGTTGTCGCATGGGCGCGATCGCGTGATCGAGCGCGAAGTGCCTGTCGATCGCCCGGCGCAAAACGACACCGGCGGTCTCGACTTCGGCAACAACAACAACAACGGCGGCGGCCTCGATTTGGGCAACGGCTCGAACGACTGGAACGATGGCAGCGGCGGCGGAGGCCTCGACCTCGGCAGCAGCGACGACAGCTGGCGCGATTCCTGACCCTGCCGCTTGTCGCGCACGCATGATCGAGGGCCCCGTTTGCGCGGGGCCCTTTTCGTTACGGCGTGGAGAATCGGCGCATCATCCGCCGCCGAGAAAACGCAACAGGCCCCACAGAAACTTGAAGAAGCCGACGATGAATTCCCAGATGCGTTCGAGCTGATCCCAGCTCGCGACGTGCAGAATGGCGTGCAGGATCATGCCGTTTGCGCAGCGCGGCCTTCGATGAGCGCGCGTTCATGCGTGAATGAAACAGGCATCGTGGAAAAAAGAAGGCGGCTCGCGCCGCCTCCTGTCTCTATTGCAAAGAATCGCATGATACCCGGTCGCGCATGGCGTCCCGTCGATGCGAGCTTCAGCCTTCCGCTTTCTTCTCGTCGCTTTCGGGCGGCGCTTCGTCCGTCAGCGCTTCCTCCAGACGCTTGAAAATCCGCCTCGTCGCGCCGCGCGGCTGAAGCGCGAACAACAGCAGCGAGCGCCCCGTCACCTGATACACGTCGTCCGAACCGAACTCCGGCAATTCTTCGCGGATCGGCGCATTCGTGTCGATCAGGCAGATCCATTCGTCCGGGCCCGGAATATCGGGCAGCGTGAAATCGACCACGTCGTGATACGCATTCACGATCAGCAAAAGCGTCGCGTCCGATGCCGGCTTGCGGATGCCGGTCGCCTGCGCGCGGCCGTCGAAGACGATCGCGAAGCAGCGCATGTTCGGATCGTCCCATTGCTCCTGCGTGAGCTCGTCGCCGGTCGTGCCGAGCCATCTGACATCGGCCACCTGCAAGGCCTCGTTGTACTCGCCCGTGAGGAAGCGCTGGCGCCGCAGCACAGGCAGCGTGTGACGCAGCGTCGTCAGTTTGCGCACGAACTCGGCGAGCGCGCGGCCATCGTCGTCGAGGTCCCAGTTCACCCAGCTGATGTCGTCGTCCTGGCAGTACGCGTTGTTGTTGCCCTTCTGCGTGCGGCCGAATTCGTCGCCCGCGAGCAGCATCGGCGTGCCTTGCGAGAACAGGAGCGTGGCGAGCATGTTGCGCTTCTGGCGTTCACGCAGCGTGCGGATTTCCGCGTCGTCGGTCGGGCCTTCGGCGCCGCAGTTCCACGACTTGTTGTCCGAATGGCCGTCGTTGTTGTCCTCGCCGTTCGCCTCGTTGTGTTTTTCGTTGTACGACACGAGATCGTTCAGCGTGAAGCCGTCGTGCGCGGTGATGAAGTTGACGCTTGCCCACGGCCTGCGTCCGCGCTTGTTGAACTTGTCGCCCGATGCGGTGATGCGCGTCGCCAGTTCCGGCGCGACGCCTTCGTCGCCTTTCCAGAACTCGCGCACCGTGTCGCGATAGCGATCGTTCCATTCCGCCCAGCCCGGCGGAAAGCCGCCGACCTGATAGCCGCCCGGCCCGCAATCCCACGGCTCCGCGATGAGCTTGACGCTCGACAGAATCGGGTCCTGCCGGCAACTGTCGAGAAAGCCGCCGCCTTCGTCGAAGCCGTACGGTTCGCGGCCGAGGATCGTCGCGAGGTCGAAACGGAAACCGTCGACATTCATCTCCGTCACCCAGTAGCGCAGGCTGTCGGTGACCATTTGCAGAACGCGCGGATGCGAGAGATTGAGCGTGTTGCCCGTGCCGGTATCGTTGATGTAGTAGCGCGATTCTTCCGGCATCAGCCGGTAGTACGACGCATTGTCGATGCCGCGGAACGACAGCGTCGGCCCGCGCTCGTTGCCTTCGGCGGTGTGGTTGTAGACGACGTCGAGAATCACTTCGAGGCCGGCTTCGTGCAGCCGGTCGACCATCTCCTTGAACTCGGCGACGACGCCCGGCCCGCGTGCGAAATAGCGCGGATCGGCAGCGAAGAAGCCGATCGTGTTGTAGCCCCAGTAATTCGTGAGGCCCTTGTCGAGCAGATAACTGTCGTTGACGAACGTATGGATCGGCAACAGTTCCACCGACGTCACGCCGAGGCTCTTGATGTACTCGACCACTTCCTTCTGCCCGAGCCCTTCGAAGGTGCCGCGCATGTGCTCGGGAATCGCCGGATGCAGCTTCGTGTAGCCGCGCACGTGCGTCTCGTAGAAGATCGTGTGTTCCCACGGCACGCGCACGCGCGTCGCGTGGGTCCAGCTGAATGTCTGATCGATGACCTGACACTTCTGCATGAAGGGCGCGCTGTCGCGTTCGTCGAAGGTGAGATCGTCGCCTTCGGCGTCGAGCGTGTAGCCGAACAAGGCCGGATCCCATTGCAGCGTGCCGACGTGCGCCTTCGCGTAAGGATCGAGCAGCAGCTTGTTCGGATTGAAGCGATGTCCCGCTTCCGGTTCGTAAGGACCGTGGACGCGATAGCCGTAGACCGCGCCGGGTTCGAGCCCGTGCACGTAGACGTGCCAGACTTCGTCGGTGTATTCGGGCAGCTCGATGCGCTGCGTTTCCTTCTCGCCCTTCTCGTCGAAGAGACACAGCTCGACCTTGGTCGCGTTCGCGGAAAAGAGCGCGAAATTGACGCCCTTTCCGTCCCAGTTAGCGCCGAGCGGAAACGGGGAGCCTTCGGCAATGCGGATTTCGTTCGGCATGAGATGATGTGTTCGAATGGTTGACGCGCGCTGCGTCGGAATCGTGCGTTGGCATTGCGGGGCTTCAAGCCGATCGTAAGGAGCATTTAGCGTGCCCGTTTGCGCTGTGTCGGCGCGCCGCTTGCTTCATACCTTCCGCGACGTCCGACGCCTCATGCTCGCCCCGCGCCGCGTGTAAAACGTTCCGTGCCCGACGCTCCCCGGCACGTTCGACGCACGCGCCCATCGCCGAAGGAGAATACGCCTTGTCCACACGCCCCGGTTCCGCGACGTCGAATTCCCCGCTCAACGGCACCGCCGAAGAAAGCCGTGCGACCGGCCGCGCGTTGCGCGACGCGGTTCCGTTCGACGCCCACGGCGCGTGGTCGCCCGAGCACGACAGGCCCGATCCCGTCGAGCGCGTGCTCGCGGGCAACGCAGGCCGGCAGGAGCGGCTCATTCCGCTGCGCATGCAGCGCATGGCCGAATCGCCATTCGCGTTCCTGCGCGGCTCCGCGACCGTGATGGCGTGGGATCTGGCGAAGTCGCCGTCGATCGGGCACAACGTCATCATCGACGGCGATGCGCACGTCAATAATTTCGGCCTTTTTCGCACGCCGCGCCAGGACGTCGTGTTCGATCTGAACGACTTCGACGAAACGCTCGTCGGTCCCTGGGAATGGGATCTGAAGCGCCTGACCGCGAGCATCAATGTGGCGGCGCGCGAGAACGGCGTCGACGCCGCCGGGCGCGAGCGCGCGGTGCGCTCGGCATGCGCCGCGTATCGCACGACGATGGCCGATCTCTGGCAAGTGAGCCCCTACGATCTCTGGCAGATGCGCTCCTACGCGAGCGCGCTGCACATGGACGCCCCGACGAAACTCGACGCCGACGAAAAAGCGACCATCGAAAAGACCGTCGAGCGCGCGATGAAGCGCTCGCACGCGACGATGCTCGCGAAAGTCGCGGAACCTGTCGGCAAGAGCTATCGCTTCAAGGTCGATCCGCCGATCCTCACGAGTCTCGACGCCGCCGAAAAAAATCATGTGATCGATGGCCTGAAGGCGTATCTGCAGACCATCGCGGGCGAATGGCGCATGATGCTCGAGCGTTACGAGGTCGTGGATGTGGCGCATCGCGTCGTCGGCGTGGGCAGTGTCGGCACGCGCGCGTATCTCGTGCTGATGCTCGGGCGCGCGCTCGGCGATCCGCTTTTCATTCAGGTGAAGGAAGGCATCGTGCCCGCCGCCGCGCCCTTCGTGCCGCCGCTCGACGAGCCGTATCGGCATCAGGGACGGCGTGTTGTGCATGGCCAGCGGCTTTTGCAGAGTTCGTCGGATGCGCTACTCGGCTGGACGACCATCTCCGGCCGCGATTTCTACGTACGACAGATGAAACAGATCCGCGGCTCGATTCCCATGGACTGGCTGCACGGCGCCACCTTCGATTTTTACGCGTGGTGTCTCGGCCTCCTGCTCGGCCGGGCCCACGCGCGCACGGGCGACGCCGCGCTCATCGCGGGGTATTGCGGCAACTCGGATCGACTCGACGCGGCCTACGCGAGCTGGGCCGAGCGCTACGGCGCGCAGACAGTCGCCGACCATGCCGCCTTTTGCGCGGCGATCAGCGTGGGCCGCGTGCCTGCCGCATGATGGTCGCGGGCGTGCGCGATTTTCGGCGCGCGGGCGGTCCGCAGTCGAATTGACTATCATTGACGCTGTCCGCGATGAAACACTTCGCTGCGCGTTTCGCGGATGTCTCAATGGCATAGCCCTTGCTGCCGCGCCCTTGCTGCTGCTTTAGCCCGCACAACCGTCTAACTCAAACTGGAGGAAGCCGCGCATGAGCATGATCGAAGAATTCAAGAACTTCGCCCTGAAGGGCAACGTCATGGACCTCGCGGTCGGTGTCATCATCGGCGGCGCATTCTCGACGATCGTGAACTCCGTCGTGAAGGATCTGATCATGCCGGTCGTCGGTCTTGCCACCGGCGGCCTGGACTTTTCAAACCTATTCGTAAAACTCGGACAGATACCGCCAACCTTCAAGGGCAATCCGGATTCGTACAAGGACTTGCAGACGGCGGGCGTCGCCGTGTTCGGCTACGGCTCGTTCATCACGACGCTGATCAACTTCATCATCCTCGCGTTCATCATCTTTCTGATGGTCAAGTTCATCAACAATCTGCGCAAGCCTTCCGAAACCACGCCGCCGCCCGCGACGCCGGAAGACGTGCTGCTGCTGCGCGAAATCCGCGACGAACTCAAGAACGCGCCGCGCGTCTAGCCGGGCAAACCCGCTCGAAACGGGCGGAACCCGTGCGACGCGCATGGGTCTGCCCAAAGAGTTACCCCGCACGCTTGGTGCGCCCACCCGCTTTTTTCTTTACGAAAGCTGTTCGCGCGGGTAGCAGCGGGACTATTATTGGGATAGATGCTCAGAGGGATGCCAAGCGGGCCGCCAAACGGTCATCGGCACGAATCATGCGCCAGAAACGTGCGCCGGCGTTTTGCCGGTCACAATGACGAATGGCCCGATTCACCGTGACCTAATCACATCGATGCGCTATAAAAGATCGACGTGCGGCGCGCAAGACGGGAGTGGCCGCATGAGGACGCTGCGTTTCTTGCAATTCTTTTTCAGGCGAGTTTTTATGTCCTTCCCGAAAAAGCGTAAGCGCGTGAAGGCCGATGGCGACGAGTCTTTTCTCGCCGTGCTGCGGCATTTCAAGCCATTTGGTCAGCTCGACACGAAGATTGCCCGAGCTCGCGCCCAGGATGAACCGGTGCTGTACGCGCATGTCCTGCCGGGGCTCGATGTTCTTCTGTGCAGCGTGCGCGGCGCCCAGCCGCCGTACCCGGCCATCGACGAGCTGCACAGGCGCTGTGTCGAATCGATCACCAATGCGCTCGAGCAGCCGCTCGACGGACTGGAGAACGGCGGTTACTGGTACGAGGCGAACGGCTTTGGTTTCCTCGTGTTCGCGAGCCGCGCCCGAACGCAGATCCTGAGCGAATTCGGCGCGACGGTTTCGGCGCGCAGGCGTCGGGGCACGCGCCGCCAGGACGCGGGCGATGCTGCTTCGCGGCCGCTGCGTTGATCCTTCTCTGAGCTTTCCTGTTTCTCCCCGATGCATGCGGGCCTCGTGAACGAGGCCTCGCGTGCCGTTGCCTGCGCGTCGGCGTGCTTCGCGCAAACCCCGACTACTCCCGTAAGCGTTCCTGTCCTTTAATGGAAGCCACGCGCGAAAGCGTGATGGCGCGTGCCTTGCTGCATCGGAAGACATCCCCTTGGGGGACTACAAGGAGAACACCATGTCGGAACACGTCTACAAGCAGATCGAATTGACCGGCTCATCGCCGCAATCGAGCGATGACGCCGTGCGCGTCGCGCTCGAGAAGGCGTCGAAAACGCTGCGCAACATGCACTGGTTCGAAGTGGTGGAAACACGAGGGCACATCGATGATGGCAAGGTCCTGCATTGGCAGGTGACGATCAAGGTGGGACTGCGGATCGATTGATGGCGGCGCCGCCGCGCGTCGGGGGTGGGCTTTTTGCAGGATCCCGTTTGCGTTCGATGATGGCTGCGTGCATGCCGGGGGCCGGCTTTTTGCCGGATCCCGTTTTCGCGTCGGTCTATTAGCGTTGCCCCTGTGCGGGGCGGCAGTCACTTTCTTTGCTGCTGCAAAGAAAGTAACCAAAGAAACAGCTTTCCCCAGCCTAAGCACTTCACACCGG
>Ga0160440_100194_pt1 | contig 47608 bp, 38 predicted proteins | sample HID1971I_E1MG_FD_108277 | JGI IMG/M metagenome (GOLD analysis project Ga0160440, IMG submission 108277) | Enriched millipede-associated microbial communities from UW Madison campus, WI, USA - HID1971I_E1 MG | ecosystem: Host-associated > Arthropoda: Insects > Digestive system > Unclassified ... | reverse complement strand
CCCCTGTGCGGGGCGGCAGTCACTTTCTTTGCTGCTGCAAAGAAAGTAACCAAAGAAACAGCTATCCCCAGCCTAAGCACTTCACACCGGCCGCGGCACAGGCGATTGGCTGAATGGCCCGGCTGTAGCGAGTGCCCTCACAAGCAGATAAGGGCTTGGATCGCGCACGGTCTGACGAGTCATAACCCTGAGCGCGCTGGTTCAGCACCAAATGGCTCCGGCCTGCTTCGCGGCCGATGGGTCAATCGGGTTTGCGGGCGCACGCGTACTGCGACGCTTCCGTCTCACTGCATCGTGATTCGATGGTTTCCCTAGCATACCCAACGGCAGCGCGCAGCGCTGTGCCGAAGCTCTTTCGTGCTGAACCCGCGCGCTAAAACGTCTAGCTTGTCAGACCGTGCGCGAGCCAAGCCCGATTGGGCCTGTGAGGGCGACACTTAGGCGAGTGTCACCGCGGGCTGGCAAGCATGGCCAAACTGCGTGTGACCGCGGGCCTGAACGAGCTGCTTTCTTTGGTTACTTTCTTTGCAGCAGCAAAGAAAGTGACTGCCGCCCCGCACAGGGGCAGTGCTAATAGACCGACGTGATAACGGGATCCACCAAAAAAACCTCAAGACCGCACAACAACCCCCGCCCGCACCGCAGCCTGCGGTTTAACAGCAAGCGTAAGCCAAACAGAAACCAGCAAAGCAGCACTCATGAACACGTAAGAGGCCGCCGGCGACCCCGTCGCCCCATTCAGATACCCAACAAAATACGATCCAACGAACGACCCCAACGCCCCCATGCTGTTGATGAGCGCCATCGCCCCGCCGGCGACATTCTTCGGCAGCAGCTCCGGCACGATCGCAAAGAACGGCCCATACGGCGCATACATCGCAGCGCCTGCGATCACGAGCAACGCATACGAAGCCCAGAAATTTGTCGAACCGAGCAAGTACGATCCCGCGAACGCAATCGCGCCGATCAGCAGGAACGGCCACACAAACGCCTTGCGCGCCTGAAGCTTGTCGGAAGCCCACGAAGCCAGCAGCATCGCGATAGTCGCCGCAAGATACGGCACCGCGGAAAGCCAGCCCGTCTCGACCATGCCGAGCGTCGAACCGCTCTTCAGGATCGAAGGCAGCCACAGCACGAAGCCATACACGCCGATGCTCCAGCAAAAATACTGCGCGCACAGCTTGATCACCGCCGGCGACTTGAACGCCTCGCGATAGTTCTTCACCGGCTTGATCGCAGCCTGTTCTGCGCGCATCGTCGCATCGAGATCCTTCTTTTCCTGCTCCGAAAGCCAGTTCACCTGCGCGGGCTTGTCCTTCACGATGAACCACCAGATCACCGCCCACACGATGGCAGGCACACCTTCGGCGATGAACATGTGGCGCCATCCGAACGAATTCACGAGATAGCCCGATACGACCGACATCCACAGCACCGTCACCGGATTGCCGAGAATGAGGAACGTGTTTGCGCGCGAGCGCTCGGACTTCGTGAACCAGTTCGCGATGAAGACGAGCATCGCCGGCATCACCGCGGCCTCGACGACGCCGAGCGCAAAGCGGATCGCCATCAGCGATGGAATGTTGCTCACCATGCCCGTGAGCGTCGCGCATCCGCCCCACAATACGAGGCTCCAGAACACGAGCTTCTTCACGCTGCGACGCTCGGCATAGATCGCGCCGGGAATCTGGAAGAAAAAGTAGCCGAGGAAGAACAGCGCGCCAATCAGCGACGACAATCCCTTGCTGATGCCGAGATCCTGGTTGATGCCCGCAGCCGCGGCGAAGCCGTAGTTGGCGCGGTCGAGATACGCGAGGCTGTACGTGATGAAGACGATCGGCATGATCGCCCACCAGCGGCGCACGGCAAGCTTGGGAGTCGTGGATTGCATGGTTGTCTCCGAACGCAATTCGGTTGAGTCTCTCGGTTGCTGGCTTAAGCCAGATCGAACGCGGCTTTGGCCGTCTTGTCGTTGGAATCTTTTGCTTCGAGCATGTCGAGCGCGGCGCGCGTCGGCAAGCCTTCGCTGTCGCCGATCACCTGAATCGCCAGCGCGCCGATACGGTTGCCGCGCGCAATCGCGTGACGGATGTCGCGTCCTTCCAGTAGCGCGCTCACGACGCCGACCGCGAAGCCATCGCCCGCGCCGACCGTATCGACCACGTTGTCGACCGGCACGCCCGCCACGACGCCCGCTTCGCCATCCGCCGTGCGGAAGTACGCGCCGTGCGCGCCGAGCTTGACGACGACGCCCTTCGCGCCACGATCGAGGTAGAACGCGGCGATGTCTTCGGGCTTCGCATGACCGGTCAGCGTCAGCCCTTCGGACACGCCCGGCAATACCCAGTCGGCCAGCGCGGCGAGCGCGTTGAGCGACTCGGCCATCGCCTCGCGCGACGGCCAAAGCGTCGGGCGCAGGTTCGGATCGAACGAAATCGTCTTGCCTGCAGCACGCATTTCGCGGGCCATGTGGAAGGCGAGTTCACGCGAGCTGGCCGATATCGCGGGCGCCACGCCGGTCAGATGCAGATGACGCGCGCCGAGCACGTAGTCGGCGACGTAATCGTCGAGCGACAGATGGCTCGCAGCCGAGCCCTTGCGGAAGTATTCGACCTCCGGATCGCTGCCGTCGTCGCACTTGCCTTTGAGCTGGAAGCCGGTCGGAAAGCGCTCGTCGATCGTCACACGGCTGGCGTCGATGCCCTCGGAGGCCAGCACGTCGAGCACGTAGCGCCCGAATGAATCGTTGCCGACGCGGCTCATCCAGCCCACCTTGAACCCGAGGCGCGACAGGCCGATCGCGACGTTCAGGTCCGCGCCCGCGATGCGCTTCGTGAATTGACCGGCCTGCGCGAGATCGCCGGTGACAGCCGCGACGAACATCGTCATCGCTTCGCCGTAGGTGACGACGTCGAGAGCTTCAGGCTTGGCTTGCATGTCGGGTCCTTTGCAGATGAATGCTGAATGCAAAATGTGTAATTCAGAATGCCGCGATTCGCGCAACCTGGCGTGCGGCGTCGGCGTCGAGCGAAACGTCCGCGCCCGGGATGAACGGATATTCGATGCCGCGCGGCACATCGCCCGGCAGGTGCGCGAGCAGCGTCGCGAAGCGTGCGTCGCCGTTCGCGGGCGCGGCGGCGAAACGGCGCGCGCCCTCGCCCATCACCGCCTTGCAGTGCACATAGGCGACGTGTGGAGCAAGGCGCCTCGCGGCGTCGAGCGGATCCTGCTCCGCCCAGTGCCAGTTGCCGGTGTCGAAGGTCATCGCGAGGCCGCTTTGATCCGGCAGTGCGGCGAACAGCGCGTCGAATGCGCCGATCGTTCCGCCCGCCTTCAGTTGCCCGTTCTCGACGACGACGCGCGCTTTCGACGCCGCGATTCCTGTCATCAGACGGTCAAGCGTGGCCGGATCGGTTGCGACGCCGCGCTCTGTGCCGCCCAGTTGCAGCTTGACGATGTGCGCGTTCAACGCTGCCGCTTCGTCGATGGCGAGTTCGAGCGCCGCGCGATCGAGCGAGCCGTCGTCATGAAAAAGCGTCGCGGGCGTCGAATACACGGCCCACAAACCCAGCGCGCTGATCCGGTCGCCGAGCTGTGCGAGCGATCCCGCCTGCGCGTCGGCTTCGTTTGCGAGCAGTTCGCGGCGCACTTCGAAGCCGTCCGCACCCGCGCGCGCCGCGGCGGCGGCCCAGAAGGCGTGACCGTCGCGCCGAATCGAATCCGCGCCGAACGCGCTCGCGACGATCACGACTTCGGTGCCTTCTCTATCGATCCGGGAAATCTCGTTCACTTGCATCTCGCTGTCGGTTTCAGTGCCAAAACCAGTTTGGAACCGGTTCCATAAACGATCTTCAAAAAGGACGCCGCAGCGCCCCTGTTGAGAACGAATGGTGCGTCAGACCGCCATCGACGCGCCATAGTGGAATTCCCTAGCCGAGCAGACCCGGCTCGTCGCACAACTCCAGAAAGCGCGCCGCGACGCGCGACGGCGTCGCGGCATGCGGCAGCAGGATGGAAAAGCGCCGCGTAAGCGGCTGGGGCGCGATGCGCACACGCTGCAGCGCGCTGTCCTCGTGACGAATCGACATCGCCGAGACGAAGCCGATGCCCATGCCCGCGCGCACCGCCTCCTTCACGCCCTCGACGCCCGCGATTTCCAGCGCGACGCGCATCGGCGCGTCGCAGTCCGCGAATGCGCGCTCGATCACCTGCCGCACGCCGGAGCCCGGCTCGCGCAGCACGAGCGGATGCTCGCCCAGTTCGTCGAGCGTGACGGATTCGCGCCCGTCGGCGAGCGGATGGCCGTTCGGCAGAATCGCGACGATTTCGTCCTCGCGCCACGACGTAACGGTCGTGCCGAGCGGCAGATCGTGGCCGGGCGAGCCTTCGACCAGCGCGATATCGAGCGAGCCGAGGGCGGCGACGATATCGGCGGTATTGCCGTCGATGGTCGTTACGACGACGTCCGGATAGCGCTTGTGAAACGCCGCGATCAGATACGGCAGCAGATAGCTCGCGGGCGTCGTGCTCGCGCCGATGCGCAGCGTGCCGCGCTCGAGCCCGCGCAACGCGTCCCGCAGCGCATGCGCCGCGCGGAAAGTCTCGCGCAGGCGCTCCGCGTGGCCGAGCAACTGTTCACCGGCGGCGGTCAGACGCACGCCGCGGCCGTCGCGCTGATACAGCGGCTCGCCGAATTCCTCCTGCAGAAGCCGCAACTGGCCGGACACCGCGGGCTGCGACAGATGCAGCGCCACCGCCGCGCGGCTGATATTGCCGTGCTCCGCGACAGTCGCAAAAGTTATCAGTTGTTCCGGGGTCATCTTCCGTAAATATCAGCTCGTCCGATACTTCTCATTCTAAATCACGATTTTTCATATTGATATATCGGGAATAGGATTAGCCCATCGAGTCATCCAATCCAAAACAGGTTCATCCATGTCCACGGTTCAGTCCGCACATACTCTCGCGCCAGCCGCGTCGTCCACACGGGGGCAGCTCAACGGCATCCTGTTCGTCGCGTTGTTCGCGGCCGCCGTCACGCGGCTCGCAAGCATCCCCGCCGTCGCCGGTCTCGGGATCAGCCCGCTGATCGTCGGCATCGTCGCGGGTGGCATCTACGGTAACGCGTTGCGGCACGGCATGCCCGATAGCTGGGCGGCAGGCGTCAACTTCTCCGCGCGCAAGCTGCTGCGCATCGCGGTCGCGTTTTTCGGGCTGCGCGTGAGTCTTCAGGAAATCGCGCAAGTCGGCGTATCGGGCTTCACGGTGTCGGTGCTGGTCGTCGTCAGCACGCTCGTGATCGGCACGTGGGCCGGCATGAAGCTGATGAAGCTCGATCGCGACACCGCGCTCCTCACGGCAGCCGGCAGCGCGATCTGCGGCGCGGCGGCGGTGCTCGCGTTCGAATCGACCCTGCAATCGAAGCCGCACAAGAGCGCGATGGCCGTCGGCAGCGTCGTCTTGTTCGGCACGCTCTCGATGTTCCTCTACCCGCTCGCGCTCAACGCCGGCTGGCTGCATCTCGATACGCTCGGCGCGGGCCTGTTCTTCGGCGGCACGATCCACGAAGTGGCGCAGGTCGTCGGCGCGGCGAGCAACGTGAGCCCGGAAGCGACGCACATCGCGACCATCGTCAAGATGACGCGCGTGATGCTGCTGGTGCCCGTGCTGCTCGTGATCGGCTTCTGGATCAGCCGTTCGCGTGCCGCGTCGGCGGACGGTTCGGCGCAAGGCAAGGGCAAGATCGCGGTGCCCTGGTTCGCACTCGGCTTTCTCGCGCTCGTCGTCGTGAACTCGCTGCACGTGCTGCCCGATGTCGCGACGAGCACGATCAACACGCTCGACACCTTCGCCCTCACGATGGCCATGACCGCGCTCGGCATGGAGACGCGCATCGCGCAGATCCGCCAGGCCGGCCCGCGTGCCCTCGCCACCGGCGCGATCCTGTATGCATGGCTCGTCGGCGGCGGTCTGGCCATCACCCTTGGCGTCGAAAAGCTGTTCGGCTGATCGAAGCACTGAAGTACCCATCGCGCGAGTGTCCCCCTCGCGCGAAACGCTTTTGGAGGAGCACTCATGGAACACGGCGCTCGTACCCAGAACGAAAAGCTCGAAGTCAAGACCACGACGTGCTACATGTGCGCATGCCGCTGCGGCATCCGCGTGCATCTGCGCGACGGCGAAGTCCGGTACATCGACGGCAATCCGAACCACCCGCTCAATCAAGGCGTGATCTGCGCGAAAGGCGCGTCGGGCATCATGAAGCAGTACTCGCCCGCGCGCCTCACGCAGCCGCTGATGCGAAAACCCGGCGCACTGCGCGGCGAAGCGCAATTCGAGCCGGTCTCATGGGAGGTCGCGCTCGACACGCTCGAAAAACGTCTCTCACATCTGCGCGCCACCGATCCGAAGAAGTTCGCGCTCTTCACGGGCCGCGATCAGATGCAGGCTTTGACCGGCCTCTTCGCGAAGAACTTCGGCACGCCCAACTACGCGGCGCACGGCGGCTTCTGCTCGGCCAACATGGCAGCCGGGATGATCTACACGATCGGCGGCTCGTTCTGGGAATTCGGCGGCCCCGATCTCGATAGCGCGAAGCTCTTCTTCATGATCGGCACGGCGGAAGATCATCATTCGAATCCGCTCAAGATCGCCCTTTCGAAGTTCAAGCGCGCGGGCGGGCGCTTCATCGCGATCAATCCGATCCGCACGGGCTACGCTGCCATCGCCGACGAATGGGTGCCGATCCGCCCCGGCACCGACGGCGCGCTCTTCATGGCGCTGATCCACGAACTGATCGCCGCCGATGCGTGGGATCACGAGTTCGTCACGCGTTACACGAACGCGGCCGAACTGCTCGACATGAACGAAGCGAGCGATACCTTCGGGCTTTTCGTGAAGGACGGCGAGACGCCCGAGTCGAATCCGCTCTTCCCGCAAAATCATCTGTGGTGGGACACGAAAACGAATCGCGCGGTCGCGCATCATGCCGATGACGCCGAGCCCGCGCTCGATGGCCGCTACACGCTCGACGACGGCACGCCCGTTGCGCCCTCCTTCGCACTGTTGCGCGAGCAGGTGGCATCGTGCACGCCCGAGTGGGCCGGCGACATCACCGGCATTCCCGCCGCGACGATCAAACGTCTCGCCGCCGAAATGATTCAGGTGGGCCGCGATCACAAGATCACGCTGCCGATCGAATGGACCGACTGCTGGGGCAAAAAGCACGCTACCGTGACGGGCAATCCCATCGCTTTTCACGCGATGCGCGGGCTCGCCGCACACTCGAACGGCTTCCAGTCGATCCGCGCGCTCGCGGTGCTGATGTCGCTGCTCGGCACGATCGACCGGCCGGGCGGTTTCCGTCACAAGTCGCCGTTTCCGCGCGCGGTGCCGCCGTCCGCCAAACCGCCGAATCATCCCGATCAGGTCAAGCCGAACACGCCGCTCGCGAGCGGCCCGCTCGGCTGGCCGGCCGCGCCCGAAGACCTCTTCATTCACGATGACGGCACGCCCGTGCGCATCGACAAGGCGTTCTCGTGGGACTATCCGCTCGCGGTGCACGGCGTGATGCACAGCGTCATCACGAACGCGTGGCGCGGCGATCCTTATCCCATCGACACGTTGATGATCTTCATGGCCAACATGGCATGGAACTCGTCGATGAACACGATGGAAGTGCGCAAGATGCTCGCCGACAGAAACGATAACGGTGAGTACAAGATTCCGTTCATCGTCGTATGCGATGCGTTCCAGTCGGAGATGACCGCGTTCGCCGATCTCATCCTGCCCGACACGACCTACCTCGAACGTCACGACGCGATGTCGATGCTCGATCGCCCGATCTCCGAGTTCGACGGTCCCGTCGATTCGGTGCGTGTGCCGGTCGTGCCGCGCACGGGCGAATGCAGGCCGTTTCAGGAAGTGCTGGTCGAACTCGGCAGCCGCCTGAAGCTGCCAGCCTTCACGACGCCAGAAGGCACGCGCAAGTATCGCGACTATCCGGACTTCATCATCAATCATCAGACGGCGCCCGGATCAGGCGTGGGCTTTCTGATCGGCTGGCGCGGCAAGGATGGCAAGGACGCGCTCGTCGGCGAGCCGAATCCGAACCAGTGGGAAGAGTACGCGAAGCACGATTGCGTCTATCACTACACCTTGCCCGAATCGCTGCAATACATGCGCAACTGCAACGGGCCTTATCTGCAGTTCGCCGTCGACAAGGGCTTTCGCAAGTTCAGCGAGCCGATCCTGATCCAGCTCTATTCCGACGTGATGCAGAAGTTCCGCCTCGCCGCGCAGGGGCGCACGAAAGGCCGCCAGCCACCCGAGCATCTGCGCGCGCGCATCGAACAGTATTTCGATCCGCTGCCGTTCTGGTACGCGCCGCTCGAACTCGATACGACCGATCTCAAGGCGTACCCGCTCGCGGCCGTCACGCAGCGCCCGATGGCGATGTATCACTCGTGGGACTCGCAGAACGCGTGGCTGCGGCAGATTCACGGCGAGAACCTGCTGTACATGAATCCGCGCATGGCGATGGCAAACGGCATCGAGGATGGCGGCTGGATCTACGTCGAATCGCAATGGGGCAAGGTGCGCTGCATGGCGCGTTACAGCGAGGCGGTCGAGCCGGGCACGGTGTGGACATGGAACGCGATCGGCAAGGCGTCGGGCGCGTGGAGTCTCGGCCCCGACGCCAACGAATCGCAACGCGGCTTCCTGCTCAATCACCTCATCACCGACGAGCTTCCGCCGTCCGCGAACGAAGGCACGCGCTTCTCCAACTCCGACCCGATCACCGGTCAGGCGGCGTGGTACGACGTGCGCGTGCGTGTCTATCCAGCCGAAGCCGATGCGAGCCACACGCTGCCGCAATTCGCACCGATGCGCCCATCGCCCGGCATGCCGGGTCCGATCCAGCGCGTCGTGCAGACGTATTTCGCCGGGCGCGGCGAGTTTGCGGCGCGTTTGCGCAATGTCATCAAGCGAAACCCAGGCAACTGAAGGAGACCATCATGACTCAAATGGCCCTCGTGATCGACCTGAACGTCTGCGTCGGATGCCACGCGTGCGTGACGAGCTGCAAGGAGTGGAACACGTCCGGCGAAGCGGGCAGCCTCGCGGATCAGCGCCCTTATGACGCCGATCCGTCCGGCACCTTCTTCAACCGCGTGCAGACCTATGAAGCGGGCGAGTTTCCGCTCGCCGACACGATCCACTTTCCGAAGTCCTGCCTGCACTGCGAGGATCCGCCGTGCGTGCCCGTCTGTCCGACCGGCGCGAGCTACAAGCGCAAGGAAGACGGACTCGTGCTCGTGGACTTCGACAAGTGCATCGGCTGCAAGTACTGCGCGTGGGCGTGTCCATACGGCGCGCGCGAGCTCGACGAAGAACGCAAGGAGATGACGAAGTGCACGCTGTGCGCCGATCGCATCTACAACGAGGCGCTGCCCGAGCGCGATCGCAAGCCCGCATGCGTGCTCGCGTGCCCGACGTCGGCGCGGCTCTTCGGCGATATCCACGATCCGGATTCGGTGGTGTCGAAAGCGATCGCGGAACGCGGCGGCTATCAGCTGATGCCCGAATGGGAGACGAAGCCCGCGAATCATTATTTGCCGCGGCGTCCGGTGAACTCGTGCAGTAGCGGCGGTTCGTGCGGCTGTCATTCCGCCGATGAAGCCGCGCCCGAAACACACGGCGACCTGAATCTCGCGGCGATGGCCGTGCGCGTCTGACTTTTCATCGGAGCTCAACCATGAAACCCGCGTTTTCCGTCGTGTTTCTCACGACATTGAGCGGCGCCGCGCAAGGCTTGCTGATCGCGCTCGTCGGCGTCGAACTATTCGCGAAGCTCGGCTTGACCGGCGCGCCTTCGCAGATGTTCTTTTTCGTCGGCGCGGCATTGTCGGTCGTGCTTGGCGCGCTCGGGCTGCTCGCGTCGTTCTTTCATCTCGGCCATCCGGAGCGCGCCTGGCGTGCAATCGCGATGTGGCGTACGTCGTGGCTCTCGCGCGAATGCCTGTGCCTGCCCGCGTTTCTCGCGTGCGATGCGCTGTACGGCGTCGCGCATTGGCTCGGCACGCCCTGGTCGCTCGTGATCGGCGTGATCGGGGTGATTGCGTCGGCGGCGCTTTTCGTCTGCACCGCGATGATCTACGCGTGCCTGCGCTTCCTGCAGGAATGGGCGACGCCGCTCACGATGGTCAACTTCGTGCTGCTCGGCTGCGCCTCCGGCTTCACGCTCGCGACCGCATGCGCCGCGCGGCTCGCGCCGTCGTCGGCCGCGGGTCTCGCGGCTTGCGCTTGCACGTTGACGCTCGCGGGCTGCGCGACGCGCGTCGCCTCGCTCAGGCGCAATGCCCGCTTGCGGCCCAAATCGACCGTGCAAAGCGCGACGGGCATCAAGGGGCCGAACGTCGTTCAGAAATCGCGCGGCTTCACGGCGGGCGCGTTCAATCTGCGCGAGTTCTTTCACGGACGATCGGCTGAAGCGATCAAGCGCATCAAGTGGACGTTTCTCGTCGGCGCGTTTGGTGTGCCCTTCGTGCTGATGCTGGCGGGGATCGGCGCGCAGTCCGTGGCGCTGTTCGGTCTCGCCTTCGTCACGCAGTATCTGGGGCTCGTCGCCGAGCGATGGTTCTTCTTTGCCGAAGCGCGGCATCCGCAGAACATCTACTACGCGCGCGCTTCGTGAAAGATAGTGATTTTTCTTGCGAGTCCTAAATACATATGCCGCATTGAGCGGCATATGTATTGCCCGACTAACGAATCAGCCCTGGCATGTCAAAGTGCAGCGCCACGTCACCAGTTGAATCCAAAGTCTCCTCCGTAGCCAAAGTCGTTGTTGAACGACCCCCAATCCCAGTCGTCCTCGCCGCTTCCATAGTCGTCGCTGAGAGAGAAGTTGTAAGCATTTCCTCCCGATGACATGACCATCCCGTTGCCGCCGTAGTCGGCCCAACCGGTCTCGTAGCCCGTCGGTCCGTAGGCAATGGCGTCATAGCCGCCGCCTGCTCCATACGTGAACTGAGTGAAGCCTGTGAGTTGACCGCTGCTGTTGAAAGCGTCGTACTCGATCTCCTGACCGTTGCCGTTGAAAATAATGGCGTCTTGCGAGTTATCGGTGTTGAACAAGTGGGCAATCATGCTGCCATCGTTGCCGTACTTGTCGTACTCCGTCTCCCGCCCTGTTGTGTGGTCGAAGAAATAGTCGTCCGTTTTCTGGCCGGCCGAGCTGAACTTCGCGAACTCGATTTCGTTCCCGAATGCGTTGTAGACGGTAGCTGTCTGTGAATTGTCCGCACCGAAGGTTCTGACGATGGTCTGCGTATTCGAGTATTCGTTTAATTGAGTTTCGCGGCCGGTTGCGTCAAAGAAAGCGTCGCTCGTGATCTGGCCGTTTTTGCCGTAGGTTGCATACTCGGACACACGCCCGGACGGATCGAAGACCGCTGAGTTTTGCGTTCCATCCGTATTGAAGACATGTGCGACGCCACCGCCCGAACTGTTGTAGTCGGTTTCCTGCAACTCGCGCCCGGTGCTTCCGTCGAAGATGATGTCCTGAGTCAGTTTCCCGCCGGTATCGAACGACGCCTGCTCCGTCTGATGGCCAGCGCTGTTGTAGACGATCGCGTTTTGGGTGCCATTGATGTTCAGGATATGGTCGACCTGGCTGCCATCGGCGTTGATGTCGTTTTCTTGCGTTTCGCGGCCCGTGTTTGCGTCGAAGTAGACGTCCTGCGTCATCTTTCCATTTGTGCCGTACGTGGCGTATTCGGTCTCGTGGCCAGCCGCGTTATAGACGGTCGCGTTTTGCGTGCCGTTGGTATTGAAGATGTGATCGACCTGGCTGCCGTCGGCGTTGATGTCGTTCTCTTGCATCTCGCGGCCCGAGTTCGAATCGAAGAAGACGTCTTGCGTCATCTTGCCATTCGTACCGAAAGATGCGTATTCGGTTTCGTGGCCAGCCGTGTTATAGGCGATCGCATTGTGGGTGCCGTTCGTATTGAAAATATAGTCGACCTGGCTGCCGTCGGCGTTGATGTCGTTTTCTTGCGTTTCGCGGCCCGTGCTTGCGTCGAAGTAGACGTCCTGCGTCATCTTGCCATTCGTGCCGTACGTGGCGTATTCGGTCTCGTGGCCAGCCGCGTTATAGACGGTCGCGTTCTGCGTGCCGTTGGCGTTGAAGATGTGATCGATCTGACTGCCGTCGGGGTTAAGGTCGTTTTCCTGCAGTTCTCGGCCCGTATTCGAGTCGAAGACGACGTCTTGCGTCATCTTGCCGTTGACGCCGTATGTCGCGTACTCGGTCTCGTGGCCCGACGCACTATAGACGATGGCGTTCTGCGTGCCATTGGCGTTGAAGACGTGATCGATCTGACTGCCGTCGGCGTTGACGTCGTTTTCCTGGATTTCTCGACCCGTGCCGGCGTCGAAGAAAATGTCTTGCGTCATCTTGCCGTCCGCGCCATATGCCGCGTGTTCGGTCTGCTGGCCGGCGGCGTTATAGACGTTTGCGTTATGTGAGCCATCTGCATCTAGCAGATAGTCGGTCTGGCTGCCGTCCGCGTTGAAGTGATTTTCCTGTGTCTCGCGACCGGTGGTGGGGTCAAAGAATACGTCCAGAGTCTTCTTGCCGTCGACGCCAAAGACGCCGTACTCGGTTTCGTGGCCAGAAGCGTTGTAGACGGTCGCATTCTGCGAACCGTCTGCATTCAACGTGTAGTCAACCTGACTGCCGTCGGCGTTGAGGTGATTTTCTTGTGTCTCGCGGCCGTTTGTGGGGTCGAAGAAGGCGTCGAGGGTTTGCTTGCCGTCGGTGCCGAAGGTGGCGTATTCGGTTTCCTTCCCTGAGCCGTTATAGACGGTTGCTGCTTGGGAGCCGTCGACGTTGATTTGGAAGGCAACTTCAGACCCGTCGGCGTGAAATTGATCTTCGTTCGTCAAGCGCCCTTGAGCATCGTAGATGTCTGCGTTGTAGCTGCCGTTTCCGTTCCGCGCATATATTGTTTGAGAAATAATATTGCCCGACTGGTCTGTCTCAACCGAGGAAGCGAGAGAAGAATTGCTGAAATGGAGAGAGGTGGAGTCGCCGTTGCTGAATTTTTCCGTAACCGATGAAAAATCGCCGTTCGGTCCTGAATCCGTAAAATCAACGTCGGTGATCGCGCCAGGTAGAGCCTTCCCTGACGCAATACCCATCTCGTTGAATATTTCGCCCCCGTGGGCAGCATATAGGTCCGCGTAGGTCTCCGAGGGATCTGTTCCGCTAAGATGCAATCCTGCAAACATTTTTCCGGCAGTTTCGATCATTGCGTTCATGTCCTGCGCCGAATCGAGTCCATTGGCCATGTCGGACGCATGCAACGATTTTAGTGTCTGATCGATTTTACCATTTGGTCCAGCGTCGCCATTAATGTAAATGGCGCTTCCGCCCTTTTGCACGATTTCCTGCTGGACGAGCCAGTTGTTATACACTGCCTCCCCTTCCGCCCGCAAACCTACCGCACTATACAGTGCACCGGCGTTTGGGTCATTCGCGTTGATTTGCAGACTGTTAAAAAACTGGTTGTCATTTTCCAGGTTCACAAAGTGGCCGATTTCATGGCTTAGATTACCAACAAATTGCTCTGGCGACCATGATGCCCAGTTTATTCCGAACTCCACAAGGTGTCCTGTGAACTGTAATAGTCCAGCCTGCTCAAGATTAACGGTCATTGGCTGGATCGTTCCATCACCACTTGCCGCCGCCGCACCATACTGAAGTAGTTCGTTCACAAGTGTGGAACTTTTGTTTATCTCATCAAGTGTATCTTTTGAGAGTTGTCCCTTCAACGGGCCCCAAAAGGCTTCATTTCCTGAAATTTGAGGTATAGCCGACATAATTACTCCGACAACTTATTTTGATCGATATTAATGAACTCAAGGCAACGTGTTTGCCTAGAAAAAACATAAATCACAATTACATTATCATTCCTCTTCGAAATAAAATCGTACCGAACATGCGCTTCGTACGACAGCCTTTCGTTCCATCCCTCGCCACCCACAGCGCCCGTCAATCTTTCTTGCGTCAGGCATTCTGCGTCTGGTCGAATTGGGATTTGCATGAAGCTTGGATTTTGGTCGCGACTTCTATTGAGTACATAGACAACCTTGCTCTGATCTATGAACTTCCCGTAATAACTGGACGGCGACATAGCCTCATAGCTTATGGAAAGGATATTTGTTTTCACGCCCAGCCTAAAAACTGGCTTTTTGGCCTTAAGGGCAAAGTCGATTCCAAGCTCTTTCGAGGTATATTTGTAGTCACCAAGATCCCCGTATCTCGCTATATTATGTATAGTTGAAACAAGACCGCTCCATGAACCGTCATGACGGGCGATATCCGTTGCCCCAGAGCAGGCGGAGACCGTGATCAGACATGCCGAATTCATCAGCAGGAGCATCTTTTTCAACCAATGATTGCGGGTCTCAGTCGGCACAGTTATTCACCTAGTCAAATCGATTCTGAAAAAGATAGAAAGCGTTTGCGCACTTTTCATTTGAAGGATCGAACATTACACCTAAGTCATAACTCTGCCCCCTCTTAATGAAATATCGAAAGATTTTGACCGGAACATCGGGGTTGAGAAAAGGTCTTGCAAATCCGAACGCTTTGAACATAGACGCTTCATCGATACAGCTTTTGGACCCTAAGTGGTATATCGACAATCCCCCTCGATACTTGTTTCCCCCACTCGCCCTAGAGAGTCCATAATTGAAATCATTTGGCATCACAGAGAACCTGGCCGTTATGCTTTCATCTGTGAAAAACTCCATCCGGTCCCCCCGGTAGTTATGTGTCTCCGGATCCGAAAGCGTTTCCAATGGCCCCGCCTTGATATTGATGCCGAGTCTTTGAGCCACATACTTATAGTCATCGAGCTGACCGTGATCCACGATGTCGCGGATTGCCGCCGCCAAGTCCGGATTGTCTGCGCTCGCCATTCCGGCGGACCCACATCCGGATAAAGCAGCGATTAAACTCAAGCAATACAACCAAATACGCATCTTGATTAACGGCACAAAAATCCACCTCCCGTTTTGAATTTGATCGCGAGCAAGCTCAACTCAATCCCGCATCGACCTCTGAATCCCATCCCTGACAGGCTCCAGCAAATACTCAAACGCACTCCGCGTACGCGTCCTGATGAAAACCTCCGCCCGTAAGCCGGGCCCCAGCACCACCGGTTCCTTCGCCAACCGATTCGCTCGTGCCAGCGCCTGCGCCGAAATCTCCACGCGAGCTACGTAGAACTGCTGATGATTGTCACGATCCGCAAGCGAATCGGCCGAAAGATAGGCGACCTTCCCCTCGAGAACCGGCGACGTTCGCGGGTTGTACGCGGTCAGTCGCACATCGGCCTCGCTGCCGATAGCGATCTCGCGGACGTAATCGGGCTTGATCTTCGCCTCCACGATCAGCGGCGTTCCAGACGGCACGAGGTCGAGGATAGGATCACGTGGGCCGATTGCTTCCCCGATCGTATGCACTCTCAGTCCGACGACTTCCCCGGCCACCGGCGCGACAATGTGCGTTCGTGCATCCATGTCCCGCGCGGGACGCAACTGCTCTTCGATCTGTCCAGTCTTTTCCTTGCATTCTTTGAGTTGAGTATCGGCCGATCGAACATAGTCGTTACGCAATGAGGCGATCTTGAGGGTGAGATCCGTTTGTCGCTGCCGCGATCGAATCAGCTCCGCTGTATCGGATTGCTGGCGTGACTGATAGTCGGCAGCAGCACGACGAAGCTCCATCATTTTGGTTTCCGTAACATAGCCTTCGGTTCGCAACTGCTCGTTGACATGCAACTCCTGCTTCGCGATGCCGAGGCTCTGCTCACTGGTGCCCACGAGTGCGCGTTCCGCTTCCGTTTCCTGACGTGTTTGAGCAAGTTGTTGTTGCAACAGAACGAGTTGATCGTCAAATGCGCGACGTTCCGAATCGAACAGCGTGCGCTCGCGTTGCAACTGCGCAGCGACCGCAGGATCGCTCTGCCGTGCGAGCAGGCGCTGCGAAAATGCGATCGAACTTTGCATGTCTCGCTCCGCAGTCAGACGCGCCGCCTTCGCTTCTTCATCGTCCAGTTGCGCTTGCAGGGCGGTCATTTCGGCGTTGGGGCGCACGTCATCGAGCATGACGAGCGCCTGGCCAGCCTTGACGCGGTCGCCGTCCTTCACGAGGATCGCCCGGACGATGCCGCCTTCCTGATGCTGAATGGTCTTGCGCTCACCTTCGTCGCGGACCATACCTTCGGCCACGACAGCCCCGGACAGCGGCGCAACCGCTGCCCAGACACCCATCGCGCACGTGCCCACGAAAACCGAGAGGCACCCGAATGCAATCACCCAGCGTGGCAAGGCGAGCCCTGGAGCCGGGACGGCAGAACGCATCACGCTGCGCCGGGCGAGGCGACACACCGCCCGATACACGCTCATCACAATACGAGTTCTCATGACGCGGGCGTCTCCTGCCGGGACTCGTGCGAAGGTGCAGCGGCCGGCTTCATGCGTGATTGCATCCATCCTTGCACGTGTTCGCGTGTGCCAAAGCAATCGATCTCGCCCGCGCGCATCACCATCACGCGATCAGCAAGCGCAAGCACGGTTTGACGATGCGTCACCACCACGACCGTCACGCCGTCGCGCTTCAGAGCCTGCAACGCCATATTGAGCCGACGTTCGCCTTCGACATCGAGGTTCGAATTCGGCTCGTCGAGAAGCACGAGGCGCGGGTCGCCGAAGAGCGCCCGTGCGAAAGCGATCATCTGCCGCTGCCCGCCCGACAAGGCCAGTCCGGAATCACCGATGTGCGTCTGATACCCGTCCGGCAAGGCGAGAATCATGTCGTGCACGCCCGCTCGTTTCGCCGCGAGAATGATGGCCGCCGAATCATGCCGTGACGCGTCGGGATCACGAGCGATATTGGCCGCTACGCTTCCTCCAAACAACTCGACGTCCTGAGGCACGTAGCCAAGGAATCGACCCAGCGACTCTCGCGGCCACTGGGCGATGTTCGCGCCATCGAGTCGAATCGCGCCGGCATGCGGCTTCCAGATGCCCGCAAGCAGGCGCAGCAGCGTCGACTTGCCGGAAGCGCTCGGACCTACAATCACCAGCAATTGCCCGGCCCCGAGCGTGAAGCGCACATTCCCGAGCAGCGCGCGCCCGCGCGGATCGCCGATCTCCCTGCTGCTGAAGCCGATGACATCGCTACTCAGATGACCGGCGGGACGTGGCAAAGCGACCGTCTGAGGCGCGGGTGGCTGACAACAGAGCGCGTTGAGCCGGCTCCACGCTTGCCGCACTTCGGTCAGCTGTTTCCAGCTTCCGATGATCTGATCGATCGGTGCGAGTGCTTTGCCGAGCAGCAGCGTCGTCGCCATCATGACGCCGCCCGTCGCGAATTGATTGATGACGAGCCACGCGCCGGTTCCCATCATCGCCACCTGAATCGCCTGCCGTGCAATCTTGCCAATATTCCGATTGAGCGCCGACACGTCCGCTACCGATGTCTGAGCGTCGACATCGATGCGTCGACGCTCGGACCAGGCGTCGATCATCGCAGTGTTCATTCCGAGGACCGTCACGATTTCGGCGTTCCTGTTGATCTGCGCGTAGAGCTGCTCGGTTTCCCGCTGACGCGCCGTGTTGCTTCGAATGTTCGCCTCGGTCAACCGGTCGTTGACGAGCGCAAGCCCGATCAGCAGCACCGCGCTCGACATGGCGATCAATCCCAATGACCAGTGGAACAGAAACATGATGAAGAGATAGAACACGAGCCAGGGCAGATCCATCAGGGCGATGACCCCGGCGCCCGACAGAAACGAACGAAGCGCCGCGATATCGGAGGGGTTGGCCAACGCATGTGTGGACGCACGACGTGCCTGCATCTCGACCCGCGCGGCCAGCGCAAGACGATCGAGTCGATCGCCGATCTCGCGCGCGAGATGGCTCAGAATGCGCGCACGCACGACATCGACACACAGCATCATGCCCAATGCAATGCACATGAAAACGATCAGCATCAGGAGTGTTTCGATGCTCCGGCTAGGCAGCACCCGATCGTAGACCTGCAGCATATAAAGCGTAGGCGCGAGCACGAGCAGATTGCTGGCGACACCGAACGACGCGGCGACGATGAGATGTCGTCTGATCGCGTGCAAAATGGATCCGTTCATTTCTGTTGCGCTTCCGAATGTTTCACCGAAGCATTCGCGAGGTCTTCGAGTGTCGTCTCGTCCAGTCGAGCAACGCTTGCCCGCAAGCGCAGAAACTGCATCACGGCGTCGTAACGGGCTTTCGCAAGATCACGCCGCGTCGTGAAAAGCTTCTCCGCCGCGCCGAGCACATCGGCGTTGATGCGCACGCCCGCCTTGAATCCCTTCTGATTCGATTTGAGCGACGTTTCCGCCGACAGTTGGGCCGTGCGCAACGCGGCGATCTGCGCAACGCTTTCTTGCAGCGCGAGGAACGACTCACGCGCGTCGAGAGCGGCCGAGCGTCGAGCGTCCTCGAGATCGCCCCGTGCCTTGTCCTGCAATGCCAGCGCCTCGGCTTTTTTGCTGGACGTCTGTAAGCCGTCGAAGAGGGGAATGTTTATCTGAATGCCGATTTCGCCCGAGCTTGCCCGGTTGGCGCCCGTGTAGAAGCTGGTCTGGCCGTTGATGAAAGCGGCATTTCCGTGGTTGATGTTGCCGACGATCGATACGCTCGGCAGGTAGCCCGCATTGACCTTGCTCACCTCGCGCATTGCGATTTCGAGCGCGATCTCCTGCTGCCTCACGTCGAAAGACTCGCGTTGCGCGGTATCCGCCCAATGATCGGCGCCATCCGCGCCGATTGCGGGCGCGCTCACGTCTGGAGCGAAGGCATCGACGTCGGTGACCGGATGCGCCACGATCTTCTCGATGGCCGCATAGCGCTTCAGTACCTCCGCACTGGCATGCACGAGATCGGATTGCGCCGCGTCCGCACCGGCCTGCGCTTCGTTCAGGTCCACGATCGTGGCAGTGCCGAGGTTGAATCCGCGCTGACTGATGGCCAGTTGTTCGTCGAGCGTACGGACATGCTCGCGCGCAAGGACATGCTGATCCTGGGCGGCGAGCGCGTCGAAATAGGCCTGCGCGGTGCGCAGAAGCAGATCCTGCCGTGCCGCCGCAAGTCCAAAGCCGGCGGATATCGCACTGAGCTTGCCTTCCTGATAGGACTGCCAGTCATCCCACTTGAAAACAGCTTGATTGAGCGACAGGCTCGTGCCGAGCGTCGAATACGATTCGGGGGATTTGCCCGGAACAAAGATGCCGTTGCGGAAGACGGACTGACTCAGCCCCAGATGAGGCAATAGCGCCGCTCTTGCTTCCGGTTCTTTTTGTATGGCCGCGCGAAACTGCGCGTCGGCGCTTGCGAATTTGGCGTCATGCTGTGCAGCTTCCTGCAAAAGCTCAGGCAGGCTTTCGGCCGGACAAGGCGCTGCAACAAGGATCGTCTGGAGTCCTGATAGGACAATAAGGCGCTTGATGCAAAGCGCCCGCCGCCGCTTCCCGCAAAGCGGCGCAACTGCTGTTTTTCTCATTCTTGCTGGCCTCGATAGTGAACGGGGTCCCGAACGTTTCCCTATTCACCATCGCGACTATGCCGCACCACCTGCGTTGTGGCCCTAATCCAAATCCGAATTAAATAGTTAATGAATAAGCAAGCTTCCTTGCATTTTGATGCGGCCTTTAAACCTCATAGCGTGCATTTGAAAGCTTGGTTTAAATCGCGCCCATGCTCCGATTACACCGCGAGCCTGAGCGCCTGTTCAAAATCGGCGATGAGATCGTCGATATCCTCGATGCCCGCGGACAACCGCAGCATGCCGTCCGAAATGCCCATCGACTTGCGCACTTCCGGGCCGGCTTCGTAGAAGATCGTCGGCGCGACGGGAATGATCAGCGTGCGTGTGTCGCCCAGACCCGTCGCCTTGATCGGCAATTGCAGCGCGTTGACGACGTCGATCATGCGGCCGGCATCGCGCAACTCGAACGACAGCAGCCACGACGCGCCCTTGAACAGCGCCTGCGCGATCTCGTATTGCGGATGACTCTTCAGCCCCGGATAGAACACCCGCCCGATAGCCTCGTGCTGCTCCAGAAACTGCGCGAGCGCGAGCGCATTCTCGCTGCACTTCGCAACGCGCAGCGCGAGCGTTTCCGCGCCCATCGCGATCGAATGCGCCTGCTCCGACGACAGCGACGCGCCCATGTCGCGCAGCCCCTTCTTGCGGATCTGCAGAAGCCCTTGCTCCTTCGACGGCGAGCGGCGGTAGTCATCGGCGATATTCGGGTACTGGCTCCAGTCGAAGAGGCCCGTGTCCGTCACCGCGCCACCGAGCGCCGCGCCATGCCCGGCGATGGTCTTCGTCAGCGAATTGACGACGAGACTCGCACCGACCGCCTTCGGCCGGAACAGCGCGGGCGACGTGATCGTATTGTCGACGACATACGCGAGACCACGCTCGCGGCACAGTTCGCCGATGCCCGCGAGGTCGGGAATCTGCGTGCCCGGATTCGCGATGGTTTCGACGAACACCATGCGCGTGTTCGGCTGGATCGCGCTCGCGACGTTCGCGGCCGATGTCGAATCGACCATCGTCACGTCGATGCCGAGCGTTCGCAGCGTGCCGAAGAGGCTGTTGGTGTTGCCGAACACGTAGCGGCTCGACACGACATGATCGCCCGCGCGCAACAGCGTGAGGAACACCGCCGTCAGCGCCGCCATGCCGGTGCTGAAGCAGATCGACCCGACGCCCTCTTCGAGATTCGTGATCTTGCGTTCGAGCGCGGCCGTCGTCGGCGTGCCCTGGCGCGCGTAATTGAAGCCGCCCTTTTTCGTGCCCTGAAAGACGCCGATCAGATCCTCCACGCGCTCGAATCCGTACTGGACCGATGTGTGGATCGCCTGATGTACGCCGCCATGTTCCACGCCCACGTTTCTGTCGCCGTGGACGATGCCTGTGGTGAAGCCTTGCTTGTCCATCCCTTCTCCGCTGCGTCGAAAACCCAAAACATCGATTTTGGCACGATCCGCGCCGATTCATGGCGTCGCCGCGAAACAGGAACGCGTGTTGCTCGCTCGCCATTTCGTACGCGTGTTTCGCAGCACGCCAAAAAACGCGCACACTCAACCGTCGCCGCGGATGCGGCACGCCTCGACGAGGAGCCTTTTCTCATGGCTTACGAACTCCACTACTGGGACGGATTGCAGGGCCGCGGCGAATTCGTCCGGCTCGCGCTGGAAGATGCCGGTGCCGAATACATCGATGTCGCCCGCGAATCGAAAACGCATGGCTACGGCATGGACGCGATGATGAAAGTCCTGAACAGCAAGACCGAGCCGCACATCCCTTTCGCCCCGCCGTTTCTGAAAGACGGCGAGCTGATCGTGCCGCATGTCGCGAATATCCTGCTGTATCTCGGACCGAAGCTGAAACTCGCGCCGAAGGACGAAGGCCTGCGCTACGTCGCGCATGGCCTGCAACTGACGATCGCCGATTTCGTCATGGAAGTGCACGACACGCATCATCCGCTCGCGACCGATCTCTACTACGAGGATCAGAAGGACGCAGCAAAAATCCGCACACAGAATTTTCTCGACAAGCGCGTACCGAAATTCATGAAGTATTTCGAGCGCGTGCTGAAGCAGAACCCGCACGGCGACACGCAGATGATCGGCGATGCGGCGACTTACGTCGATCTTTCGATCTTCCAGATCGTCGACGGTCTGCATTACGCCTTTCCGCGCGCGATGAAGAAGTTCGGCGCACAGTATCCGCGCGTCGCGGCAATCCATGACGCGGTGCTGCAAAGGCCGAACATCGCGGCCTATGTCGATTCGGAACGGCGTATCCCGTTCAACGAGTCGGGCATTTTCAGGCACTATCCCGAACTCGATCAGGACGCTTGAACCGCTCGAATCCCAACGCAAACCAGGAGCCAGCATGGTAGAAACGATTCCTTCCTTCGGTCTCGGCACGTTCCGCGTCGATGCCGCGAAAACCACGAACGCCGTGAAGAGCGCCTTGCAGATCGGTTACCGTCATATCGACACCGCGCAGTTCTACAACAACGAGGCGGCCGTCGGTCAAGGCGTGCGCGATTCCGGCGTGCCGCGCGACGACATCTGGGTCACGACGAAAGTCTGGTGGGAGCGGCTCTCGCGCGATGCGCTCGTCGCGAGCCTGAAGGACAGTCACGCGAAGCTCGATATCGGCACGATCGATCTCGCGCTCGTCCACTGGCCGTCGCCCGATGGCGCTGTGCCGATCGCCGAAACGCTCGCGGCGATGCAGGAAGCGCAGAAGCTCGGTCTGATCCGTCATTACGGCGTGTCGAATTTCACCGCGCCGCTGCTCGAAGAAGCGCTGAAGGCGCCGGGCGGCAAGGAGATCGTCACGAACCAGTTCGAAGTGAGCCCCTTTCTCGCGAACCGCAAGCTCGTCGATGCGACGCAGCAGCTCGGCGTGAAGGTGACCGCGTATATGCCGCTCGGCGAAGGCCGCGCGCATACCGACGCGACGCTCAAGGCGATCGCGGAGAAGCACGGCGCGACGCCCGCGCAGGTGACCTTCGCTTGGCTGCTGTCGCGCGACATCGTGGTGCTGTCGGCATCGACGAATCCGGCGCATCAGCAGGCCAACTGGGATGCGCAGAAGCTCAAGCTCGGCGCCGACGACATCGCGAAGATCGACGCGCTCGACGAAGGCAAGCGCCACGCGAATCCGCCCTTCGCGCCGAAGTGGTGACGCGCGGAGCATCGAACGGAGCCCGGCTGTAAACGCCGGGCTTTTTTTGTACTCGTCGCAAGCGTGCCCGCAGCGCCGCCCTGCGATGCTATCCTTGCGAGTCCCTTATTCCGTTTGCTTCTAAGCTTTCCACGATTTCGTAAAAGTGCTCTCATTCCTGCTCAAGCTCCGGACACGCGCTCAACGCCTCTTCCGTCTGTCGGACTCGCATACGATGCTCGTCTGGGCGGTCGTCGTCGGCGTGGCGGGCGCCTTCGCGACGTCCGTCTTTCGTGAAGGCATTCAGGTCCTGCAACGTCTTCTGGGCAATCCATCGGAAGGGCTCGTCGCGCTCGCGCATGTTCTGCCCTGGCCCGTTCGCGTCCTGCTGCCGGCCGTGGGCGGGCTCATCGCGGGTGTCTGTCTGCTGATCGCGCGCAGGCACGCCAGCAAGAACGCGAGCACGGACTACATGGAAGCCGTCACCATCGGCGATGGCGTCGTGCCCGTCTGGCAGAGTCTCTGGCGCAGCCTCTCCTCGCTCATCACGATTTCGAGCGGCGGTTCCATCGGCCGGGAAGGCTCGATGGTGCAGCTCGCCGCGCTCTCGTCGTCGCTGATCGGGCGCTGGGTCCACTTCGATCCGCCGCGCCTGCGTCTGCTCGTCGCGTGCGGCGCGGCGGCCGGCATCACGTCGGCGTACAACGCGCCCATCGCCGGCGCGTTCTTCGTCACCGAACTCGTGCTCGGCTCGATGGCGATGGAAAGCTTCGGACCGATCGTCGTCTCGTCGGTCGTCGCCAATATCACGATGCGCGAGTTCGCGGGTTATCGCCCGCCGTACGAGATGCCGGTGTTCCCGACCGTCACGGGCGTCGAAGTGCTGCTCTTCGTCGTGCTCGGGCTGCTGTCGGGCGTGCTCGCGCCGCATTTCCTGAGACTGCTCGCGGCGTCGAGGAAGCGCTTCTCGACGCTGCCCTTGCCGTTGCCCCTGCGCCTCGCGCTCGGCGGCCTGATCGTCGGCGTGATTTCGATCTGGTGGCCCGAAGTCTGGGGCAACGGTTACGAGGTCGTGAACTCGCTCCTGCACGAGCCGTGGACGTGGACTGCGCTTCTCACCGTGCTCGTCTTCAAGCTCATCGCGACGGCGGCAACCGCCGGCTCGGGCGCGGTCGGCGGTATCTTTACGCCGACGCTCTTCGTGGGCGCGGTGCTCGGGTGCCTGTACGGCATCGGCGTGCACACGATCTGGCCGGACTCGACGTCCGCACCCTTCGCCTACGCGATGGTCGGCATGGGCGCGTTCCTCGCCGCCGCCACGCACGCGCCGCTGATGGCGATCCTGATGATCTTCGAGATGACGCTCTCGTATCAGGTCATGTTGCCGCTCATGGTGTCGTGCGTGATCGCCTACTTCATCGCGCGCACGTCCGAGCAGACGTCGATGTACGAAGTCACGCTGCGCCGCAATCGTGAGGAGAAAGAGCGCGTGCGCCTCGCCGCGACGCAGATGCGCGAGCTCGTCAAGCCCGCGGACACCGTCGTGCCGCTCACCGCGAACATCAAGGACATGACGCGCGTGTTCCTCGAATATCCGGTGAAGTATCTGTACGTGGTCGATGAAGCCGAGCGCTTTCGCGGCGTGGTCGCGCTGAAGGACATCACCTCCGATCTCCTCGACGAGCACGACACCAAAACCAAGACCGCCGCCGACTATCTTCAGCCGCAATTCGACGTGCTCACGCCCGACATGTCGCTCGGCGAAGCGCTCCAGCACTTCCTCGCGTTTCAGGGCGAGCGCCTTCCGGTGATCGAGAAAAAGACGCAGCCGCTGCTGCTCGGCGTCGTGTACAAAACCTCCCTTCTGGACGCATACTTCCGTTTGAACCCGACGTCGCGCTGAAACTGCGCAGCCGTGCAATTTCGCGGCGCGCAACGACGCGTGCGCGCGTGTTTCGCGCGAGTCGGACCGACTTCACAATTCACTCGAAGTATGTCCGCGCGACGCCCACTCGTCGCGCCCGTGTGCGCATCGTCCGAACGGACCGCGTGCATGGCGAGCGGTGCAAAGGCCCATCGGCATAGGCTTTGCTTGGTGCCTTTCGCTGCTTACGTGAGGAGGGGTTGCCCGATGAAGACCTCAACGTTGTTGTCGATGGCCCTGGTTTCGGTCTCGTGCTATGCCGCGCCGCTGCATACGAGTTCGACCGACGAATCGACCGCCACTATCACCGCGACGCGCGCCGCGCTGCGTATGAACGCCGCGCCCGTTGCGCCGCCCGCGCCCGAAATTTCGTCGCAGGACCTCGACCATGCGCGCTGGCGACACGTGCCGCTGCCGAAGTCCCGAACGCCGAATCACGGCATGGCGAGCCAGCCCATTCAGGTGCAGACCTGAGCGCCCTCCTCTCCACCGACTCGACCCTGGACCTCGGAATGACCGACACGCACGCAAAACACGCCTTGAACGACGAGCCGATCGACGACGAAATCGCCCAGGTGCTGCGCCTCGTGAAGTATCCCGCCAACAAGGACGCGATCGTCGATGCTGCGCGGGAAGCGGGCGTATCCAACGACGTCATCACGGTGTTCGACGGGCTGCCCGAGCAGGATTACACGGACGCGAATTCCGTCGAGCAACTGCTGGGCAGCAACGGCGGGCCAGGCATTTCCATCTGATCCCGTCGCGGCGCGCGAACGATGCGCGCCGGTGCGTGCGCGCGTTCGGTCAGGTCGTACAAAACGTGGTTCATCAAACACTTAACATCGATACGCGCGCCTTTTCAACACTGCTATCCACAGAAAATGTGGATAAGTCAGGCATCGGACCGATGCGCCTCGCGAGCGCGAAAAAGTGGCGCGATCCGCGTCGCTCGGGGATTTCAGCGCGAAATCAAGAAACTAGATGAGTCGCCAAGCGGTTTTCCACAGCCCTTTCCCCTTGCGCTGGGGATAAGTTATGCAAGGCCCGACGCGCATTGATGCGCCACGAGGCGCACGCGACTTTTCCTTGGGCATCAGTCATTTAGCAGACTTTTGAGCGCCTTTTCAACAGGGTGCTCCCCAGTTCGTGGGGACAACCTGCTTTCGACATGCCCGCCGTCTGATCCCAGGAATTTCTGTCCGTTTTGCTTTGTAATACAAAGTAACCCGATGGCATAATCCCCGCACTCGGGATCTGAACAAACCTTCACCCTCATGCGCGGTCGCGTCCATCAACGAACGGGTTCACTGCTGGCATTGCTCGCAATGCTGCTGATCACGTTCGCGCCGATGGTCTCGCAACTGCTCGCGGCCAACGCGCATGCCGGCGACCTGAGCGCCGAGCTCTGTTCGGCGCATGCGTCCGCTTCCACGGTCGAGCTTTCTGCCGGCCATCACGATCCAGACGCGCTCGCGCATCTCGACGATCACGCCTGCGGCTACTGCCATTTCTTCGCGCATGCGCCGGCAATCTCGAGCGCACGCGCATCCGCGACGCTCGACGTCCCGGCGCGCCGCATAGTCGTCGTCGCGCGGATTGGCGACGAGCGTCCCGCTCCCGCGTTCACCACAGCGCAACCACGCGCTCCACCGGTTCTCATCTGACTTCGTCAAAACGGATCGATGCCATCGCGGCATCGAACGGCGTCGCGCGTCCATAACATCGCGCCGCGCTCCTTCATCACGAATTCAAGAAGAACCATGCTCACTCTTTCAGCGAGGGGCGGCGTCAGGCCGTCCGTACATCCGCGCGTCGATGGCGCGTCCCGATCGCACGACATCGCGGGGACGCAATCATGAAGCGTTCCGCCCGACGAAGCATCTTCGTGACCGGCATGACCGCGATGTTCGCCACACGCGCATTCGCACAGACCACGGAAACCGGCGAGCCCACGACGCTTCCCGCCGTGATCGTGCAGGGACAGGCGCAACATTCGCTGACATCGCAAAACGTCGCCGACGAGAAGCGGACGCTCGATCAGACGGTCGGCTCCGTAGGCTTCGTCGATAGCGCCGACTACCAGAACACCTATGCCTTCACGCTGCGCGACGTCCTCAAGAACGTGCCCGGCGTGTTCGTGCAGAACCGCTACGGGCAGGAGCTGCGCGTGTCCATTCGCGGCTCGGGGCTCGCGCGCGGCTACCACACGCGCGGCCTGGAGATCCTCCAGGACGGCATCCCGACCAATCTCGCCGACGGCAGCGGCGACTACTACCAGATCGATCCGCTCGCACTGCAATCCGTCGATGTCTACAAGGGCGGCAACGGCCTCGCGTACGGATCGTCGATGATGGGCGGCGCGATCGACTTCGTGACGCCCAGCGCCTATACCGCCGATGCGCCCAACATCCTGCGGCTCGAAGGCGGGAGCTTCGGCACGGTCAGGGGCAGCGCGCAGTTCTCGCGCGTGATGGGACCGCTGGATTTCATCGGCACGTTTTCCGTGAATCACGCGGACGGCTATCGCGATCACGAGCGCGGCCAGTACGAGCAGTTCAACGCGAATATCGGCTATCGATTCTCGCCGGCCGTCGAGACGCGCTTCTATCTCGGCGCGTATGTCGTCGATCAGCAGCTTCCCGGCACGCTGTCGCTCTCCGATGCGCTCAACAACCCGACGAAGGCATCCGCGAGCGCGCTAGCCGGCGATCAGGCGCGCGACACGCGCACCGAGCGCATCGCCAACAAGACGACGGTCAAGCTCGATGTCGGCCAGCTCGACTTCGTCACCTGGGCGATCCACAAGAGTCTCTATCACCCGATTTTTCAGGTCATCGCTCAGGACGGCTGGACCTACGGCTTCGCGCCGCGCTATACCGCGACGTTCAACGTCGGCGGCATGCGCAACGACGTCATCGCCGGCGCGCGCTTCTTCGGCGGCACCACGCAGGCGCGGCAGTATGTGAACGTGTCGGGCAACGAAGGCGCGCAGACGCTCGACTCGACGCAAAGCGCTTACAACTACGAGGCGTATGTCGAAGACCGGCTGTTCTTCCTGCCGACGGTCGCGCTGATGGCCGGCTTCAAGGCGTTGCGCGACGTGCGCAAGTACGTCGATCACGGCGGGCTCGCGGCCGATCCGACCTACAAGTCGGCGAGCGAAACGTTCAGCGGCGTGAATCCGAAGCTCGGCGTGATGTGGCAACCGAATCGCGAGATTCAGGCGTATATCGACATCACGCGCAGCCAGGATGTGCCGGATTTCACCGACCTCACGCAGACCTTCGCGAACACCACGCGCTTCACGCCGCTCACGTCGCAGCACGCGTGGACGCTCGAACTCGGCACGCGTGGCACGCGCGATCGCGTGAGCTGGGACCTCACCGCGTATCGCTCGCTCGTGCGCGATCAATTGCTTCAGTACACGACGAATCCCGACATCCCGGCATCGACGTTCAATGCGAACAAGACAGTGCTCCAGGGGATCGAGGCGGGCTTGTCGGTCGATGTGTGGCGCGACATCACGCACGCGGGCGCGGGCGACAAGCTCACGCTGTCCGGCTTGTGGAACCTGAGCGACTTCCGCTTCAAGGACGATCCGCAGTACGGCAACAACCGCATCGCGGGCGTGCCGGTCAATGTGCTTCGCGCGGTGCTCGGCTACTCGCGGCCCAACGGCTTTCATGTGTCCGCATCGGTCGACTGGGTGCCGGCGGGCGCGTGGGCCGACGACGCCAACACGCTGCGCGTGCCGGGCTATACGCTGCTGGGCGTGCAGGCGGGGATGGATTTTCGCAACGGCCTTTCGGTCTTTCTCGATGCGCGCAATCTGACCAACAAGCGTTATGTGAGCGACATCAGCACCATTGCGAATGCGCAAACGGCGTCATCGACCGCGATCTTCTATCCGGGCGAAGGCCGCAGCATATTCGCGGGCGTGCGGTACGCGTTCTAGCCGCGAGGCGGTCGATCAACTCCCCCGATACTGCGCCGCACTCGCCGGCGCAGGCGCGGCGGGCTTCTTCGCGCCCTTGTCCTTTGCCGCGCCACTCGCCGCCGCATCCGACGACATATACGCCGGCGCCGCCTTTGCCTGCTGCTTCTGCCCGGCGGGCGGCGCGCTCGGCGGACGGCCGATGTCGGCGAGCATCTGCTGGCAAGGCAGCGGCTTGTTGTTGCTCGGCGCGATGAGCGGAATCAGCGCCGCGAACGGATTGATCAGCCCCAACCCGACAGCGGCGGCGCCACGCAACGCCAGGACCGGACTCACGCCGATATGCGGATCCTTGAACGTGCCCTTCACATACAGCGGCGAGCGCAACGAGAAAACGCGCAGGCCCTTCGTGTGGGGATGGATGCCGAGATCCATGTCCTCGGTCTTGAGATTGATCGTGCCATCGACGTTGATGACCGCGTCGTCGGTATCGAGCGCGAACACGCGTGAATCGAGCACGCCGTCGGTCACGACGAAATCCGCCGCCGCGCAGTTGATGTTCACGTCGCGCTTGCCGAACAGCTTTTCGTACACGACGTTCGCCACGTTCAGCCCGGCCGCCTCCATATACAGGCGGCTCACGGTGCCCTCCGTGATGAGCGCCTTCACTTCGCCGTTCGATGTCGCCGCCAGCGCCGCGGGCGAGTTGCCCGTGGCCGAGAGCGCGGCGTCGCCGTTGACTTCGCCGAGCGCGGACTGCATCGTCTTCACGGTCGGGAAAAGCTGCTTGAGCTTCAGATGCCGCGCCTGCGCCGACACGCGGCCCTTCAGCGGCGTGGTGCTGCCGTCGAGATGAATGTTCGATGCAAGCGAGCCGCCCGCCACGCCGAACTTGAGCGGCTCGAACGAGAGCACGCCGTTCGTCATCAGGACATGCGTGTACAGGTTCGTGATCGGCAGATCCGGGTCCTTGATGATGCGCTCGCCGGTGAATTTCACGTCGGCGTCGATGGCCTTCCAGCGATCGGTCTTGAACTCCTCGGTCGGCAGCGCCTTAGACGTCGGCTGCTTTTCCGTCTCGCCGCGCTTGGCCTTGCTCGCGTTCGAATCGGCGCCGATGATCGGCGCGAGGTCCTTGAACTGCAACAGATGCGACACGAGTTCGCCCTGCAGCAGCGGCCGCGGCTTCTTGCCCGCATAAACGAGCGATCCGTTGATGTCGCTGCCGCCCACGCGCCCGGTGAAGTTCTCGTAGTGGAACACGTTGCCGTCTTCGCGGAACTGGCCGGTCAGGCGCCCTTCGGTCGCGAAAGGCGGCGTCTCAGGCAGGGTCACGCCGGTGAACGGATAGAGATGCGCCATGCTCACGGCCTGAATCCACAGCCGCAGATCGAGCGCGGCGAGATGCGCGGGATCGGTCACGGTGCCGACGAACGCGATATGCGTGTCGCCCAGGCGCACGTCGGCCTGAACCGGGAACGGGCGCGTCGCGTCCTGCACCGCGAGCACGCCGCCCAGCTTGCCGTCGCCGGAGACCTTGCCGCCGTTGTAGGTGCCCTTGACGGTCCAGCCGAACGCGTATGGCGGAATCGGCGGCTTCGGGCCTTGCTTGGTCGTGATGCTCGTATTCGCCGACGTGCTCGCCGGATTCGGCGCGGACGCATTCGCCGCGGCGGCAGCGGACGCGGCAGACGCCGCCGACGCTTCCGATGCCGCGGCCGCATCGGCCTGTTTGTTGAGCTTCGCCGCGCCGCTCTTGCCGACCATCTCCGACGACGACTTCGCGGATGCCGCTTCCTGCTGCTTCATCACATCGCCGATCGGCACGGGCTGCCCGAGCGTATCGATGACGACGTGCATCTCGGCCTTGGTGACCTCATCGCGCACGTCGACGGTGCCCTTCGCGAGGGAGATATCGCCGAGCTTGAGATTCCAGGTGGACGGTTCGGTGGACTGCTTGAACTTGAACGTCCAGTTGTTGCGGTTGTCCTTGAGCCGCTCGATATCGATCGACGGATTCACGAGATTGATCGTCGGCACCACGATGTCGTGCGCGAGCAGCGGCAGCACGGCCACCTGAAAGTCGATTTCGTCGAGCGTTGCGAAGAACTTCTGACGCGTCCAGTCCGGATTCGCGATGGTGATTTTTTCAGCGGAGAAGCGCGGCCACGGCACCCAGCGTTTCCAGCCCGTCTCGTTGGGCGGACGACGCCAGCCGACTTTCAGATCCCCCGTGATTTCGAAGCGGCGGCCGATCGCTTCGGACACTTTGTCATCCATCCAGGGTCGCAGACGGTTCCAGTCGAAGGTCAGGAATATGACCACCAGTATTGCGATCAGAACCGCCAGAACGGCAAAAAACCATGCGACGATCCTTCCGATTTTTCCGGTCGTTCTGGCCTGCGGCATGACGGCTCCATCCGTTTTTTCTGATTATGAGTGCGGCAGCACATAGTGTGCCCGCGCGAATCGCGCGCGTTGTCGCCGCAAACCGCCGAATGTCCGTAAGATGTCCGCTCGAAGAACGAGACCCCACATAAAAACGATGCCCGACGCGACATCGCCCGCCCTTTCGCCTTCGCCTTCGATCGAGCTCGTCGCCGCGCATGGCGTCGTGCGCCGCGACGCCGTGCGCGGCACGGTGCTTCTGCATCCCACGGACTTCACGCTCTACGCGGGTCAACGCGCGGCGATCACCGGGCCATCGGGCTCGGGCAAGAGCGTTTTCCTGCGCACGCTCGCGCTGCTCGATGCGTGCGATGCCGGTCATGTCACGTGGCGCGGCGAGCGCATCGCGCGTTCGCGCATACCGGCTTACCGGCGGCGCGTCGCCTATATCGCGCAGCGGCCCGCGATGCTCGATGGCACTGTCGAAGACAATCTGCTTTATCCGTTCACGCTGAAAACCTATCGGGACGCGCAGTTCGATCGCGACACGGCGATGCGGCTCGCGCTGGCTGCCGGCCGCGCCCCGGATTTCCTCGACAAGCTCGCGAGCGACCTCTCCGGCGGCGAGGCGCAGATCGCGGCGCTCGTGCGCGTGCTGCAACTTGCGCCCGACGTGCTGCTCCTCGACGAGCCGACCGCATCGCTCGATCCGGCTTCGGCGCGCTCGATCGAAGCACTCGTTTCCGCCTGGTTCGACGCAAACGCGGAGCGCGCGTGCATCTGGGTGTCGCATGATCTGGAACAGGCGCGGCGCGTCGCCACGCGTCATCTGACGATGAACGCGGGCGTGCTCGGAGGCGATACGCGATGAGCGACTATCAGAACCTCAGTCTCTTCGATATCGGCCTGGCGGCGGCGCTGATCGTCGTCAATGGCGCGCTGTCGGTCGCGCTCGACCTCGGGCTCGAACGCAGACTGCTCATCGCCGCGGTGCGGACCGTCGTGCAACTGCTGCTGATCGGCTATGTGCTCGGCTGGGTGTTCGCGTTCAGCCGCTGGTATGTGGTGCTGCCGCTGATGGCGCTGATGACGATCATCGCCGGCTTCGCCGCCTCAGGCCGCGGACGGCGGACCTACGCGGGACAGCGCGCGGACAGCATCGTGTCGATCTGGGGCAGTTCGTGGCTGATCGGCGCGTTCGGGCTGTTCGTCGTGATCCGGATTCATCCGTGGTACGAGCCGCAATACGCCATCCCGATTCTCGGCATGATTCTCGGCAACACGCTGACGGGCGTGTCGCTCGGCATCGAGCGCATGACGGAGGAACTGACCGCGGGACGCGCGGCGGTCGAGATGTCGCTCGCGCTCGGCGCGTCGCGCTGGGAAGCGGCGCAAGGGCCCGCGCGCCAGGCCGTGCGCGCGGGCATGATTCCGACCCTGAACCAGATGGCCGTGGTCGGGCTCGTCAGCCTGCCGGGGATGATGACGGGCCAGGTGCTGGCCGGGCAGTCGCCGTTGCAGGCGGTGCGGTATCAGATCGTCATCATGTTTCTGATCGCGGCGGCGTCGGGGCTCGGCGTGGTCGGGGCCGTCGTGCTGACGTATCGGCGGCTGTTTTCGAGCGATCACCGGTTCATGGCGTCGAAGCTGATCGAACGCAACGCCCGCAAGCGCGCCGCGTAACTCACTCGCCGTTGTATGCCCGCTCGAGCGTCGGGAGATCGAGCTTGATCATCTCGCGCATCGCTTTCATGGTGCGGTCGGCCTTCACCGGGTCCGGGTCCTGCAGCATCTTGAGCAGGCGTCTCGGCGCGATCTGCCACGTCACGCCGAAGCGATCCGTGAGCCAGCCGCAGGCCAGCGGCTGGCCGCCGTCCAGCAGCTTGTCCCAGTAGTGGTCGATCTCTTCCTGCGTATCGCATTTGATGAACATCGAGATGGCCGGCGTGAACTTGAATTCCGAGCCGCCGTTCAGCGCCAGGAACGCCTCTCCTTCCAGTTCGAACAAGACGGCGAGCACGCTGCCGACCGGTCCCGGACTGGACTCCGTATGACGCATGATCTCCGTGATGCGCGCATTCCTGAAGGTGTCGACATAAAAGTTCACGGCCTCTTCGGCATTGGCGCTTTCGAACCATAGACAGGGCGAAATCTTGTGCATATGCGGATCTCCGTTGGTGGAATCGTGCGTCACGCGCACGGTTGCTGTCCCATCGCCTGCTTCATTTCTTCCGGCGTGACGTCGCGCGTGTGCGTCGCGACCGACCATTGATGGCCGAACGGGTCTTCCAGACGTCCGTAGCGATCGCCCCAGAACATGTCGGCGACGGGCATCGTCACTTTCGCGCCGGCGCTTTCGGCCTGCTTCACGGTGGCGTCGGCGTCTTCGACATACAGGTGGATCGTGACCGGCGAGCCCTTCAGCGCCTTCGCACCGACCGATCCAAATTGCGGGAATTCATCGACGAGCATCAGCATCGAATCGCCGATCTTGACCATTGCATGCATGAGCTTGCCGTCCGGTCCCGGCATGCGGCCCAGCTCGACGGCGTTGAACGCGCGCTTGTAGAACTCGATCGCTTCGGCCGCGCCCGCGCAGACGAGGTGCGGGGTCAGCGAATGCATGCCTTCGGGGATCGGCTTGACAGCGGAAGTGGACATATCGGCTCCGTGTAGTGAACGAGGCGCGCCGGGCTCGGCGCGGCTCTCATACCCTACAACGAACGGGCAGCCGGTCAATCGACACGACTACCCACACCGCCGTCAAATTTCGTGTACCGGCACGCAGATAGCCTATTTCGAAGACTGCTCCGCGAGCGATTGAATCAGCGCTTCGAGCCGCGAGAAATTGACGGGCTTGGTCAGATGATCGCGAAAGCCCGCTTCGCGGCAGCGGCGAATGTCCTCGTCCATGCCGTAGCCCGTGATCGCCACCGATGGCTTGTCGGGCTGAAAGGTCTGCCATGCGCGAGCGACGTCGAGCCCGCTGCCGTCGGGCAGGCCGATATCGCTGACGAGCAGATCGAACGGCCCGCTCTTCGCGCGCTCCAGCGCCGCCGCGACGGTCACCGCGACCGTCACTTCGTGGCCGAGCATTTCGAGCACCTCGGCCATCGCCGACGACGTCTGCTCGTTGTCCTCCACAAGCAGCACCCTGAGTGCGCGCCCCTGCTCCTGACGCGCGGCCTCGACCGCCGGCTCGTCCTCGTGCGCGGGCTGAACGCGGGCGAGCGGCAGTGTGAGCGTGAAGCGCGCGCCGGCGTCGCGCCCCTCGCTATGTGCGGAGAGCGTGCCGCCGTGCTTCTGCGCCAGCGTGCTCGCGATCGCGAGGCCGAGGCCCAGGCCGCCGAACGAGCGCGTGATCGAATCGTCGGCCTGTTCGAACGCGGAGAAGATGCGCGGCAGCGCCTCGGCGCTGATGCCGATGCCGCTGTCCGTCACCGAAACCGCGATCGTCGCCGGGTCCGGGTTCCAGGTGCGCACGTCGATGCGCCCGCCCGCGGGCGTGAACTTCACCGCGTTCTTCATCAGGTTCCAGACGATCTGCTGCAGACGGGCCGCGTCGCCGAGCACGACGAAATGGTCCGCATCGAAACGCGTGTCGAGCGTGAGGTCCTTCGTGCGCAGATCGGCCTCGGACATGTCGAGCGCGCTCGTGAGCAGGGTATCGAGCGCGACGCTCGCGAAATTGAGCGACAGCTTGCCGCGCGCGATGCTCGTGAGATCGAGAAGATCGTCGATCAGACGCGCTTCCAGCTCGACATTGCGGCGGATGAGATCGAGCGTCGGATGGGCCTCGCGCGGCAACGAATGCTTCATCTCCAGCAAGCGCACGGCCGCGAGGATCGGCGTGAGCGGCGTGCGCAGCTCATGCGACAACACCGCCAGAAAATGGTCCTTCGCGCGATTCGCGGATTCGGCCTGATCCTTCGCGAGGCGCAGCGCGTCGGCGGCCATGTGGGCGTCGGTCGCGTCGCGCACGATCTTCGAGAAGCCGATCAGCTCGTCATGCTCGCTGCGGATCGCGGTCGTCACGCCCGACGCGAAGAACGAATGGCCGTCCTTGCGCCAGAGCCAGCGGTCGTCGCTCGCGCTGCCTTCGCGCCGCGCCGTCTCCAGCTCGGCCTCGAACACGCCCGCTTCGCGATCTTCCTGCGCATAGAAGATGCTCGCGGACTGGCCGAGCACGTCCTGCGCGGGAAAGCCGAGAATGCGCTCGGAGGCCGCGTTCCACGTGCGGATGCGCCCTTCGGGATCGAGCGTGATGACGGCGTAGTCCTTGAGCGCATCGATGAGCAGGCGAAAATGCGTTTCCGTCTCGCGCAGCGCACGCTCGACCGCGATGCGTTGCGCGCGCTCCGCGCTCTCGCGCATCGCCCGGCGCACGACCGCGGGCAGACGTTGCAGGCGCTGCTTCAGAACGTAATCGGTCGCGCCGCGCTTGAGCATATCCACCGCATGTTCTTCGCCGAGCAAACCCGACACGAAGATGAACGGCGTGTCCGGCGAGCGCTCGCTCGCGATCGTGAGCGCCTCGATGCCGGAAAACGTGGGCATCACGAAATCGGCGAGGATGACATCGAAGCGCTTCTTGTCGAGCTCGCCGATAAAGGCCGCGGAGTCGTACACGATCGATGCGTCGACCGCGTAGTCCGCGCGCTCAAGCTGGGCGATCGTCAGCTCCGCATCGAGTGCGTTGTCTTCGACGAGAAGCAGATGCAGAGGCTGCATGATCTAGACGTCCTCTTCAAAGGACGCTTGCGGGCCCATCGGACGGGGCGGGTTCGCGAACATGAGCGCTGCGGTCATTGAGTGGACGTCGGCCGCCGGAAGCGCGTGGAGCCGGGCGGCGGCTCGTTGAGCACGGCCCAGAATACGCCGAGATCGCCGATCGCCTCGACGAATTCGGCGAACTCCACGGGCTTGACGACGTACGCGTTCACGCCGAGCTCGTAGCTGCGTATGAGATCCTGTTCTTCGCGCGAGGAGGTCAGCATGACGACCGGCACGCTCTTCAACGATGCATTCGAGCGGATCATGTCGAGCACTTCGAGACCGTCGATCTTCGGCAGCTTCAGGTCGAGCAGGATCACGGCCGGATTGCCGGGCGCGCGCTCCTTCCACTCGCCTTCGCAGGTGAGATAGTCGATGGCTTCCTGGCCATCGCGCGCGACGATCACTTCGTTCGCGAGCTGACTCTTGTCGAGCGCGACGAGTGTGAGCTCGAGGTCGTTTGGATTGTCTTCAACGAGCAAAATCGGTTTAAGCATGGTCTTTTCTTGACTTTGTAGCTGGCGCGCCCTGCGTTCCATTCGCATTGCGGAATTCGACCGGCAGCGAGAAATAGAATACCGCGCCCTTTCCCAGCCGGCCTTCGGCCCATGTGCGTCCTTCGTGACGCTCGACGATGCGCCTCACGTTGGCGAGCCCGATGCCCGTGCCTTCGAATTCTTCCGCGCGATGCAGCCGCTGGAACACGCCGAACAGCTTCGCGCCGTACTTCATGTCGAAGCCGACGCCGTTGTCGCGCACGCCGATCACGTATTCATCGCCGTCCCGGCTCGCGAATATCTCGATTTTCGCCGATTCCCGCGTCCGCGTATATTTCACCGCGTTCGAAATCAGGTTGCGCAGTGCAAGCTGCAGGAAAGCCGCGTCGCCGATGACGCGCGGCAGCTCGCCGATGACCCATTCGATGCGCCTTCCCGCGCTTTCCGCCTCGAACTCCTGGACGACGCCGCGCACGAGCTGCCCGAGATCGGCCGGCGCGGGTCTGAGCGCCGCTCGGCCCATCTGCGAGAACGTCAGGAGATCGTCGACGAGCGTGCCCGCGAAGCGCGCCGAATCCAGCATGTTGTTCAGAAAGCGCCGGCTCTTGTCCGACATGCGTTCGCCTTCCTGCTCGCGCAGCAGATCGCCGTAACCCGCGATATGACGCAGCGGCGCGCGCAGGTCGTGCGACACCGAGTACGAAAACGCTTCCAGCTCCTTGTTCGCGCGCGCGAGCTCGGTCGCGAGCTCGGCGCGTTCTTCCGCGCGGCGCAGCACGATGTTCAGCAACGCGCCGCGCAATTCGCCGGCGATTTCGAGTTCGCCCTGACGCCACATCGCGGACTGGCCGCGCACCGTTTCGAGCCACGGCGAAAAGTTCGTGCGCGGCGCGCTCGCGCCATCGGCGCCTTCTATCTTGACCGGCTCGCCCGCCCACTTGATGGTCTGCATCACTTCCGGTCTGAACCACAGCAGATAGTTGCGAAAGATCTGCGAGACCGGCACCGCGAGCACGCCGCACGCGTGGTCTTCGTGTCCCTTCGCCGGCGCCCATTCGCGCGCGAGCGAATCCGTCGCCCATACGCCGGACGTGTTCTCCGCGAGCCAGTGCGTGAGCGCGCGCACGGTGTCCTCGTCGGGCGTCGAGCCGAGCAGCGTGATCTGGTCGTCGAAGACGATCGCCGCGCCTGCCGAGCGCGCGAAGCTCAACACGTCCGTCGGCACCGCCTGCAAGCCCGCGACGAAGTTCTCATGCTCGCCCATCGCGGAGATCAGACGGCCCATCGTGCGACGCAGCGCGGCCAGATACTCGCCTTCGGCGCGCTCTTCCTTCGCTTCGATCTGCAACGACAGCATGTGACCGAGATGCTCGACCGCGACGCGCGTATTGAACGGCACGATGCGCGCGTCGTGATCGTGACACGAGACGAGTCCCCACAACTGCCCGCGCACGACGATCGACACCGACATCGACGCATGCGTGCCCATGTTGCGCATGTACTCCAGATGCACCGGCGAGAAACTGCGCAGCGTCGCGTAGGTGAGATCGGTGGGACGGCCCGTGGCCGGGTTCACGCCCGGCACGAGCCGCGCGGGCGTGTAGTTCACGTCGGCGACGAGGCGGATGCGGTGCTTCAGATACAACGCGCGCGCCTGGCGCGGAATGTCCGATGCAGGGAAGAACTGATGCAGGAACGACGGGTAACTCTCCTCGCGATCTTCCGCGAGCACATGGCTGCGGCCTTCCTCGTCGAAGCTGTAGAGCATCACGCGGCCGAAGCCCGTGATCGCGCGCACTTCGCGCACCGCGAGCTCGGCGAGCGCCTGCACGTTCCCCGCGTCCTGAAGGCCGCGCGCGAACGTACGCACGAGCGGATACATCGATGCGAAGGCATCGCCACTGGCCGCGGCGGCTTCCATCTCGACGATGAGCGCGCCCTCATGACGATGCATCGTCACATCGAAGCGCAGCGGATTGTCGGAAGACGCAGCGGTCACGTCGATCGGACCGATGTAGAGCGGCGCATCGTCGAGCGCGGACGTGACGGCCGCCTGCGCGATGCGTTGCGCGCCCGCCGCGCCGATCACAGTATCGAGCGGCGCGCCGAGCAATGCATCGACGTCCTCGCCTGTCAGCGACGCAAGGTTTTCGCTTGCCTGCACGATGCGCAGATCGTCGGCGAGCACGAGCAGAAATCCATGCGGCTGGATGCCGCCGGGAATATGAATCGGCTCGGCATCGCAGTCCTTGCCCGCGACGCCCGAACTGAGCGTGCGACGACGCGCCTCGGCATCCGGCGGTCCTTGCGATGCTTCGTGCGAAGCCTTCGCGATGGGCGGTTCGCTTGCGGACTCGTTCATCAGGCCGCTCCCGCCGCCGGCTGCAGACGCTGCTGCACATCGTCCGCTTCGGGGCATAGCCACGCATGCAGACTATCGAAGGTCGCGATGGCGGCTTTCACCGCATCGTCGTACTGGCTTTCGGGTACGCTGGCCGCCGCGGTCTCGCGAAACGCATTCCACATGCTGCCAGTACGCGGGCCGTAGCCTTCGAAATACGCATTGCCGCGGCCCGGTGCGAGATCGAGCCGTTCGGCGACGTGAGGCGCGATGAAGCGCCCGCCGAGCGTGCTGCCTTCCATCACGTACATCGAGCCGAATGCATCGCCGATGTTATGCATGCGCGGCAGATCGTCGTGCGAATCGGCGTGTTGTACTGAAGCGCTGCGCTGGGTCTCGCCCGTCAGCGCGACGAGGTCGGCGGCGAGAAGCTGCGCCTTGCGGCGCGTATCGAAGAAGTCTGCGAGCGATGCCGGCATGCACGCCGCGGTCGCATCTTCCCACGGCGCGACATAGCCATAGAATCGTTCGAGCAGCGCGATGTATTCGTCGCCCTGCAGATCGTCACGCATCAGGTCGAGCGCATTCTCGAGCCGCGCATGACACGCGGCGGTTTCGTTCTTCAGACGGGACAGAAGGTCGTGTGGCATGTTCCGTTAAGTTGGCTTCGGTCCGCATGGCGGGGCAAAGGATGCAAGCATCGGAAGGGCTTACCGTTCGCGCGTCCCATCTATTGCGTGCATCGGTAGAAAAAACGCGGCAAACGATAGCTTCCAGACCCGCTCATGATCAACGGTTCATTCTACGCAAGCGGCCCGTGCGGTGCCATTCGCGAAGGCTTTTCACCGTTCGGTTCACCGCTTGGCCGAGCGCCCTTCATCGCTGTTCACGTTTGCGTGTTCGTCGCGCTGCGTATCGCGTTGATAATCGTCGCCGCCCCGTCGATCCGTATCGACCAGACCGCGTTCGATGTCCTCATGCGCCTGCATGCCGACATCGCGCGGCTCATGTTCATGCTGCGATTCGACGCTCTGATCCGCCTCGTGAGGCAGCGGCGCGTTCGATGCATCGTCATGCGTTTGGGTCGCGCGATCCTTGCTCGCCATCTCGCGTCCGCGATCGGGCGCGCTCGCGGGTGTTGTGTTCGTCTGCTTCATCTTCGTCTCCCTGTGTGAACGCTCACTTGCGTGAGCCGTTCATGCCGAGCCGCTTCTTCATCTCGGCCGTAAGTCGTTGACGCGCCTTGTCATAGCCCGCCCACGGATCGCCTTTCAACGCATCGAGCCGCTCGCGCACGTTGCCGATGTTCCATTGATCGCCGCTTTTCACATCATCGAGTTCGTCCCACGAGAGCGGCATCGATGCGCCGAGCCCCGGCCGCGCGCGCAGCGAAAACGCCGCCACGGTGCTCGACCCGCGGTTGTTGCGCAGATAGTCGATGAAGATCTTCCCCTTGCGGTTCTGCATGCCCATCTTCGCGGAGAAGAGCTTGGGCAGCGCGCTCGCCATGTGCTGCGCGACCGCCTGCGAGAAGTCCTTCATGTCGTCCCAGCCGGCCTGCTTCGCGAGCGGCACGACCACATGAAAGCCCTTGCCGCCGCTCGTCTTGCAGAACGACGTGAGGCCGAGTTCGGCGAGCAGATCCTTCGTCAGCTTCGCGGCCTCGATCATGCGTTCCCAGCCGACGCCTTCGCCCGGATCGAGATCGAACACCATGCGATCCGGCTTCTCGATGTTCGATGCCACCGCGTTCCACGTATGCAGCTCGATCGTGCCCATCTGCGCGGTGCCGACGAGCGCTTGCGACGATTCGATCGTGAGCAGCGGCGGATGCCCCGGATCGATTTCGGGATGCTGCGTGATATGCGGAATCGCGAGCTTCGCGCTGTGCTTCTGAAAGAACAGTTCGCCGCCGATATCTTCGGGCGCGCGCACGAGCGACACCGGGCGATCCTTCAGATGCGGCAGCATCCAGTCGGCGACGGACGCGTAATACTCGACGACATCGATCTTGGTGAAGCCGGTGGATTTGTCGATCACGCGATCCGGATGGCTGATCTTCACGCCTTCGATTTCCGCCGAACCCGCTTTGGCTTTGGTAGCCGTTTTCTTTGCAGGCGCTTTCTTCGACGCCACTTTCTTCGCCGATGCCGGCACTTCCTTCACGATCTGACGCGCGGGTTTATCGTCGCGCAGACTGACGAACGAGGCTTGTCGCACGATGCGCTCCTTGGTCCATTCCGCAAAATTGCATTCGGCCACGAGTTCGGGCTTCACCCAATGCACGGGCGTACGGCTGCGTTCCTGCGGCTCGCTGGCGAACGGCATGCGCTTCACTTCGCGCTTGTCGAGCTCCTTCTTCACCGCGATGAGCGTCGCGTGATCGAAGCCGCTGCCCACGCGTCCCGCGTACTGCAGTTTGCCGTGCGTGTCGTACACGCCGAGCAGGAGCGCGCCGAACTGCCCGCGGCTGCCCGACGGCTCCGAATAGCCGCCGATCACGAACTCCTGCCGGCGACGGCACTTGAGCTTGATCCACGAGGTGCTGCGCCCCGACACATACGTGCTGTCGATCCGCTTGCCGATGATCCCTTCGAGCGCCATGTCGCACGCGCTTTTCAGGAGATCGTCGGCGTGAAAGGCGAAGTCCTGCGAATAGCGCAGAACGGGATCGTCTATCGGCTCGATGAGCGCCTTCAGGATCGCGCGGCGCTGCACGAGCGGCACGTTGCGCAAGTCGTAGCCGTTCAGATAAGGCACGTCGAAGAAATACACGACGATGTCCTGCGGGCGTCCTACATCGAACGCGTTTTGCAGCGCCTGAAAATCAGGAAGGCCGCGATCGTCGAGCACCACGGCTTCGCCGTCGAGCCAGCCGCTTTCGATATCGAGCCGTTCGAGCGCCTTCACCTGCTTCGAAAACTTCGCGGTCCAGTCGTTGCCGTTGCGCGTATAGATCAGAATCTCGTGCTTGCCTTTGATGGTTTCGATGCGCGCGAGCACGCGATAGCCGTCGAATTTTATTTCGTAGGCCCAATCATTTCCGGGCGGCGCGGCATCGACGAGCGTTGCGAGTTGCGGCTTGAAGGTCGCGGGCAGCTTCGCCTTTACCGCGCCTTCGATCGCCGGTTCGTGCGACAACGTGCGCAACGACTCCGCGCTGCGATTCGCGACGATATCCGGATGCGCGTGTCCGTTCGCTTTCTTGCCGGCCGGTTTCCGCGCCGGCGCTTTCTTCGCGACGGCCTTGCGTTCGGTGCGCTCGCGTACCGCGCCGCTTTTGTCGCGCGCACCGAGCGATGTCGACATCACGCTGCCCGGCTTCTTCAGCAAAATGTCGTATTCGGCTTCGGGACGCGCTTCGTCGTCGCGTTCTTTGATGAGCAGCCACTGCTCCTTGTCGCCGCTGCCGCGCATGTGGCTCTTCACGAGCGTCCAGCCGCCGTGCAGCTTTTCGCCGTCGAGTACGAACTTGAGCTTGCCTTTCTCGTACTCGCGCGCGGCCTCCTCGACAGTGCCCGACTGCGGCGCCCACGTCCCGCGATCCCACACGATGACGCTGCCCGCGCCGTAGTTGCCCTCGGGAATATCGCCTTCGAACGAGCCGTAGTCGAGCGGATGATCTTCGACATGCACCGCGAGCCGCTTGACCGAAGGATCGAGGCTCGGTCCTTTCGGCACCGCCCACGATTTGAGCGTGCCGTCGAGTTCGAGACGGAAGTCGTAATGCAGACGGCGCGCGTCGTGTTCCTGGATCACGAACGACAACGCGTGATCCGCGGACTTCCTTGCGCGCGCACTTCGCTTCGCGGCGCCGGAAGGCTCGGGCGTCTTGTCGAAGGTACGCTTGCGCTGATAGGTTTCGAGTTTGTCTGCCATCGTCGTCTATCGCCGTCTATGCGTGCTCACGCGCGTTTGCGACGCGTCGTCTTGCGTGCCGGGCGCGCCGTTTCCTCGCTGGTATCGTCGTCGGATGGCGCGGCCTTGCTGCCGCGTTTCGCCGGAGCGCCCTTCTTCAGACTGCGCTTGAGCAATTCCGACAGATCGAGAATTTCGGCGGATGCCTTTTGCTCGCCGCCCTCCTCGACCTTCATGACTTCGGCGACCTTGCCTTCCTTCACCTTCTTGTCGACGAGCGCCATGATGTCGTCCTTGAAGGTGTCGTGATACTTGGCCGGATCCCACGAGTCGCTCATGTCGTCGATGAGACGCTTCGCCATTTCCAGTTCCTTCGGCGTGACGCCGGCCTTCTTGGTGTCTTCGTCGGGGAACTTGAACTCGCTGAAGTCGCGCACTTCGTCGCCCCAGCGCAGCGTGTTGAGCGCGAGCGCGGGGCCGACTGGAATCAGCGCCGCCAGATGCTGCTTGTTGTGCAGCACGACGCTCGCGATGCCGACCTTGCCGGTGTCCTTCAACGCGTCTCGCAGAAGCGCGTAGACTTTCTCGCCCTTGCGATCGGGCGCGAGATAGTACGGCGTATCGAGCGAGAGGAACGAGATGTCGGGCGCGTCGACGAAAGCGAGAATGTCGACCGTCTGCGTCGATTCGGGATTGGCCGCGCGGATTTCGGCGTCGGTCATTACGACGTATTTGCCCTTCTCGTATTCGAAGCCGCGCACGATGTTGTCGCGCGTGACTTCCTTGCCCGTGTTCTTGTTGATCTGCTTGTAGCCGATCGGATCCATCGAGCGCTTGTCGAGCAGGTTGAAGCCAACCTTCTCCGACTGCGTCGCCGGATAGAGTTGCACGGGCACGTGGACCAGCCCGAAGCTGATCGCGCCTTTCCAGATCATGTGCGGCATCGCGGCACCTTCGCTGTCGGATCGAGTCGATGGATACGCCCGGCGCGTGTGCCGAGGCGGTTTTCGCGCCGGCAATCAGCGCGGTATCGAATGGAATCGCACGAAGCGTGCCAAGAGGCGTCCAGGCGCCGATCCGCGCAGCATATGAAGGATTGCGTTTACGCGCGAAGCGATGCTCCGTGCGTATCTGTAAGCTTTACTGACGATGAACGCGCGAGGGAAATCTGGGACGGTTGAAAATAAAGACCGTTAGTTGCGGATAGCGCTTTTAAAAAACGCGCCGATCGGAAATCGGCGCGTCGGACAGCGATGATTATTTGCGGTTCGCCGTGACGGTCAACTGCGTGCCGTCGTCGAGCGTGACGGTTTTCTTGGAGCCTGTGGACGTCGGCATCGAAAAACGCACGATCTGGCTGAAGCGATTATCGACCGGACATTGCACGGTCTTGCCGCCCACGTTCACCTTGCTCGTGCCCTTCGGCGCGTAGGCGCGAAAACTGATCTGCACGTTCGCGGAACCGTTATCCGCGACGACCGGCGCGAAGCGGATCTGCACCTGCCGCACCGCCTGCCCGTCCGCGCTCTTCGGCACCGACGCCGCCTGCGGGCAAGCATCCGGAACCGCCTGCGCGCCGCTCGGCGCCGAGCCCTGCCAGGTGAAGTCATCGGTCTGGCCGGAACGGATGGTGCGCGTTTCCTGCTCGTTGCCGAAACTCTTCGATGCCATCTTCACCGTGTACTTGATGGGACCGTCATTGGGCGCTTCGGAGAGAACCTTGATGCCTGGCGTCGCGTGGGCGGTCGCCGCGAACATTGCGAGCGCGGCGACGGAAACGATGCGACGAACGACCGAACGACGATTCATGCCGCCACCTCCGTATCGAGCGCTGAGGAAGGCCGGCGCCGCGAAGCGCCAGCGTGCTGTAGGGCGGTTTCAGTCTAGCGCCCCGCATGGCGGCTCATCCTAGTGGAAAACCCGCGTGCGCGGCACTGTCGATGACGTTCGTCAACGCGCGCTCAGAAGCCGGTCAGCACGAGCTTGCCGACCGTGCGCCCTTCTTCCAGCAGCCGATGCGCCTCGCGCAGATTCGCGGCGTCGATCCTGCCGAGATCGCGTCCGAGCGTCGTGCGAATCGTACCTGCGTCGATCAGCCGCGCCACTTCGGAAAGCAGCTTGTGCTGCTCGATCATATCGGGCGTCTTGAACATCGCGCGCGTGAACATGAACTCCCAGTGAAACGCCGCGCTCTTCGATTTCAGCAATTCGACCGGCAGCGGCTTCGCGTTCTCGACGATTGTCGCGATCGCGCCTTGCGGCTTGATGACTTCGGCGGCGGCGGGGAAATGCTTGTCGGTGTCATTGAAGATCAGCACGTAATCGACTTGCGGGAAGCCGATATCCTTCATCTGCTTCGGGATGTCCCCGAAGTGATCGACGATGTGATCCGCGCCGAGATCCTCCGCCCATTTCGCCGATTCGGGCCGCGAGGCCGTGGCGATCACCTGAAGCTTCGCGACGCGCTTGGCGAGCTGGATGCCGATCGAGCCGACTCCGCCCGCCCCGCCGATGATCAGCACCGACCTGCCCGCGTCCTTGCCTTCCGCCGACACGCGCAGCCGGTCGAAGAGCGCTTCCCACGCGGTGATGGTCGTGAGCGGCAGCGCGGCGGCGCAGGTGAAATCGAGCGACTTGGGCTTCGCGCCGACGATGCGCTCGTCGATCAGATGGAACTCGCTGTTCGCGCCCTGGCGCGTGATGTCGCCCGCATAGTAGACCGGGTCGCCCGCCTTGAACAGCGTGACCTCGGGACCGACCGCCTCCACGACGCCCGCCGCATCCCAGCCGAGCACGCGCGGCGCTGCTTCGACCTTGTCCTTCGGCGCGCGCACTTTCGTGTCGACGGGATTGACCGCGATCGCCTCGATTTTCACGAGCAGGTCGCGGCCCGTCGGCACGGGCGTGTCGAGCTCGATATCGACGAGCGATTCGGGGTTGGAAATGGGAAGGTAGCGCGTCAGGCCGATGGCTTTCATGTGTGTGCTCCGTGAAGTGGATTTGCTTCGATCTTAGTGCGCGATCGCCATCTCGAAAACGGTCATAATCGATGAAACATTTTTCGGGAAATCCATCGAATGGCGAGTGATCCCCTGACGGACGGCGCAACACGCGAGCGGCTCGATCTGCTCGACGTCGGCCTGTTCATGCGTGCGGCGGCGCTGGCGAACCTGTCGGCGGCGGCGCGTGAGTTCGGGTTGTCGCCGGCGGTGGCGAGCGCGCGCATCGCCGGGCTGGAACGCATGCTCGGCGCGCGGCTTTTGCATCGCACGACGCGGCGCGTCTCCATCACGCAGGAAGGTGAAATCTTCGCGGCGCATGCGCGCGAGCTGCTCGACGCCGCCGACGCCGCGCGTGCCTCGGTCGGGCAGGCGCGCGAGCATCCGCACGGCCGCCTGCGCGTGACGATGCCCTCGTCGCTCGGCCGCCAGCACATCTCGCCGCTGATTCCCGCGTTTTTGCGCGCGTATCCCGGCGTGAGCGTCGATCTGCGCATGACCGACCAGATCGTCGATCTCATCGATGAAGGCATCGACCTCGCGATCCGCATCGGCGCGCTGAAGGATTCGACGCTCGTCGCGAAAAAACTCGCGAGCAACCGGCGCGTGCTGTGCGCATCGCCCGCGTATCTCGCCGCGCACGGCACGCCGCGTCATCCGGCCGATCTCGCCGGGCACGAATGCGTGATACTCGCCGATCAGCGCGACTGGAGTTTCGTGACGCCGACCGGCGTGATCGATGTGCGCGTGTCGGGGCGGCTCGTGACGGACAACGGCGAAGTGATCCGCGACGCGCTCGCGGCGGGCGTCGGCATCGGGCTCAAATCGACGTGGAGCGTAGCGCCCCTGATCGCGAGCGGCGAGCTCGTCACCCTGCTCGACGATTACCCGCTCGCGCAGACGGTGGCGATCTGGGCCGTGTATCCGAGCCGCGCGTTCGTGCCGCCGAAGACGCTCGCGTTCATCGACTTTCTTGCGGCGCAGTTCGGCGAGCCGCCTTACTGGGACGTCGATCCTGCGCGCGTGCAGCGCTGAAGGTTCTTTACAATGGCGGTTTCCGCCTTCATGCGTTTGCCCGCCGATGAACCTCGTCATTCAAAGTCCCAGCCCCATCTCCGATTCACATCTGCGGCCGCTCGCGGCGCTCGCGCGTTCGCGAGAGACGCAACGCGCCGACGACACGCTGCTGCGCCTGATCGGCGCCGATCCGCTCCAGCGTCCGGATATCGACGCCTACTGCGGCGCGCATGCGCTCGATTACGCTTACATCGATCCGACCGCGAAGCTCGCCGATTTCGGCCTTGTCGCGATGGATATGGACTCGACGCTCATCACGATCGAATGCATCGACGAGATCGCCGATTTCTGCGGACTGAAGGCCGAGGTCGCGGCGATCACGGAAGCGTCGATGCGCGGCGAGATCAAGGATTTCAACGAGAGCCTCACGCGGCGCGTCGCGCTGCTGAAGGGCCTCGACGCGGGCGCGCTGGAGCGTGTCTACGAGGAACGGCTCAGGCTTTCACCGGGCGCGGAACGCATGCTCGAAGGCGCGCGCGCCGCGGGTCTTAAGACGCTGCTCGTGTCGGGCGGGTTCACGTTCTTCACCGAGCGTCTGAAGACGCGCCTCGGGCTCGATTACACGCGCGCGAACACGCTCGAAATCGTCGATGGCAAGCTGACTGGGAAGGTCGTCGGCGACATCGTGAACGCGGATGAGAAAGCCCGCACGCTGATCGACACGTGCGCGAAGATCGGCATCGAGCCGAAGCGGGCCATCGCGATGGGCGATGGTTCGAACGATCTCAAGATGATGGCCGAAGCGGGGTTGTCGGTGGCGTTTAGGGCGAAGCCCGTTGTGAGGCAGTCGGCAAGTGTCGCGTTCAACTTCGTTGGGCTCGATGGGTTGTTGAGGCTTTTTTGATCGATGTATGGGTGGGGGCTTTTTTGCTGGATCCCGTATTCGCGGTGGTCTATTAGCACTGCCCCTGTGCGGGGCGGCAGTCACTTTCTTTGCTGCTGCAAAGAAAGCAACTGTATTGAGAGTCAAGCGGTGGGGAGCAAAGAATCAAGGTTTTGGGGGATTCCAGGCT